>Ga0210057_1007869_pt1 | contig 12762 bp, 15 predicted proteins | sample CryGeyCG2114_010_2_FD_183968 | JGI IMG/M metagenome (GOLD analysis project Ga0210057, IMG submission 183968) | Groundwater microbial communities from aquifer - Crystal Geyser CG10_big_fil_rev_8/21/14_0.10 (SPAdes) (version 2) | ecosystem: Environmental > Aquatic > Deep subsurface > Groundwater ... | reverse complement strand
CCCTCACCGTTAGGATGACCACCGCTAATGCCATTGCTGATGGCACCTTGAGAGTCTTAGTACCAGCCGAAGCCGATGACACCCGGAGTAGTGACGGCATTCCAGATCAAGGCAAGTTTGACTATGGGCCTGATGCCCTGGGTGATCACGGTAGTTGGGTGAGAGTCCCGGGTGATCCTGATTACAACATTGAAGACTTTTACGTCATGCAGTACGAGGCCAAGTACGACTGCACGGAAGATGACGACGGCAACACGGTCGCTGAGTGTGAAGCGGCTGGGGTCTGTACCGCTGGTAGCTGTGACGCAGACACTGGCCTCGGTTTAGACTATCGTGACTTGGCCTCATATAGTCAAGCCAACGTGGTCGCAACTGCTAACGGTGCCCCGATTGTGCATATCAACCAAACCCAGTCAGCCACTGCTTGTCCAGCTGGCACTCACCTGATTACCAACAAAGAGTGGCTAACCATTGCCAGAAACGCTGAACTAGTCAACACTAACTGGACGGGGGGCAGTGTGGGCAGTGGCTGCCTTTTCAGGGGCAACTCTGGAGAGACCACTTGTGGGTATAACGGTACTGACCCAGAATACGGCACCAGCCGCAACGCCCGAGCCAAGTTCACTCTTTCTAATGGCTCAGAAGTCTATGATTTATCTGGAAATGTCTGGGACTGGAACGCTGACACCATCATGGGTGTTGACAAACCACACAACAATACCGGCGCTTGGGTGGAGTGGACAGTTTTTGACCCACCTGGAGTCAGCACCTATGGCACCCTCTCATACCTCCTGACCCGCCCTTCGGTGAGCACGTACAACTCAACTCAAGGGATTGGCCAGTATTATGAAGGAGGAAATACCGGTGGGCCGTATGCTTTCCTACGCGGCGGTGTTGGGTTGACACGGCCAGTGCAGGGGCTTTCGCTTTGGGTTTGCCTTTTGGCCCGACCGGTCAGGGTAACTACGTTGGCTTTCGGTGTGCCAGTGATCCCGTAGCCATCTTGCCCTCTGACCCCTCTCTTTCAAAAATTACCTGTCCCAGTGACACCACTGGCTATACCTTTGGTTCGCCCGTTGCCGCTGCCTCTAGTGTCACTCTTGACGGCCAGGACTACCACTCGTTTAGTTGTCCGTACACCGGTACTGGTGCGATTGGTACCGTCTTTGACGGCTCCAGCAATGACGCACTGGTACTGAGTGGGCTGCTTAACCCGGCTCCGGCTAGTGGTCACACGCAGGGGACGGCAGACAGAAGCAAAGTGATTGTCCAACACTTAGACAGTGGGAGCAACGTGATTGACTCCACCGCTACCAACATTGGCGTAATTGAAGCCGTCAAAGTCACCGCTACTGTTGCTCCCTTAATTACTTTCCGAATCATTGGTATTGGTGCCAACCAAACGGCTTGTGGGGTGCAGACTAGTGTCGCTACCACCCCAGTCACCGTGCCCTTTAATGAACTACTGATTGGCAACTTTACCTCTGCGGCTCAAAGCCTTTCAGTCTCTACTAATGCACTCAATGGCTATGCGGTCACGGCCATTGAGAATGACCAATTAGGACTCAATGGTGACGCCTGTACTGGTGATCCTACCAGTGCTACCAACACCAGCTGCATCCAAGATAGCCGGGGCGATGATGCCGCCATGAGTCACACCGCCAGTGACGACTGGAGTAGTACTGACACCAAAGGCTTTGGCTATTCATTAGATGACGCTAACACTTCTGGCACCACTCCCGCCTTTGAGTATGATGGCACTGCCGATAGCTGTGGAGGAGGCATTGACTGTTACCGGCAGTTTGCCGACTCAGAAGACTCTCAAGATCCAGTATCAATCATGAGTAACACCGACCCTTCTGACAACCACAACCTGAACGTTTGTTACAAAGCTACCATTCCTACTATTCAAGCGGCTGGCTTCTATGAAAACTACGTCACCTATACCGCTACGGCGACGTTTTGAGGTTGCATGGACTTTTATTTAACTTGTACGTACTCATACGTTGATGAACAATTGTTACCAGGCTAAATTGTCGTTTTTTATAACTAACTTGTACGTAAACTTATTTTATTTATTAACTCTACAGTTTTTTGATTCCCTTAGAACTAGTAATATATTTTTGCTTTGGAGTTCTGAGTATGTTTGGGAAAGTTAGGTCAATATAACCTGCCTCAACTAAAGGCAGCACGTGTCTTTCAAAAATTCTTCTGTTTCTATAGTCTCTGGCAACTATTCTTTTACCTCTTAGGCGTTTTTTATCGATTGGAGGCAATGGACCGGGAAAACTTAATATTTCGATTCCGTCTGGTCTAACATTTATTTCTACACAGCTCTCATGCTCATAACTTTTATGATACACAGCGTTAACCAAGGCTTCTTCAAAAGCCTCTATTGGATAATTTTGAACTCTGATTGCTTCTGCTACCTCAGAAGATTTTCTGACTTGTGTTTGAGCAATATTATTCTCAAAAAATTCTAATACGGATAAATTTAAATGATTCGACTACAACCATTTATGCAAGCTAAACGCAAGCTTGGCAAGCTACTATACCAACAAATTTGTTCTGCAAAATTTGCACAAAACCTTACCATCAACTTCTCAAAAACGGAAAATAATTAACAAATATTTTTCTAATGCTTATGCTGTTTATGATAAACAGAAAAGTTTCCACATAATTGCGCTAATTATTAATGAGGTGGCAAGCAAAACTAATTATATGGGAAATGAGAGGATAATTATCCGTAAATCTATTTTTGACCATTTCTTAAAACACGTGATAGATAAAAAGACTGGGAAAATAGACAAGAAACAATTATTTCAGTTGGTGGTAACTCTAAATGTTCCAGACGAAATTTATTATTCAAAGGAAGGTAAATTAAGATTTTTTAGAAAGGTACGAGGGAAAATAGAAAATGAAGTTATAGTTAACAAGGATTTAAAATTGCTTGATATGAGTTGTGTCTTAACTCAATTTACAAATAACTTGGATAATAAAAAGGACATGAAATATTCACGAAGACAAAAAAACACCTCTATTAAGGTGTTTTTTAATTCTGGAGGGGCGCAGTCACTATCCCTCATCTAACATGCTTTCGCAAGTGCCTGGTATTGGGTCGCGACTTCCCAGGTCTTCAGAATTACTTGTTACTATATCATTTGCCTGCAAAAAATCAATCACTAGTGTTGAGAGTTCTTTGCTACTTTTCCCACGCCCAGAATGGTACAATACTACTATTCACGCACCTTTGTGAAAGCTAGATATGGAGTTTGATAAGTTAGTGGTTTCTTTTTTGGTTGATGAAGTGGTTGGTGGCTTCTTTATTTCGGTACCGCCCGGACACGTGGCCTGCGTCTACGACCGCGGCCGTGGGGTGCTGCCCCGAGTTTGGGGTCCCGGCCTACATTTCAAAATTCCTTTTTGGCAGGTAGCTAAACTTTTTAACGCGCAAATCCTTGAGTATTCCATCAGAGAAGGCTTTAGCTTTGCTGGCAACAAAGAGGCGCTTGGCGATGAACCAATTACCACTTCCACTTTTGACGGTCAGGATATTACGGTAGAAGGCTCAGTTTTGTTCAGGATTGATCGACGTAATGCCCCAGAGCTGTGGGAAAACATTGGTGAGAACGTGGTTTCCAAGTTGGTCAGACCAACTGCCCGCAGCCGAATCGCCAGCGTATTTGCTGGTTTAGATCTTGACCAGATTAAACATAACCGCAGCCAAGTTGAAGACATGGTTAAGCAAGAGTTGAGCAACTACTTTGCCGACCGAGGCATCAATTGTGAGGGTTTCTTGCTTTCTCGAGTCAGTGTGGTCAAAGGTGACTTCAAAGAAGAGATTGTCAAAGTCGAAGAAACTGAAACTTTGGTTGAAAATGATGCTTTGTTAACACAAAACAAGTTAACTTAGAGTAAATTGTCTATACTTCCACTTTACCACAGCTTCCTGTTGACAATAATTTAGCAGTTAGTTAGACTATCTGCTTGCAAGCAGTCTTGTATAGAGATTGCTAAAATACAGGCGTCGCTTCTGTGGTATGATGCGACCTCAGCCTTGTATTTAGTACTATTTCATCTAAAGGAGAAGATATGAGCATACTCAAAGTTTCACAACTACAACCGCTTCCAGGTTATATCTTGGTTGAACCAGCCAAAATGGAAAAACAAACTGCCTCTGGCATCTATTTACCCGATTCTCACGACGAAAAACCTCAATATGGCAAAGTAATCGCCGTTGGCGGTTCAACTACAGTTGAGGGTATTGAGGTCAAAAGCCCAGTCAAAAAGGGCGATCAGGTAATCTACAAAAAATGGGGTGGTAATGAATTTAAAGTTGGTGAAATTGAGTATCAATTCCTCAAGTTTGAGGATGTCTTAGCCACAATTTCTAGTAAGTAATTCAAATTTCAAATAAAAAATAAGGAAGGAAATCTATGCCAGCAAAACAATTACTTTATGGAGACGATGCCCGTCAGAAAATGCTGATCGGAATCAACAAACTTGCCGCCGCGGTGACAACCACTTTGGGACCACGTGGACGCAACGTTGCGATCGACAAATCTTGGGGTTCACCCAGCGTCATTCATGATGGCGTCAGTGTCGCTAAAGAAATTTCTTTAGAGAACAAGTTTGAAAATATGGGTGCCCAGCTAGTCAAAGAGGCTGCCAATAAAACCAACGACGTAGCCGGTGATGGGACGACCACTGCCACGCTTTTGGCTCAGCACATGGCTAACAAAGGCATGAAGTACATTACCGCTGGGGCTAACCCAATGTTAATGAAACGAGGCATTGACACTGCCGTTGAGGCAGTAGTCAAAGAAATTCGTCGCTTAGCCAAGCCAGTCAAACAAGCCGATTGGGAGAAAGTTGCCACTATTTCCGCTCAAAATGAACTGATTGGCGCCAAGGTGGCCGAGGCTTTGAAACTAGTTGGTAAGGATGGCGTGGTTGAAGTCGAAGAAGGTAAGACTATGGACATCACCATTGATCACAAACAGGGCATGGTGCTTGATAAAGGCTATGCTTCGCCCTATTTTGTGACTGATGCTGACTCGATGGAAGCTGAAATTAAAACGCCATATATTTTGGTCACCGATCAAAAAATCTCCAGCATTCAGGATTTACTGCCAATGCTTGAGAACTTTATGAAAGTAAGCAAAGATCTGGTGGTCATTGCTGATGACGTGGATGGTGAAGCGCTCACTACCCTGGTGGTGAACAAGTTGCGCGGCACTTTTAACGTTTTGGCAATTAAGGCTCCGGGCTTTGGCGATCGCAAAAAAGAGATGTTGCAAGACATTGCGGTGTTAACTGGCGCCAACTTGGTTTCGAGTGAAACCGGCAAACAGCTCAAAGACACCAGCGTTGAGGATTTGGGTAGAGCTGACACGGTTCGTGCTAACAAAGACGAGACGGTGGTCGTGGGTGGTAAGGGTTCAAAAAATGATATTAACGCTCGCATTGCTCAAATTGAAGCTCAAATTGACAAGAGCACTTCTGACTTTGACAAAGAAAAGTTGGTGGAGCGCAAAGCCAAGTTGACCGGTGGTGTAGCTGTGATCCAGGTCGGAGCTTCAACTGAAATGGAGATGAAGAACCTGCAAGAGCGAGTCAAAGATGCTAAAGAAGCGTTGAAAGCGGCGATTGATGAAGGCATCATCCCAGGTGGAGGAGTCACCTTTATCCAAGCTGGTAAAGTCTTGGCCAATGTCACCGCCAAAGACAAAGACGAGCAAATGGGGATCGATCTGATTAAAGAGGTGGTCGAAGAACCATTACGGATGTTGGCTCAGAACTCTGGTGCCAACGAGGGCGAGGTTGTCTACAAGATTAAAGAGAAAGATGACCCAAGCTGGGGTTACGACGTGATGTCAGGCAAATTTGGCGATATGGTCAAAGCTGGCGTCATCGAGCCAGCCAAAGTTGAGATCGCTGCTCTGCAGAACGCGGCTTCAGTCGCGTCAATGATTTTGACCACCGAGTGTCTGGTTACCGACATTCCAGAAGAGAAAAAGCCAATGCCGGGTGGTCCTGATATGGGCGGCATGATGTAGGCTGAGAGTTTGGTTAGAAACGACGATTGAGGAATTGAAAGCGCCTCCGCGTAAGCGGGGGCGCTGTTTGTTTAGAGCAATTGGCTTTCCTCATCTTGAGAGCTAAATGAGCAGGCAAAGAATAATGTATACAGCGTGGCATTAACAGATAACTCATCATCAATTAAATCCACAGTATTAGCTTTTTCAATCCAAACAGTTGCATTAACTGCACCTAACTCTAAAGCCTTTCCATGTAAAAAAATGCCAGCTCGCGCAGCCTCAGTTTTATCGTTACTTGCAAGTCTAATTGTCGCCGAAATATTTGGTTTCTTTTGATCAAAAAGATGATTGTATCTATGCACTGCTTGTCTCATAGCAGAGAGGTCACGATTCTTATGGCCTTCGACATAGAGTTGACATATATAGTCAATTTCTCTAAGAATTTGAGTTTCCAAAATTTTGACTAAAAATGGGGACTGTTCATCTGTTGAAAAGCCATCCAGCCAGCGAAAAATTTCGGTTAGAGGAATTCCTAATTTGGGTGTCACAGCCAATAAAAATTCTCTAGCTTGATTACTAGACTCCGTATTGGCTGTTTTTGGTTTATACGGAGCCAGCGTTTCTGGTAGGCACTTGATTGCAGTCTCTGAAACAGTTCGCATTGACCAAAGTATACCGAATTAATCGTGAATGAAAACTACTTAAGACAAATCCCGCTCCAGTTCATCTGGACGCCAGGACCTTCGACTCGATAGGAATAGTATTTTTTGTTTTGATGAACAGTGCAGCCATTGGCAAAGGCAATCTGGACTTCGCCGTTGGGAAAGACCGCTTTCACCTGGTTTAAGTTGGCACGCAACAGATTATAGTGCAGGTTTTCTGCCTCATTGATTTGGTAGCAACGGTCGCAAATGGCCGGACCAAACCAGAGCTGGATCCCATCCTTAATCTTGTGAATCTCTTTTAGATAGGTCAACACCGCCGCCAAAATACCTGATTCAGAACCCTTGCGTCCGGCATGAATAACACCAATGATTGGTTTTGGGTGGTAGAGCAGAATTGGCAGACAATCGGCATGCTTGACTTTGAGGTGCAGATTGGGCAGGGAAGTCAGGGCTGCATCACAATCTTTCAGTTCTTTGGATTTGGCTTTGGTTACTTCTTCAAAATTAGCGGAGTGAGTCTGTTCAAGAGAAATTGTTGTCAACTTTTCAAACGACTCCGGAATTGTCTCATTTTTTCCAATTGAGTAAGTGGCAGTTGGGGTATTTGGAAAAAGAGTATCTAGCATTGTGTGGCAAACCGTTTCTAGCAATCTGTACCAGGGGTGAGATTCGAACTCACGACCTTGGGTTTATGAATCCCATGCTCTAACCAACTGAGCTACCCTGGCACCAATAAGTATTTGATTATACCAAGAGAAGTACGAATAGACTATTCGAGTCAATCGCCTCGTGATGCCTCACTTAGAGCTGTAACGGCATGCCTTTGACCTGCCTGGCTTTTTCGAGTATAATCTGATTTCTACTACGCGCGGGGTAGTGTACGGTGCACGTGAGGCTCATAATCTCACAGGCTAGGTTCGACTCCTAGCCCCGCAACATAATACAAAAAACTACTTTCAGGTGGTTTTTTTGTTTAAGGCTATGATTGAATGAAAGTTGCGGTGAAGCTTAACTCGCATCCTGCCGAAGATGCGATGATGCCGTTAATTCAATACTGAAATACAAGACTTAGATTCACCCGCTCCGTTGACAATAGGATTAAAGGACAAAGTAAATCTACACTTAAAACCGTAGAACATAGGATATCCATTGATCAACAAAACCGTGAGTGGATTTGGGTAGCGGTGCTAGGTAATCCCCGTAGAGTGCTTATTGACAAAAAAGCACTCTACGGGTAAGATCGCATAGTGAAGATATTCTTATCAAATCAAGGTAATTTGCGTAATTTTAAAGGTTTTGTCGAGGCGCTTGATTTATCACACCCTAGTAAATTAGAAATAACAACGCACGATAAATGGGTTACAGTTCATCCTGCTAATCTTGTCATAGTCGCCGCGTTAGCGATCCAGGCAGGTAAAGAAAACACAAAAATCATAGGGGAGGTTCCCGAAACAGGACGCTATTTAGACAGAATGGGGCTTTATGACCTGACTAAGACTTCATCTCCATTTGTTTATCATAAAAAAGAAGAAGCTGGACGATTTGTTCCGATAAAAATTATCAAAACCTCTAGGGATCAATCTCACTTTATTACTGATGTAATACCTCTTTTACATCTATCAGAAAAAAACGCCATAGTCGTCAAGTACATCATTGGTGAGCTGGTGCGAAACGTACTTGAACATTCATTTGCAAAGAATGGAGCAATTGTTGCTGCCCAGTACTATAAAAAAACTAATCGCGTAAGCATCGGCATTTGCGATACTGGTATAGGTATTTGGAAAAGCATGAATGCTTATTGGCACCCCAAAACTGATATAGATGCAATTACATTAGCATTAACACCAGGTATTACTGGAACCACACGTAAAGAAGGCGGCACTGCTGAAAATGCTGGTGCTGGATTATTCTTTATTAAATCTATTGCTAAAATTACGCGTAATTACTTTGTCATATACAGCGGTAAAGCCGAATATACTCTGTTAAAGTATAAAAAGCGCATTAAAGGAATGCCAAGATTATATGCTGACCCAGTGAGGGATCCGCACAGCTCAACAAATAGCATGCCCAGTTTTCAGGGGACAGTAGTGGCTGTTGACATTTCACTTGATGAAACACCAGAATTTAATGATTTGCTATCCAGTATTGGTACTGTCTATGATAAGGCCATTCGTGAACGCAAACAAGAAAAATATAAGAAGCCAAAATTTATATGAAAAAAAGTATCAAAATGCTGAAAATAACTGGAAATTTTGCCGAAAATAAAGATATCGCAAAAAAATTGAGAATTGAACAAATTATGCCGGCTTTATCAAAAGGCAACGAAGTCATTTTGGATTTTAATGGCATTAGTGGGGCTACTCAGTCATTTATTCATGCATTAATTAGCGACCCAATTCGTAAATTAAGAAGTGTCGCATTTAGTCATTTGGTTTATAAAAACGCCAACGAAGATATTCGTGAAATTATTTCAATTGTTTATCGTTATATGCAGGAAAGCTTAGACGGGAATGATGATAGTCAAACTACTCTCAAGCATAGAAAGAGCAGTAAGCATATTTAGGATTTAGGTTCGAACTTCGTCCATCATCCGCAACATTTTATATCAATAATTACTACAAGATTTTTTCAAGCAATATCTGCTCCACAACTTGATTTCCAATTTTTTCTAGCTCTTTCTTCATTTCGATAAATCCACGCTTATTGTAGAAATTCCTGGCGTGCTGATTGAGGGTTTCAACATAGAGTTGAATTTTTGCAGCGTTCGAAAAATGATGGATGACATCAGTAAGTAAGAGTGTTGCTATCCCTTTTCGCTGGTAGCGGTGATCTACAAACAGACGAAATAAGGCGATCGTCTCTCCAGAAATGTAAGCCGTTGCTAGAGCAATTACTTTTTGTCGTTTAGTGACTAAGGGAAAATACATTTCAGTATTTTGGATTTGTTTGAGTAAAAATTCTTGAGTTTGATAGTTTTTATATACGTGATTTAGGGTACTTTCTGACAAATGATCTCCGTACGTTTCTTTCCAGACAATTTTGAGAAATTGTTGTATTTCTGAGGCTTGCTTGGGTAGGGCTTGTGTAATCTCTACTATGTTTTGTTCGAGCATAGGTAAATTGAAAATGACAAGTCATTATAGACTGTGATTCTCAAATAAATTTTCAAGCAAAAAAGAATTCAGGAGACTCATTTGAGTTGAGAATATTGCTATAATGCCTCCTATGCATATTTACCTTGTTAGACATACTAAATATCATAATCCTGAGAATATTTTTCCGTTTCATTTGCCGGTTAATTTATCGGTTGAGGGTAGAGAACATGCCCGGCGAATTGCTGACTGGTTTACAAACAAAAAACTGATCAAGCTGCCGATTTTCACCAGTCCGGTGGTTCGTTGTGTCCAGACTGCAGAGATTATTGCTGGCCAGACTGACTCGTTCGTCTCTGCTGATGAGCGTCTTGTCGAAACATATAGCCCTGGCATTTAAGGAACACAAAAACCAAAAGAAAATCATTGGAAAGTTGAGGATGATGATCCGACCAGAGAATCGGTGGAGTCCGTCAGGCAAAGAGCGCTATCAATTTTTGAAGAAAAAGTGGTTGAACAGCAAGATTGCATCTTGGTTTCACACGGCGACCCGCTCACTCTCCTGTATTATCATCTGCTTGATAAAAAACTGCCAAAAGAAATGTGGAAGCCAGAAAATGAAGAGTTGATTATTGCTGGAGGCGAAATTGTTCAAGTAGACATTAATCAAAAGAAGTCGATAGCTTTAAAACGGTACAAAGTTTAGGTCAAGTTGCTTGTTACAGGTAAAACGCGTCGAAGTTTTATTTGGGAGCAGCAATTTTAGCAAGAATTCTTTAAATTTCCTTAGTCATTAAAATTGCGTCGTTCATGATGTCGTAACCATTCTTTTTATAAAAGGGCATTGTTTCAGCGTTTTTCAAAGCCACACCTAAAATAATTTTTTTTGCTCCTCTAACTTTGAGAGCTGCTTCAACTTTTTTCAGCAACAGTGAGCCATACCCGTTTCGTTGATAGTGGGGATCAACCGCGAGATGGTAAATCCAAGCTCTTCTCCCGTTGAATGTGCCAAAGACAGTGGCAATAATGTTATTTTTCTCAGTTGCGATGAAGCAGGAAGTTGGATTCAGTTCTAAAATCTTTTCAAAATCATATTTTTCAAGATTGGATTTTCTAACTGATAGATTGGCAGCTAACCATAATTTATAAATGTCTTCGAAGTCATTCTTCGAAGCCAATGATAGCATCATATTTAAATAGTATATCTTATTTGAAAGGCGAGGGAGAATTCAATGTAACCTATGCAGATGAAAAAGTTGCACATAATAAAGTTTTGAAAGCATTTCGAGAATTAATAAGATTAGAAACAAAAAAGAAAATCAGAGTATAGCCTTATTTGCGTTGTAATACATGAATTTGCAGTTTATCAAAACAGTCGGTGACTTGTTCATTGTTCACTTCTCCAAACATTTCGAGTTCAAAGTAATTTGTTTCTCCCAATTTAAACTCAGCGCCATCAGCTACCACCGCCATGTGTTCAGCGGCATTTGGCTCTGTCTCAATATTTTTTATCTGGCAGCCATACTCTTTCAGTAAATATCTAAACTCTGGTCCATAGTGATAATTATGGGTATTCGAAATCACACTAACAAATAACGGCTCAGTTTGTTGCTGACAGAACGTTTCTAAACAACTAGTTGTTTGTGCTAACGAGCGAGGGGCAGCTAAAAAATAACTCGTCAACAAAGCAGGTTGGAGCCAGAAATATACTAGCATTACCGAAGTTATTATTGCCGCTTTCTGTGGCAAAGTTGAAATCATTATTAGAAGGAAAGTAAGTGAAGCAAAAATATAATGAGCCTCCAGAGGAAATGGGGCTAAGATAATAAGCGAAGAGCTAACTAAAAATAAGAACAGAGCTTGCGCATTAGCATTTCCTTCAAGTGAACCTAATATGGTTTTTTTTGCTTTAAAGGCCAGGAAGAAACAGATTCCGATTAAGACTAGTAAGACAAAACTCTGGAATGGAACTGATTGTAGTAAGAGTTCGCTGAGAGAAACAGTCTTTCCCCAGATTGGTATAGCGCTAGAAATGCCCCCAGAACTTATTTGATCAATCACTCGCTTGCTCATCTGAAACTGATACTTAATTTCAAAAATGATGACTGGCAAAAAAACTAAAATTAAACCAATTATTACTGATAAAAAACTCAAGAGGAGTTTTTTTAAATCTTTCCGAAAGAGTAGTATCGTCAGAAATAGATACCCAATCAGTGCTGGTATAGCCGAAAGATTCATTCCAACCGCTAAACCTAGTGCTAATCCAAATAACAGTACATTTTTTTTTGAAAAATGAATCTGCATTTGCAAAAAGAAAACATAACTAACGGCTAAAAATAGTGGTACAAAGGATGGATTCCAAATATAGCGTTGTTGTAAAATCATCTGAGGTTGAATAGTAAAAAGTAAACCCAAGAGAGTCAAAATTATCAGTTTAGTTGAATCCTTTCGAAAATAATAAACACCAATACAAAAAGTGCTCAAGTAAATCAAAGTCAAAATGATATTAGTGGTATACAAGGAATGCTGTGAAAGTATGAAAAGTGGAAAGAAAAAATAAAAATAAATTGGACTTTGATTGAAACCAATCTGGCTATTTTGTGGACCCAGCAGCGGTGGCTTGCCAGATTGTTGCCAATCATACAACACTAAAAAATCCCGACCCATGTCATTTTGGAAATATAGGGAGTGATCGAGATTGAACCATCTTAAAAAAATAAAGGTTAAAATAATAACTGCAACAAAAAACCAGTTTTTCATCTGTGTTGACTCTCTTTATATAGGTACTAGTATGGTGTATAAAATGGGGAATTTCTAGTTATACTGGTAACCAATGTGTATTTAATCTAAAAAATTTTCTAAATAACTAGCTATTAGTACTATGAAATTATTTGAACTTTTAAAGAGCAAGCAGAATTTTAGCCTTATTTTTATTTTTTTTGCAGCTCTCCTCATTTTCACCCG
>Ga0210057_1007866_pt1 | contig 12765 bp, 21 predicted proteins | sample CryGeyCG2114_010_2_FD_183968 | JGI IMG/M metagenome (GOLD analysis project Ga0210057, IMG submission 183968) | Groundwater microbial communities from aquifer - Crystal Geyser CG10_big_fil_rev_8/21/14_0.10 (SPAdes) (version 2) | ecosystem: Environmental > Aquatic > Deep subsurface > Groundwater ... | reverse complement strand
CAAACTATCCATTTTACATAAAAGAAATGGAATTTAGATTCAATCATAGAAATGAAAATGTATTTAATCTGTTAATTGATATATGTATAACAAGGAGGGAGTTTAGTGCGGATTTGCACTAATCACCAATTTTAATCTTAATATTATCAAAATCATTATAGCCAGACTCGTCAAGTATCTCTCTGGCAATATCAGTTGGCATGTAAACACTCGAACCCTCTTCTAAAATTCCTACTACCTTGAAAGATTTCCCTTCAATAATCACACTACATTTTTCCAAATCTCCATTTGATATTGCGACAAGCATGTAACATGAATTCACCTCTTCGTCGCGATCTAGATTCTTTGTAATCCCCCCATCGGCACTAAATTTATACAAAGGATATTTATCACAAGTAGAATACTCTTGGGTTTTTATTGCAATATACTCTACACATTGAATCATATTTGTAGGAAGATGAACTATATCTTTACAATCATCAATTTTATTCTTTTCTTCAAAGCAATTCAGTGTACACTCTTTAAACTGACGATTATTATAATCTTCACTGGAATTGACTTCACATTCTTGAATATACTCATATTTAAGATACTATTGGAATTCTTTCCTAACAGAGGCATCTATCTCCCCTGGTGAATATCTTCTTAATTCTGAAGTGAGTAGATTATTATAATTATGACATTCAATAGAACAACTATAATTAATAATCCTAATGTCGTTTGATTCATCAATATGATAATTATTATAACATTCGTAAAGTCTTTCAGAAATATTTATGAGAGTATTCTTTATTTCTTTAAAATTATCCCTATTTAATTCAGAAAAATTATATAAATCTATTTGAATAAAAAAATAAAAAAATTGCATGAAATATTTATAAATCTAAAATTATTAATTTGTTTATGAATACTATCGATTGTATAATAAAAAGGAGGAGTGTTCGAGACTGGACTTCTCAAAAAATTGAAAATCAGAGCTTAGAAAAATTCTTGAGGCGGGAAGACATTCACCAAGTCCATTAAATTCTCAAGCATGGAGTTTTATATTAGTTCGGAGTAAGAGTACGCTATCTAAATTAAAGACTTCATCAAATCACGGAAAATTTGTGGATAAGGCGAATGTATTAATTGTTGTTTGTATTGATAAGGGAGCAAAGATTGATTCTTGGCTTGAGAAACATGAACAGCATTATTATAGTGGTGTAAGTTGTTTACAAAATATGTGGCTTGCGTCTTGGGATTTGGGTCTTGGAGCTTGCTGGGTTACTCTTGACGAAGATAAAGCAAGAAAAGTATTATCAATTCCTGTAAATCAAAAAATTATTGGAGGTTTGGCTATAGGATATGCTAAAAATAGAAAAATAGATCAAGTTCCGCTCAAGGATTTAAAAGAAATTGTTCACTATGAGAAATTTTCTAAAAGTTAAGAAATAAAAAATAAAATTAATTAAGTTCTGGATGATTTGAATTGTATTCTTCAACGGAGTTTCTCAATTGCACTAAAATTTCGAAGTCTTCCCTCGAGATCAATTCTTTATCTAATGGTTGTCCTAATAATTCTTCGATTGCCTCTTGGTACTTTGCATAATCTTCATTGTCAATTGCAGTCTTTATTGCCCCATCGTTCACTGAAGTTATAAGTTCGTCTTCTTGATGGATGTAGATATATCTTAACTCTTCAATATAATCGTAATCATCAGAAACATCGATTTTTTCTGTCCTTAGAAATTTTGACGGATTACTCTGAATTGATTTTAGATTTATTACTGAAGTTACCGATGACGGATCGTTAACTGGAATTGCCATAGCTCCTGCGCTCAAAACCATTACTGCCATACCTAAAGCTCCGAATATTTTACGTTTATTCTTTTTCATGCCGTTCCACCCCCTTTCAAATATTTGTTTATCATGAATTAAGTAAAATTATTTTCTTTAAAAGCAAAAGGAATCTAAAGTATACATTTTAAGTCCATGTCGATGTATGGACCCTTCGTCCACGACGTTTATAAACGTTTAAATAAGAATAAATATTGTTAAAATGATGATAGTTAGTCCAACTTTTTTTGCAACATTGGGAATGGATATGTTATACTCATTTGTAATTATAGTTACAAGTTTAATGGTTTATTTTGGAACAAAAGAACTATACGAATTAAGCAACCATAAAGGAATAAAATATTTTAGGCTTGCATTCTTGAGTTTTGCAATTGCTTATTTTTTCAGATTGCTGATTAAATTCCTGTTGTTGTCATTGAATATTCGAGAGCTTATGGAGTTAAGCACGCAACTTATTGGAGTTGTAAGTCTCTGGTTGTTCATGTATTTTAGTGCTATGTCTATATTCTATTTACTATATAGCGTCATGTGGAAGAGATGGAGCGGAAAAGATTTCATCCTTTACATTTTTCATGCTTTAGCTTTTGTAATTGGGTTGATAGTTACGTTCACTCCGAGCGCGAAACTTTACTTACTTATTAATTTGTTTTTATTTTTGTTTGTAATTGTTATAGTTTTATTTTCTTATATAGATTCTAAGAAGAAAAAGAAAGGCATCAATTTATATGGAATATATCTGCTTTTGTTTGCGTTTTGGATAATTAATATTACAGATATACTTATACCTAGTTTTTTACAGACTTATCAGTTGCTAATTTATGCGATATCGATCGGTATTTTTTTAGCCATTTTGTATAAAGTCTTGAGGAAGTGCGGGGGATCTTAAATGAAACGAGCAAAGCTTGAGATAATGAGAGATATATTATCTATAGTCCGCGACAATCATAATTCAATAAAAATAACTCCTTTGATAAGAAAGTCTAATTTATCTTCTCAGAGATTCAAAGAATATTACGGGGAGCTAAGTGAAAAAAAGTTTATAATTGAGATAATAAACAAAAACGGAAAAGTCATCTCTTTGACAGAAAGGGGTCATCGTTTTTTAGAGAAATATAAAACGATTGTAAGTTTTATTGAGGAGTTTGAACTGTAAAATAGATTTATAAAAAACAAAAGAACAAAATAAAAATGGAAAGTAAAAAATTGGGTGTAGTACTCGTCATATTGAGTTTACTAATCGGAGGTATGTTTTTTTATTATTCATCATCTTTGACTAATGAGGGTCAAGCGCTCGGGTGCTTTGAAAACGTAAATTGTGTTAGAATTGAAAGAACACTGACATTCACTCACTTTGCCGTTGGAGTTTTTGCGTTTCTATTATCACTGGGTTTTTATTTAATATTTTTTAATCATCATGAAGGTTTAATTCTAAAGAAGCTTGAAGAAGAAAATTCTCAAAAAATTAAAGAAGAAAAGTTTTCAATAATTATGAAAGCTCTTGATCCGTTCGAACAAAAAGTATTAACCGCAATAAAAGAACAAGATGGAATAACTCAAAACACGTTGAGTTTGAGAGTGGATATGTCAAGGGCAAAATTAAGTTATGTTTTACAAGAGCTTGAAAAAAGAAGTTTGATTAAAAGAAATCAAAAAGGTAAAACGTTAGAGATTTGGTTGAGAATATGAAAACTGAAGATTTTGCATACATTGTTGAAACAGAAAAAAGTTTTGATGAGGCAGTCGTATCTGTATTAAAATCAGTCGAGAAAAAAGGCTGGAGTTTATTTAATGTTTATGATATAAAAGAGAGACTGGCTGTAAAAGGTTTCGAACAAAAGCCGTTGAAAATAATTGAAATATGCTCGGCAAAACACGCTAATAATTTCTTAAACAAAAACAGATTAATTTCTTTATGTATGCCTTGTAAAATAAATGTTCTTGAAGAAGACGAAAAAGTAGAAATTATAGGAATGAAACCGACGATAATTTCACAGTTTTTTCCAGAAGTTAGTAAAGAAGAAGCACAAGAAGCAGAAAAAGATATTAAAGAAATTATTGATGATGCTAAGTAATTACAAACTAAATTTAATTTATGAAGAATTAAACATTAATTTCACCTCCATGAACGTTAATTAATAGAAATTTGAACGTTTCAAGGCACTTTTAGACGATCATTCAGACCCTAAGATATTAATACAATTTTAATTTGTTTTCGTAATGTTAAATAAGGTAAAGAAGAGTTTCAAAAGTCTGAGAACGGTATTCTCGGATATAAAATATATTCTATTAGCAATTTTAATCGGATTCTTATTTTACTTCTTGAATTTTTTTATATCCACTTTCGGAAACATTTCAAGCTTCTACAAATCTCAAGGGTTTTACGGAATAATTCTTTTTTCGTACACTTTATTTGTTAATTTTAAGGGAAGTATTTTACTTTCTAGTTTTGTTAGTATGATTGTTTTGAGTGTCCTTACAGGCATTCTTTTTAGTTTAGTGTTATATAAAGTAAATTTAAGAAAAAAAGATTCACCTAAAATTGGTATGTTAAGTTTTACGGGAATGTTTTTAGGAATATTCGCTCCGGGTTGCGCAGCTTGTGGTCTTGGTCTTGCCGCATTTTTTGGATTGGCTGCGAGTTTTGCAACTCTTCCGCTTAAAGGACTCGAAATATCCATTTTAGCGATGACAATAATGACTTTCTCTATCCTTAGATTTTCTTATTATTTATACGATGATGTATGTTCAATTAATTTTAATAATCATAAAAATGAAAGCAAATCAAAGATTTTCTTTAATTCGTTTTCACATATTCAGACAAATGAAAGGAGGTTAAGAAATGGAACAAGCAAATGAATCGAGTTCAGGAACAATAACTCTTAAGAAAGACATGCTTTGGAAAGCAACGACATTTATTTTTGCTGCACTATTAGTTGTGAGTCTTTTCACAGGAGGATTTGGACTTAAGAAATCAGATACAACTGTTACTGGAAATGTAGTTAATAATCCAACAAATCCAAGTATAGATAATCCAACACCAAGCGCTGTTAAAGTAAGTGTTGATGACGACGCTGTTGAAGGAAAAGCCAATGCTCCCATCACAATTGTTGAATTCAGTGATTACCAATGTCCTTTCTGTAGAAAGTTCTGGACTGAGACTTTGCCATCAATAAGAAAAGATTACGTTGACACAGGCAAAGTTAAGATAGTCTATAGAGATTTTCCTCTCTCAAGTTTACATCCTATGGCGCAAAAAACTGCTGAGGCAACAGAATGTGTAAGAGATGCAGCTGGAGGAAAAGGAGATGCAGCTTACTTCAAATTCCATGATAAGATCTTCGAAGAACAGAATATTTTAGATTCTGGAACCAAGAATGGTGCGGTAACAAAAACTGCGACATACACAAACGATGATCTGAAAAAATGGGCAAAGGATCTTGACTACGATATTGGAAGTTGTTTAGATTCAGGAAAATATGCAAGTGAAGTTCAAAAAGATGAACAAGATGGGCAGTCATATGGGGTCCAAGGAACTCCGGCATTTTTTGTAAACGGGCAACTTTTAAGCGGGGCGCAGCCATATTCGGCATTCAAACAGGTAATAGATGCACAGCTCGCAAAGTAATTAAAAATTATTTTTTATTTTTTATTTCAAGATAATTCAATAGAGAAAAAATAATCAAAAAAGATTAATGTAAGAAGGTAAACAAAATATGAAAAAATCAACAAGATGGGCAGGACTAATAGTCTTAGTTTTAGTACTTGGAGGGGTGTTTCTTCTAAAGTCGAATGATAATCAAGAGCTTCGAACTACGACGGCAAATGTTGTAAATGGAGAAGTTCAGAAAGTTGTTTTAAGTGAAAAAAATTTAAATTACTTCCCCAATGAGATTAGAGTTAAAGCGGGACAACCAGTTAGTATCTCACTTGATAATACTGTAACTGGATGTTTAAGATCATTCACAATAAAAGAATTAGGTGTTTCAAAATTAGTTAGAACTTCGCAAGAAACAATTGATTTTACACCAACAAAGAAAGGAACATTTGGATTCGCCTGTATTATGGGGATGGGATATGGAAAAATTATTGTTGAATAGTTTGAACTGTAAAATAGTCCTCTATAATAGAACATCAAAAGATTTAAAAGAATCGATAGATATGAAAAAATATGCCTTTCATGATAGATAACTGAAAGGAGGTTTTTAAGATGAGTGAAGAAACGGGAACAATAACACTGAAAAAGGACACGCTTTGGAAAGCTGCAACTTTTGTTTTTGCGGCTCTATTTGTAATAAGTTTGTTTACTGGTGGCTTTGGTTTAAAGAAGGACTCGCCTGGAACTGGAAATGTTGTAGCAGATACTAATCCAACTGTGAATAATCCTACACCAAGCGCAGTTAAAGTAAGTGTTGATGATGATGCTGTAGAAGGAAAGAAAGATGCAAAAGTCACTATTGTTGAATTTTCAGATTATGAATGTCCTTTCTGTAAAAGAAATTATGATCAATCATACGTTCAATTAAAGAAAGAATACATTGATACTGGAAAAGTAAAATATGTTCTTAGAGATTTCCCATTAAGTTTCCACCCACAAGCTCAAAAGGCTGCAGAAGCTGCTGAATGTGCTGGAGAATTGGGAGGAGATGATGCTTACTTTAAGATGCACGATAAACTATTTGGTGAAGGTGTTGAAGGGGGCGTTGCAACTTTCAAAACGTATGCTAAAACAATTGGAATAGATCAAAAGAAATTTGATACATGTCTCGATTCTGGAAAGATGGCAGCAGAAGTTGCTAAAGATCAGGCTGATGGAACGTCATATGGAGTTCAAGGAACGCCAGCATTTTTTGTCAACGGAAAGTTGATATCGGGAGCACAACCTTATTCAGTATTCAAAACTGCAATAGATGCAGAATTAGCATAATTCGAATTTTTATTTTTATTTTTTTATTATATAAGAAAAAAGATTTTTATAGATTAACCACACCATTTCCAAATAAGGTTGATAGTCATTTCTATTTTATAAGAAAAAAGAGTTAATGTACTTCAACGATGTTGTTGATAATCTCTCTTAGATCGCCACAAACTTTCTTCAAAATCTCAGAGTCAGATTCTATTGGTCTTTTGCTTTTGTAAAGCAAAGCTCTTGAAGCTCCAGCGATTACTGCTCTTTTTATCATATCCGCTTCTGTCATATTCCTTAAAAAAATTTGACATTTATAAGCTTATTGTGTTACGTAAAAGGGAAGAAAAAATTGACAGTCATTTAGATGAATATTAAAAAAATATTTATAGTCAGTTAATTTGAAATACTATGGAAGAAAATAAAGAGGAAATTATTGTTGCTGTTTCTGGTTATTTTGATCCGATTCATGTTGGGCATTTAGATAATATACGTTTAGTCAAAGAACTCGGGCATAAACTTATTGTTATAGTGAAAACGATAAACAAGCGCAATTGAAAAAAGGCTACGAATTTATGCCTCTTGCCGAGAGAGTTGAAATAGTTAAAGCGATAAAATGGGTTGACGAAGTTTTTGTTTCAATTGATGAAGATAAGACTCAATGCAAGACACTCGCGCATTTGAAACCTCATATCTTTGCTAAGGGCGGAGACAGATTCGGAAGCGAGATTCCTGAAGCGGAAGTATGTAGAATACATGGAATAAAGATTGTAGACGGGCTTGGAGATAAAATACAATCATCATCTGAGCTAGTTAAAAAGCAAATTGAAAATCAAAGAAATAATAGAATAGTTTCAAATAGGCAAACTTAAATACTCAAAATATCTAAATTTTTTATGGAAGGCAGTGAGCCTTTAGAGACTCTTGTTGAGACTGATGAAATGAATTCTAAAGATGTTGATGGCGCATTTGGATTAAGGAGTTTGGAGAATTTAGATAAAGAAACGGCTTTTGAGGTTGTGGCTAAAGTTGTGACTAAGAACTTGCCAATGCCACCAATACTTGGAGAAGTTGGAGAAAAAATTTATATGATTAAAGATGAAACTTATAGTGTGGGTCAGCTCATTGAAAAATTGAACTTTGGTTTAAAAAATGGTCTTCCTCTAAAACATAGAGGTTATATACAGGCTGCGAGGGACGCTCTTGGAAGAGGAGAAATATTAAGAAAGTTTCAAATTAAAAAACTTGAAGAGATTTTTTATAACGAAGGACGAAAAAGTGAATCTTTGGAAAATACAAATGTAAGATGTGAAAATATCTTGATTGAGGAAAGTGTACCATCACCTTCTACAATAAAAGAAGTTGTTCAAGTAAGTGGGGTAAGTTATGCTCAACCACGAAAAGGGTTCAGCCTTAAAGGTCATTCAACTCATGAAGAAGAGAAAGCAAAAAAAGTTTATGAAATGTTAGTTAACCCTGATCATAAGGCGCAAATCGATACATGCGCAAAGAATTTGACGAGATTTATGTTATATAAGTCATTCAATGGTCCTCCAATTACTCCCGAAGATATATGGAAAGCAAAATCTGAAATCCCAAATGATAATATTCATGGATATTTTAGAAAACAAAGAGAAGATCTTAGAAAGATTTTGAGAGATCCAGTTGATTATTCGCATTATGATGATGCATCGAGACAATTGGAATTATATTTTAGTTGTATTTCACAAGATGATCATATACTTGACAAAGAAAATCCATTTCATGCTATTCCTAGAATGAAGGCTATATAATTAAGAAAGTTTATATAATATTTTTACTGTGTTTATAGAGAAGAGGAATATGAAACTGAAAATTTTTATTGCTAGTGATCATGCTGGATACGAACTTAAAGAAAAATTGAAAGAACATCTAGAAAAAAGGTTTTTTGTTGAGGATATAGGTCCGTTTGAATATGATCAAAAAGATGATTATCCAGATTTTGTAATCCCTTGCGCAGAAGCTGTAGCTAAAGATGTAAAGCGGGGCTCGGTTGGAATTGTAATCGGAAAAAGCGGGCAGGGCGAAGCGATGGCGTCGAATAAAGTTAAAGGAATTCGCGCAGTTGTTTATTATGGCGGGACTAAAGAAATAATAAAACTTTCAAAAGAACATAATGATGCGAATATTTTAAGTTTGGGGGCGGGGTTTATATCGACGCGAAAAGCGAAAAATGTGGTTGATCTTTGGATTAGAACGAGATTTTCTGAACTTGAATGGCATAAAAGAAGAATAGGAAAAATAAAAAAGTATGAGAGAAGGAGATGAAAATTGTTTATACTAGTTATGCTGAAGAGAGTATAGCGGATAGAAAATTAGATAAATCTATTATTGGATAGACTTTATTAAAACCAGATGAAATTGTTGAAGGGAAATTTAATCGATTTGTTGCACATAAAATTGTTAGAAATAAACTTCTAAGAGTAGTATATGAAGTTGAAGATAAAACTTATATAGTCGCTACAGCTTATTATACGGATATAAAACGTTACTTTGGAAAATGAAAATAAACTTTGATAAAAAACACGATATCATGAGAATAAAATTTCAAGATAGTGGATACGATAAAAGCCGTGAGGTAGACGATGGCATTGTCATTGATATTGATAAAAAAGGAAAGATCATTGCGATAGAGATACTCGACGTTTCTCAAAAAATGTCTAAAGAAAGCATCAGTGAATTAAGTTTAAATAACTGATATGTTTATTCTATTAATAAATTATAAAGAGATTAAAATGAAATACAAATTCGTCCCATCAATTATTGCAAAGAATCAAAATGAGTTCGAAGAAAGATTTGATAAAGTCAAAGATATCTCTAAATTCTATCAGTTAGATATCATGGATGGCAAGTTTGTTAAAAATAAATCCCTTTTGTTTGATTTTATTCTTCCCACAGATGATAAATTGCTTTACGAAATCCATTTGATGCTTGAGGAGAAAGGCCTTAAGATCTGGCTTAATCAGAATATAAGAAAATTTTCTGGAAATGATATTTTTATTATTCAAGCAGAAACTCGAAACTTTGAAAAATATATTAGAGAATTAAAAAATGAGAAGTTGAGAGTTGGACTTGCGCTAAATCCAGATACATCTGTTGAAAAAATTAAAAATCTAATAAAAGAAATTGATTTAGTTCTTATAATGACTGTAAATCCAGGAAAATATGGCGCAAAATTATTGCCTTCGACTTTGAAAAAAGTTAAGGAGATCAGAAAATTAAATCATAAAATTGATATTGAGGTCGATGGAAGTGTGAATGAAGAGACCGTTTTAGATATGAAAGACGCTGGAGCGAATCGGTTTGTTCTTGGAAGTTATTTGCAGGACAGCGGGGATGTTAAGGAAAGTTGGAAGGCAATTAAGAAAGTTGCTTCTTAATGAGAATATTTATTTAACACCATAAAATATTTAAACACACTCATATGGATGTAATTATGAGCTCTTCTTATCAACCAACAGCAGAAATTGTAACTGAAAGATATAGTGGAAGATATAAGCAAGTTTATACTTCTTTAGAAAGTGAAACAGAACCAGCTTTGAGATGGAATATAGACCATTGGAAATCACAACCGCTTCTTGAAAGAGTAGCAGTTAATTTGTTTCAAGGAGTATTTGTTCCATTAAGTGAAGAGCATATGGCATATGAAGCTTCGAGATCTATTCTAAAACGAAGAGAGTCGGCATCTAAAAAATAATTTTTCTTATCCCAAACCTTTTTATAACTTAATATCTATTTTTAACTATACAAAGAGGAAAATGATATTATCAATTAGGGAACTTCAGGATATGGCAAACATCTTGAGAAGAGATGTTGCAATTGATACAACCTCAGCTGGAAGTGGACATCCCACATCCTGTTTTTCTTGTTCGGAGATTATGTCAGTTTTGTTTTTCAATGAAATGAGTTATGATAATAAAAATCCAAATAATTTGAATAACGATGAATTTATTTTAAGTAAAGGCCACGCAGCACCGATTCTTTATGCGTGTTTGAAAAGAGCAGGATGTATCCACGATGATTTGACTACACTTAGAAAATTAAATTCAAATCTTGAAGGTCATCCGATGCCTCGCGGTAATGCGAACTCCTGGATAAAAGTAGCAACGGGTAGTTTGGGGCAGGGATTGAGTGTTGGTTGTGGGATGGCTCTAGCTAATAAGTTGCAAAAAAATAATTCTAGAATTTATGTTTTAATGGGAGATTCAGAGATTGCTGAAGGAAGCAATTACGAAGCTATGCAATTCGCTTCAAAGTATGAACTGGATAATTTAATTGCGATAGTTGATGTTAATGGGCTTGGACAAAGGGGTGAGACAATGTCTGGACATAAAATCCTTTCTCATAGACTTAGATTTGAGAGTTTTGGGTGGGATACTTATGTCATTGATGGACATGATATAAAAAAAATCGTAAAAGTCTTGGCTAAAGCAAGAAGGGTGAAAGATAAACCTTCTGTTATTCTTGCCAGAACAATAAAAGGTAAGGGCGTTTCGTTTTTAGAAGATAAAGGCGGATGGCATGGAAAAGTTATTCCTGAAGAACAACTCATAAAAGCTCTTAATGAAATTCCAAGGTCAGCAATGCCACTACTTTCTATTAAAAAACCGATCGATGTAGAAAAGGAAAAAGAAGTTCAAAGTAAATTTGATTTTACTGAATATAAAATTGGTGTATTGATTTCGACGCGGGAGGCTTATGGAAATGCGCTTGCTAATCTTGCTAGATCAAATAGTAAAGTTATCGCAATTGATAGTGAAGTTTCAAATTCAACTTATTCTGAAAAAGTTAAAGAAAAAACGCCGGATCAATTTATTGAAAATTATATTATGGAACAAAATATGATAGGAGTTGCACTTGGACTATCTAAAATAGGAAATTATAATGTTTACGCGTCGACTTTTGGAGCGTTTTTAACTCGGGCTCACGATCAACTTAGAATGGCATCTTTATCAAACGCGGATTTTACGGTTTGTGGAAGTCACGCAGGTGTTTCTATCGGAGAAGATGGCGCGTCTCAAATGGCGCTTGAAGATATTTCAATGTTTAGAAACTTACCAAATTCAACAATTTTTTATCCAAGCGATGCTGTTTCTTGCGAAAAATTAACTGCGCTTTGTGGAAAAATTAATGGATTGAAGTATATCAGAACAACAAGAAACAAAACACCTGTTATTTACAAAGATTCAGAAAAATTTTCGATAGGAGATTTTAAAGTTTTGAAAGAAGGTAAAAATGACAAGGCGGTTTTTGTCGGCAGCGGAATTACTTTAGATGAGGCACTTAAATCATATGAAAATTTGAAAAAGAAAAAAGTTGATGTTGCCGTTGTTGATTTGTATTGCGTTAAGCCATTTGACGGAAAAAGATTTATTGAATTTGTTAACAAGCATGGAATGAAAATTGTTTTAGCTGAGGATCATTATGTGGAAGGGGGAATTGGGGAGATGATTAATTCTGTAATTTCTGGAACAGGAATAAAGATGAAACATTTAGCGGTCAGGGAAATTCCTCATAGTGGAAATGCGGAAGAGTTATTAGAAAAATATGGAATTGATTGGAAGGGGTATGAAAAAGCGTATAAGGAATTGAAATGAATTAACAACCCATTTATAAATTAATTCCAGCGAAGCTGTGAAAGCAATATGTTTCTTTGGAAGGATATACTTATCAAAAAGAATCTTTAAGAAAATTAATATTTATTATTGTGTTCTTTTATAGTAGTAACAAAACGGAAGTTAAATAGCATGACGTCCTCCGCACCCTAAAGGTTTGTCCTGCGGGACAAATCGCCAACGGGCGAGTGCGGTTTCCCGACGTTACGTAAACTGTGTGCTATGATGCTCTGACTGATTCCTGACATAATTTGTTACCACATCTAATTTCACAAATCCAACGCTAGAAGCAAATTTTCCTCTGCTCCACAAATGTTTTTTGGGATATCTGAGCACGGCTTTCTGATGAAACTCAAAAAACAATTTTGAAGA
>Ga0210057_1007865_pt1 | contig 12765 bp, 13 predicted proteins | sample CryGeyCG2114_010_2_FD_183968 | JGI IMG/M metagenome (GOLD analysis project Ga0210057, IMG submission 183968) | Groundwater microbial communities from aquifer - Crystal Geyser CG10_big_fil_rev_8/21/14_0.10 (SPAdes) (version 2) | ecosystem: Environmental > Aquatic > Deep subsurface > Groundwater ... | reverse complement strand
GTTCCAGACTCCCGAACACGCTGGCCGCCGACTCCGCGACCATCCTGATGAAGTGGCTCCTCTTTTCTTTCCTCGCGATGGTGGGGAGGAGTGCCACAAATGACCTTTGTCTTCAGCATCATTTGACCTCTTGATGAACAATTTCGAATGCTCGGTGCATCCGCCGAATCTCCACAATCACTCCGTGATCATGGTCCGGGACAGACTCATATTTTCTACGAACCGATCCCGACCCACGAAAAAAGCCCCTTCGGGGGGCCTCAGTGCTGTTTTGGTAGATAGAACCTAACAGCTCGAAAGCCCCCTCGTTGGGGTAATAATCGTAATAATGATTGCTTTCGAACCTATTTGGCTCATAAAAACTATCGTACTCGCAGCGCTTTGCTCGTCAAGGCGTTCTTGACAGGCGCGTGGAGAGCGCTAGATTAGAAGTAGACAAAACCTTTGATCTGGTTCCTGGAATAGAAGTTGGAATATAGAGGTTAGATATTGGGAAGGATGCGCATTGTATCTCTCTTCCAATTTCTAACTGCTGACTTCTACTGGTCTGGGGTTCGGGCTAGATCGTCGTTCGCATAGTCGAATGGCAAGGTGGTTTCTGCGAGAGTGGAAATCCGGCATCCTCCGTAATCAGGACAACCGATATCCCGCGAGGAGTCGGTGAAAGAATAAATGTGAGGTGGCACCGTGGACAAGAAATCCGCCCTTACAGCACAAGTGTATTTGTGCTGCGAGGGCGGATTTTTGTTTTTGTTTTGTCTAACCGCAAACCAAGAGCAGAGTGCGCCGCAAGCTCCCTGCCTACCGGCAGGCAGGTTTCCGCTCTTTACATGTACATACTTCTGGAACAGAGGAGCACTATCATGGACCAGAACACCAAGCCCGAGACCACGGCGCGCGAGAAAGATGAGGAGGTCCCGAGACAAGACCCCTCCCTTCTCGAGCGAGCTGCCTCGATTGCCAAAGAGTCCGGACATGCGCTATCCGACGACAAGTCGGGTGACATCGGCTGGTAATCGTCCCTCATAAACAGGCGCCGGCCTCCACCGGCGCCTTTTCTTTATGTTGACAGCACGGCCCGCCTCCCCTATCATCCTATTCATGAGTAACGGTCGAATCTCGACAAGCAGCTGGTACTTCTTTTTCTTTACATCCCGAGAAGGGGTAGCTGTTTCGTTGCTCAAATAAACCAAAGCAACCAAACCAGAAGCCCCTCCCCGGAGGGGCTTTCTGTTTGTTTGTAGCCCGCGGTTTGTGCCGAAAATCGACATACACCGCAGGCCGCAATCAATCCGATTGATGGGAACACCTGCTGCGGATATATAGATTCGCAAGATCTTTGGAGGAAAGATGAAAAACGGAACTTTTGTTCCCGAGGAGAACAAGAATCCGAAGCCGGTGGCTCCGCGTCCGGCTGACGGAGGATGGGACGTGGCAAATTCCGACCACCTCATCTCCCAGAAATCGAACACGGAACCGGAGGCGCCCTCGGATACGCCCGAACCCGATTCGGGCATCGGAATCGTCCTGGACAAGGACGTCGGCGGGTTTGCCTGATTCACTTGCGCGGGCGGCGACCATTTATTGGTTCGCCGCCCGATCTGTTTTTAGATATTTAACTACGCTTTGCGCGCCAGCGCTCAACGGCGACCCCGGTACCACAACGCTTCGCGTTGGCTACGGGGCAGGCAAGCGCCTACTTCCCTTTTGCAAACTTTCGTTCTACTGCTACCAAGAGAGGTGTGGCCAAGAATATTGAGGAGTAGGTTCCGGTGATGATGCCGACCAAAAGCATGAGTGCAAAGTTGGCCGTCGAAGCAGGGCCGAGAATGAAGAGCGCGAGGAGTGCGAGCGCTGTGGTGGCGGAGGTGGTCATCGAGCGCACGAGTGTTTGGTTCAAGGCGCGACCTGCGGTCTCAGCAAAATCTTCACGCCTGTTGCGCTCCTGATTTATCGCGAGATTCTCGCGCGTGCGATCGAAAACGACGATGGTGTCGTGTACGGAATAGCCCAAGACGGTGAGCACCGCGGTGACGAAGAGTACGTCGACAGACGCTCCTGTGATGGTGCCCAAGAATGCGTAGAAGCCGACAGGAATAAGAACATCGAAACCGAGGGTCATGAGTGCGATGAGGCCGTACATCCACGAAGAAACCGGCTTTGAGACCTTCCTGAATGCGAAAGCGACGAAGAGAAGAATCGCAGTGAGTACGAGTGCGAGCGCGATCAAGGCTTTTGCACGAAGCTCCGCTCCGATGATGGGCCCAATCTCGGTGAGCTGGTCTACACGAGCTTCGTTGTCCCCTATCGTAAACATTGCGGCAAGAGAATCTCGCTGTTCATCAGAGAGCTCTCCCGTACGAAGCGAATAGCCGAGCTCGCCTGACTCGCGAAGCGAAAATTCCTCAAGGCCGGATCCTCTCAGAGAATCAGTCACTACTTCAGGGGAAGTTCGTATGGATTCGTAGCTCACTTCCACCAAAACACCGCCCGTGAAATCAATGCCGAGCTGGAGGCCAAAAATCGCTATCGAGAGAAGCGCGAGCGCCGCGAGTGCCCCGGTGAGAGTAAAGAAGATGTTCCTGTTTCGTGTAATAAACATAATTGGTTAGTTCGTAGAAAGTAGAATGTAGAATGTAGTAGAAAATATCATATACGAGTGCCGGAACCGAAGAGGAAGCGCGTAACGCCCACCTTTGCGTTGATACCGAGAGCGAGCATGAAAGTGCGGGAGACGATGATAGCGGAGAGCATCGAAGCCAAGACACCGAGCCCGAAGACGAGCGCGAAGCCCTTGATGAGAGATGTCCCCATCCAAAAGAGGATGATAGCGGTAATCAGGGAAGAAATGTTGGAATCGCGGATAGAAGGCCACGCGCGCGAGAAGCCAGTTGTAATCGCCTCAACGGTCGTTTTGCCTGCATAGAGTTCCTCCTTCATACGCTCAAAGATGAGCACGTTGGCATCCACTGCCATGCCGATAGAGAGGATAAACGCGGCAATGCCGGCGGCAGTGAGTGTTACCGGGATCCACTGAAACAGTGCAAGGACGATTGCGATGTAGAGAGAAAGCGCGACGACAGCCACAAGCCCCGGCAAACGGTACCAGAGGATCATAAAGAGTGCGACCGCTCCTATTCCCCAGAGCGCTGCGACTATGCCACTGTCGACCGCTTCGGCGCCGAGAGTACCCGAGACAGTTTGCGTGGAAATGAGCTCAATGGGCACAGGGAGCGCTCCGTAATTTAGATTGCGTGCGAGCTCTTTTGCCGCTTCTGCCTGGAAGTTGCCCGAAATGACCGCGGTGCCATTGGGGATCGCCTCGCGAATGACAGGTACTGAAATCGGGGAACCATCGAGGAACATACCGAAAGAGCGCCCCACGTTTTCCCGAGTGAGGTCAGCAAAGATCTTTGCTCCCTCTGAATCGAAGTTAATAACGACGACGGGTTCGTTGACGCCGATGCTCTGATCAAATTGGAGCTGAGCACTTTTGAGGTGCTTTCCGGTAATAGTGGCAGGCTCGAAAAATTCATCGACTGTCTCGGGAGTAAGTGCCGTTTCTGGCACATTTTCTTTGAGAAGACGGAAGTCAAGCACCGGGGTTTGCCCGATGAGCCGAATCGCCTCTTGCGTGTCGGTTACTCCCGGAAGCTCGACGAGGAGCCTCTCTTGCGTCTCGCCCGCCAAGGTGCCGCCACGCTGAGTCTGCACCAAGGGCTCGGAGACGCCGAAGAGGTTCACCCGCCTCTCGATCGTATCGCGCAGAGCCTCCATCGAATCCGCAACATCGCTCGCAAGAATAGACGAGAGGTCGGCGCGATACACGAGCTGGGTACCGCCAGAGAGATCGAGCCCGAGCCGGAAAGGCCGCGTGTCGTTCATCTGTGTACTATAGACAAACCACCCCAAAGTGACTCCGACGAGGAAAATAGCGAGCGCTGCGAGCCGTTTTTTCAACATGAAAACGCAGTATACACCTCCTCAAAAAGCCCGCAATCAAGCCACGATTCAACGTAAGCGCAAATCCTCTCGTACCCTTCTGATACTACTCTAAAGTAGAATCGCCTCTAGATTTATAGCTATTACGAACGTTGTCATTCACAATGTCAGCTTCCAGCAAAATTTCATTTGAATACGCGGTCTTGAGTTGATTTACCCGCTGATCACCCGCGAAAAACTCTCTGAGGCTATCAATGCTGGCACTTGGATCATCGTGCAAAAGTTTACTCGCTCCAGGATACGAATTCATCGTGTGCCAATTCTCCTGTTTATTGTACCGCGTAGCAAAAAGATACGTGGAGCCGAGCTGCAACAGATAACCTCTTGCATCTTTAGCAGGACTTGATACGTTTCCATTCGCAACAACGTATAACGTACCGTCTTTGTATCCTCCCTGCTGGTTGACGGTAACAACTCCTCGCAAATTACCCTTGACATTATAGGCAACCTCAACCTCAAATTGAGTCTCTGGCCCAACGCCACGTTCCCTATTGCCAATCCGACGAACAACTTTTCCTACAAAAATATTATGCGAAGCACCCACAAGCACTTTATCGTCAGAAAAATCTGCCGCGTATTGCGGGTGGACAAATACAACCTTGCTTGCACTATCCGTTTCACTCTTTATATTTGCCATACTGTATACGGCAATCATGAATGCAAACGCAAAGACCGCGAAACTTTTTGGGGAGAGCGTAACGAAGTTCATATGCCTAATTATTGAATCGAGCCCGAGAAATTATATGCCTTTCCATGTGTACAATTGTACCAATCGTGCTGGGCATTGTAAGTTACATTTTCAAAGATAAAGAGTCGCCCAATTACTGAAGCAGAATTATGAGCTGTTTCAAGGGGACAGTTGAGAGTGCTGATTATGATTGTCTTTCCCGCGATATCGTTGTCGGTTTCTCCAACGACGCTTACCTGCACTTCATACTGTTCCTCAAGTTGTAAACTGGTCTCCACCCTACTTATCTTTCGTACAATTAACCCTGATAGTTGTTTCCAGGGACCTCGAGCATCTTGCCGAAATTCAGAAGTACCATTTTCTTCTGGATTATTTAAAGTGGAATTTGTTGTTTGAATTTCTGAAAGATCTTCCTGCTCAGCATTCGCTGCTTCAATCGAAGCTGCATCAGAATCGATCAATGTATACTTCTCTGCTATGAAAAAGACTCCCGACCCTATAACTAAGATTGCGCTTAGAAAGATGAAAACTCTTTTTTTAGACATAGGCTTTTATGGCCAGAGATACTCATAATCAAGAACATCTTGTGGCCCAAGCGTGGTCTGATCAGATTGCCCTAAGAACATGATATTTCCAGTATAACTGTGATCTAAGCCAAGAGCATGACCTAATTCGTGCGTAATCGTGTTTTGCCTTTGTGAGCTAGTATTTTCATCAAGATAATAGGTGTTGAGATATAGAAGATCGGGCTCTTGGTAAATCGGTTCCCACCAACCTTTCGACCAAGTGTCAGAAGTGCTCGTGGCAAACAATATTAAATCAGCAGGAGTACTAGTTGGCGCAATGATCTCAATCCTATTTTCTGCATTCCAAGTGGATGTGGCAGAATTTGTTTCTGTAGCATATGGTGTCGTGGAGGCATCGAGAAGTAATTGTTCATTCTCGACTGACCAACATAAATTGAAAGAAACGCAGTCTGGTAGTAGTTCTTTGATTACATAGTGTAGAGGGACTGTCGATCCTGCCCCTATCCAGAGATCGAAATCTATATAATCCGACACGGCATCTCCCGTACCATCAGAATTGTAGGTGAGGTTGTAAGGTCCCGATGTTGCGGTTGAAGTCGCTGTTGCCCAGTAATTGTTCTCCGCGAAGAAACTTGAGGTTGCGGAAGTATTATTGAAAGCACCGTACGTAGTGTTGTCATGAATCGTGCTGCTCGCGGTAATGCTGATACTTCCTCCATCAAGGTAAAGGCCGTAATCGTTGAAGCCGATATCGGATGCCACTATATTAGTCGTCCCTGAATCGTTTCGAACACCGTAACCAGCTCCATGCACTATCGCAGTAGAAGTTGCTAGGGTGAGTGTCCCACCATTATTGTAGAGCATTGCGCTTGAAGTGGTTCCCGTTGCTCCTCCGTATCGGATGACAGTTTTTCCAAACATAGCGGTGCCGCCAGAATTTACCCGAATACCGGCCCAATCTCCCTCTTCGCCACTAGAAAATCCATCCTCGTTCGTATCGCCGCCAGCCAGATCATCTGCTATAGAGGTAAAGAATGTTGTTGATGCAGACGCAGCATCAAGCGCATCGAGCGTTCCATTTATAATTAAACTACTAGAGGTTGCGGTATCAAACTTTACTATCGCGCCCGGTTCTACAGTCAAAGTGACTCCGGAATCTACCGCGACTTCTCCCGAGACTACATATGTCTTCCCTGCTTCCCATGTTGTAGAAACAGCAATATCGTCTTGCACATCAACGACGACATCACCTGTATGCAATACAAAATAATAATCCTGGATTGTGTTGCACCCCGCTATGCAAGAACTGCTTGCAAATACATCCGATGACGATCCACGCCATTGATAGAAATTGGAGGAAGAGAAAGATCCGACTCCGTCCACAGCTAAATGCCAGACATTGTTGCCAGATGTTGGTGCAACGCAGTCACTATCGAGATTCACGGGAGTGTCAAATGTAAACGTGTAATTTTGTGGCGTCGAACCGGTATTAATCTCCATCACGTTGCTTTCAAACCGTACTGCACGTCCGCCAGACCCATTTGTTTGTGTCGACAGCACAGCCTGGGCATTTGGCCAGTTTCCTGCAGAACTCGACGTTAAACGTACTGTAGCCGCACTAACTTCGCCGACGAATTCACTGCCGCACGTTCCATCGGTACCGAAAGCTTGTTTAAGGCCTGCTCCCGCCGCGTTCGCGGAAGTAGCATTATCAATAGTCTGTTCGTAGAGAACTTCCGCATACGCCGTTGCTACAAATGAAAAGCAAAGCAATAGGCACGCGAGTAAGACACTGCAAAGCCCCGTTTTGTGGCTTAGCCCCCTCATTAAGGTCACCGTAGCACAGCAGCCTACAGCCGATTCCTGCTTATCCCCATTTGTTTTATCGCATCGTCACTAAATCAAACAAATTGCGGAAGATCATGGCAACAGCCACAGGACCCACGCCGCCAGGTACTGGTGTCAAAATACTCGCTACTTCAGCGCACGAAGGGTCGGCATCGCCAGTAATCTTTTTCTTAAGCTCGCTCGTCCCAGCATCGATGACCGCCGCGCCAGGCTTCAAGTGCTCTCCTTTTATAAATCCGGGATTCCCTGCACCCAAGACTACAATATCTGCTTCTTTGAGATCTTCGATCGCACCTTCTTCGAGCGAAAATATGGAAACGTTTGCACCGAGACTCTCCAAGAGCCACGCCGAGGGCGCCCCGACGAGACGCCCGGATCCCACGACGACGGCGCGCGCTCCGTTTATCACAACGCTGTTTCTTTTCAGTATTTCAACAACCGCGAGCGCTACCGGCGCGTGTACCGGGCGCTCGCTTTCCTCGATGCGTGGATTAAGCGCGTCTACATCCTTATCCGCCGGAAGTGTCGAGAGAACTTCTTCAGTGCTGATGTTTTGCGGAAGCGGAAGCTGGACGATGACCGCATCGGTGTCGCGCACGAGGCGATCGACAGCTTGCTGGATTTTTCCCATGTCACTGTGTTCAGACACATTCATGCGCACCATCTCGATGCCGAGTTTCTCTGCCGAACGCGTTTTTATCTTTACGAACGATTCGATGACAGGGTTCGCTCCCACGACGACGATGCCAAGCCGCACTGTGCGGCCGAGCCGAGCAAATTTCGGCGCAAGATCGGCGTACATATCGGCCGCGATTGCCCTTCCGTCTACTATCGTCGCACTCATACCCGCACACTACGTTGCTCGTAATTACACGCCGAAACATGTTCACACTTTCTACAAAGTCGGAAAGGAGTTGTTCCAATTGGACGTTGACTAAAAGAATTCATAAGAGGCCACGAGCACCTTAGTGTGCGGGTCATACTATATTCCAGAGCTCTTTCAGCTCGGCGATTCCATCTTCAAGCTTGATTGTGGGTGCCCACCCGAGAAGCTCTTTGGATCGGCTTGTATCGGCTTGCGAATCGTGCGCCTCCACACGCGGTGGTCCATACTGAATTTCTCCTCCGACGAGCTCCGCGAGATACTGGATGGTTACGTTGCGCCCTGCTCCGACATTGATAACCTCCCCCTTGCCGACTTTTTTACTCTCAGACGCCAAGAGATTCGCCTGCACGACGTCGCGCACGTGTGTGTAATCGCGCGTAATCGTTCCATCACCAAATATCGTCAGAGGCCTGTTTTCTTTCCGCGCAAGCAAGAAGGCCCCCACCGCAAGCGCATACGGGCCCGTGGGGTCGAGTTTCGGGCCATAGACGTTGAAATATCGCAAAGATACCGTTTCCACACCATAGATGCTCGGCCACAACTTCGCGTACATTTCCCCGACGTATTTTTGCAAGCCATACGGATTTACCGGATTGGCAGTGAGCACTTCCGCAAGCGGCAGGGTCGTTTGGTCGCCATACGCCGAGCCAGAAGAAGAGCACACGACCCTGCGCACTTTTGCGCGCGCCGCGGCGGTAAGTACCGACACCGTTCCGACGACGTTAACGTCGGTCGTCTCAACAGGGTGTTCGACGGAATACGCGACACGTGGTATTGCGGCCAGGTGATACACCACATCGGCGCCCTCCATGACCTTCTCTATCTCATTGGTCGAACGAATATCCATCTCATGGTACGTTGCCTTGTTGTTGATGCGGTCTTCCCGCTTCCCTGCAGAGTAATTATCGATGACATGCACTTCGTCTCCCCGTAGGACGAGAGCGTCAACGACATGTGACCCAATGAATCCCGCTCCGCCTGTTACGATTGATTTCTTTTGATTCATGTCAGCTTCCGCGACCCGTAAGAATAATGCGTATTGTTTGCAGGATAATAAACAAATCGAGAAAAAGCGAGCGGTGTTTGAGGTAGTAGAGATCGTACGAGAGTTTAGTTTTCGTCTCCTCTATGTCGGCCGCGTGATGAGGGTGCGTGTCGTGCTTGACCTGTGCCCAGCCTGTGAGCCCCGGGGGGAGAAGATAGCGTGCATTGTAGTACGGGATCTTCGAGCTGTATTCGCGCGAGAGTGCCGGGAATTCGGGACGTGGTCCGACGAGCGAGAGATCGCCTCGTAAAACGTTCCATAATTGCGGAAGCTCGTCGATACGCGACATCCTCAAGAAATTCCCTACTTTCGTCACGGTAAGCTTACTCTTCCCATGTGCACCATACTCCCCCTTGTCGTTTCCCGTCATCGAGCGAAACTTCACGAGACGGACTGGTTTTTGGTAGCACCCGACACGCTCTTGCTCGATAAAAACGGGACCGCCATCCTCGAGCTTGATGGCGAGCGCGACGAAGGGATAGAGCGGGAGCGTGATCGCTCCGAGGATAAGTACGCCCACAACATCGAGCGCGCGTTTCAGGGCACCGTACAAACGAGACGCATTCACACTCGCGAGTACCCACTCGTATTTAACGAGCGAAAGGGGTACACAATCGAAGACTTCTTGATAGAGATCGACCACGTCGATGATCACGAAGCGCTCCTTGTGAAATGCGGCGTCATAAATTATCGGCCGCGCCGCATCGAACGCTCGATCCGAAAAATCCATCACGAGAAGCGCCATGTCGTCCTCCTCCACAAGACGAAGTGCCTTGCGAATTACCTCATGAGAAGGACTCTTCGACGTGTCGATGATGTGCTCAAAGATGAACGGGTATCGCGAGTCGTTCGCGACCTCTTGAGCGAGTCTCTCTGCATCGCGCCCTGAAGCGACGAGGACCCCCTTCAGTACCCGCCCCCTCAAAAGACGTGGGAGCCGTGCGAAAAGAGAGACTCGCCAAAAGTAAATGAGTGCGAACGAAATAGGGAGATAGAGAATAAGGATCGTCTTTGGAGCAAGGCCGAATGCGGGAACGAGGAAAAAGAAAAGCGCGGCGACCAGGATATTTATCGTCTGCGTATAGAGAATCGTTGCTGGTAATCTACTGCGGAAAAGTCGTGTGTGTTTTCCATAGAGTCCGCCAAGAAAGAATATGATGGCCCACACGACGAACAGAATCGAAAAGGGTGCGAGATGCTTAAAGTAGAGCTCGGAGTTTGGGAATTCGAGGTAGCGAAATGCCAGCGTTATCCATAAAGAGAGGCTAAAAATTCCCGCGTCGCCGAGAAGCAAGACGAGGTACTCCCACTTGGGGACAAGTCTCATAGGTAGTATGATTATGGCACGAAAAAAGCTATGAAACAAGCCAGGAAAAAGGTGCCGTACTTCATCACAAAAGCGACGCATGATAATGCGTGGGAGGGGGTCGGGGAACGGGAGTTCCCCGTGTTGGAGAGCAGCGAAGCGTTGAGAACCGGGGGTTCTCAAGGAGCGCAACACTATTTTGCACAAGCGCTATCACGCATAATATGAGCTCAACGAAAAAGGTGCTGTACTTCATCACAAAAGCGACGTGGGGTGGAGCGCAGAGATACGTATACGACCTCGCAACTCACCTCCCTCTCGACCAATTTGAGCCCGTAGTGGTATATGGCACATCGGGGAAGCTCGCGCGGGATCTGGACACCGCAGAAGTCCCAACGAAACACCTCCCCTCACTCGGCCGCGACATCGCACTCATTTCAGACATCGCAAGCTTTTTTCAGATACTCACCGTGCTTCGAGAAACGAGGCCGGATACAATGCACCTCAACAGCTCAAAGGCCGCCGCTCTCGGCGCCCTCGCGGGACGAATCGCACTAGTCCCGCGAATCGTATTCACCGTGCACGGCTGGCCGTTTCGGGAAAAACGAAACACGCTGATGAAAGCAGGTATATGGCTCGCTTCGTGGATGACGGCATTGCTTTCTCACCGAGTCATTTGTGTATCTGATCACGACCTCAGACAAGCGCGGCACATGCCAGGCGTGCGCAAGAAAGCGGTGCGAATCTACAATGGCATCGATTTGCAGGCTCAATTCGGGTATGGAGAGAAGATTCGGAATGCATTTCCCACTGGAGTGAAAATTACAGGAACCATTGGAGAGTTGAATACGAACAAAAACCAACGACAACTCATCGAGCAGGCACGTAAAAATCCCACCATGTACGTCGCGATCGTCGGCGAGGGCGAGGAACGCGCTCATCTGGAATCTCTTATAAAGCAATACGACCTTACCGACCGTGTGAAGTTTTTTGGCTTTGTTCCGACGAGCGAGGTGATCCGCGGCTTCGACACCTTCGCTCTCCCCTCGCTCAAAGAAGGTCTGCCCTACGTATTGATCGAGGCAAAAGCCGCAGGAATCCCAATTGTCGCCAACCACGTAGGTGGAGTAGCGGAAATACTGGATTCGGACATTAGAGAATTCTCGCTCGACCGAATGATAAAGCAGACCCTCGCGGAGTATTAAACGGTACCGATAATTTCTGTCTCGTCGCGTGCTTGTACCGAGGGCCTCGCACGACGCGAAATGCCCATAAGGATCCCGAGCACTGCGTATTCAGTAATGAGGTGAGAACCTCCGTAGCTCATAAAAGGGAGCGTGGTGCCGGTAATCGGTAAGAGCCCGATATTCATGCCTCCGTGCACGACGAATTGCGCAAGAATATAGATAGCAACACCGGAAGCGAGCAGTGTCCCGAAATTGTCGCTTGCTCTTTGGGCCATGCCGAGAATTCGCACTATAACGATGCCAAACAAACCGCACAAAAGCGCGACGCCGAGAAAACCCCACTCTTCTGCATATGCCGCGAAGATAAAGTCTGTCTGATACTCCGGCAAGAATTGCAGCTTAGACTGTGTGCCAAAGCCCGCGCCCTTTCCCGTCAATTCTCCTGAGCCCACGGCGACGGTCGACTGATACGCGTTGTACCCCGCCCCCTGAAGATCGGTGAGTGGGTGGATAAAAGTGAGTACACGCTCTTTTTGGTATGACTGCAATCCCCACTGCCAAAGCGCCCCGCTCACGAGGAGCGCGCTGATGAGAAGGAGCGCCAAGTGCCGCCACGAAATTCCTGCGACCAACACCATGCCAAACCACACTGAGGCAATGATGATGGCGCTCCCGAAATCGGGCTGGAAGAAAACGAGAACGAAGAGTACAAACGCATATGCGCCCGAAGTGAGTATGTGTTTTAGATGCGCTATCTCGATATGTCTTCGGCTAAAGTACTTCGCCAAGAGCACGATGAGAGCTATCTTCGCCGGGTCCGAGGGCTGTACGAAAAAGAGACCTAGATCAAAACGTTCTTGTGCTCCCTTGACCACCGAACCAAAAATAAATACGAGGGCAAGAAGGAATGCGATGCCGCCGTAAAGAGCAACGACTACCGGCGTGCGCCCCAAGAAGCGATACTCCGGGAGACTTGCCACAAAGAAAATACAGAGCGCGACTCCAATCCAGACGATCTGACGGTCGAAAAAAGCTCCTTCTTGTGGAAAAGAGCGCATCGTCACGAGCCCAAGAAGCGAAATCGTGACAACCGCCGCGAGAAGGAACCAGTCGATGTGCGCGAATGTCTTCTTTTTTACACTTCGCTTGTCGAGAGAAGTGTGTGCAAAGATGGAACTGCGAACGGGAAACGCCATGTTCAACTCCCGCTCCCTTTCGACTCAAGAATCGGAAGTATATCGATACGTCCGGCGGCTTTTGAGAATGGTTCTGTCCA
>Ga0210057_1007864_pt1 | contig 12767 bp, 14 predicted proteins | sample CryGeyCG2114_010_2_FD_183968 | JGI IMG/M metagenome (GOLD analysis project Ga0210057, IMG submission 183968) | Groundwater microbial communities from aquifer - Crystal Geyser CG10_big_fil_rev_8/21/14_0.10 (SPAdes) (version 2) | ecosystem: Environmental > Aquatic > Deep subsurface > Groundwater ... | reverse complement strand
ACTAGACACAACTACGAAAGCAATTGAATTTATGGCCACCCAATTCGTGGAGAAATATAAATAAAATACTCTTGCTAAACTCCCTCTTAAAATAAGCAGGGGTTTTTCTATTCATACTGTCTTTATTATACCAATACAGAACGAAGCGGCTTTTTCAAAACCAGAACACGGGACGCGCTTCGCGCGTCCCGTGTTTCAACTTCTAAAAAACCGCCTAGTTCTATTCTGGTGGGCGCACTAGGATTCGAACCTAGGGCCGATCGTGTATAAGACGATTGCTCTACCGCTGAGCTATGCGCCCTTAAAAACTAATATATTATATTCTATTTTCATAGTAGTCCGCAACAGCCTTAAGCGCGGCCATAACTTTTTCTTTTAGTAACACATCATGAATAACCAGACCGCAAGTTCCGTGCCCAAAAGCCCCTTTTCTATTTATGTCTGTTTTTTTGCTTTCTTTTATATAAGGTTTGGAAAATTGTAAAATTGGCATTTTTAATTCACCCGCCCAAAACTTGATTTCTTTATTTATATCCATATCGCTGTACAAATGTAGTATTACTTTAATTTTTTTTGAGGGGACATTTAGCACTTTTTTAATCCAAAATAATCCAAATTTTACCAACTGGGGGTTGGTGTTATATAAAGCAAAAGGATATTTTAAATTTTTCATCCCTTCCCCCCAATATAGAAACAAACCGGCTATAAATAATTCCTTTTGTGAAAGAGGCAATATTTTTTCTTTCTCTTCCCTGTAAAAACCGGAAAAACGCTTCTCCCTCTTTTCCTGCATTGTCTGGCGGAATTTCTCTATTCTTACTTCGCTTACATCCCTAAGTAGCCTAATCTGTTGTCTGCTCAAAGGGTATGGGCTCAGCCAAAAACTGAGAGTACTTTTGCTGACACCTAACTCTTCTTTTATTTGGCTGTAACTTTTGCCTAGTTTGCGCAGTTCTAAAGCTTTCTGTTTTAGTTGATGCTTGACCATATCAATGGTTAGGATGTATAGGTGTATGTATTATAACTTAAAGGTTCGTTAAAATCAACCACAGTTGGCATGGTGATGCAATGAGCATATGCTATAATATCTACATCTTAAGCATTAAAATTCAAACGAATGACCCAGCAAAGAAAAAAGAAACTATATTTTACCATTGTTTTTATCGCGGTAGGGCTTTTGGCCTTCCAGGTGTCCTTAAGCAAACTGGTAGGCTCTAACGTTAACTTCACCCTGTTTGACGCCTTCGGGCCCATTACCGCGGCCTTTTTAGGCACCCTGCCGGGAATAATAGCCTTAATCTTCATCCAGGGCATAAACTTTTTAATCCACGGCGCGCAGGTTATTGACGCGGGGACTGTAATAAGATTTTTTCCCATGCTTTTTGCCGCGCTTTACTTTGCCAGGAAGACCAAATGGAACATTATAATCCCGCTCCTTGCCATGCTGGCCTTTAACCTCCACCCAATCGGCAGAAGCGCCTGGTATTACTCGCTCTATTGGCTTATTCCCGTAGCTATGTATTTTTTGCAAAACAAATATTTGCTGGCGCGCTCTTTGGGAGCGACCTTTACGGCCCACGCGGTGGGCGGCGCTGCCTGGGTCTGGGCTTTTGGCCTTTCCAAAGAAATTTGGACCGGGCTTATTCCGGTGGTGGCGTTTGAACGGGCAATGTTCGCGGTGGGCATTGCGGTAATGTATGTGCTGGTAAATAACCTAGTGCACGCCCTAATGGCCGAAAAAGCTAAAGAAGCGAACCTAGGGCTGGAACCGAAATACCTTTATAAAAAAATCTAACTAGTTTTGCTTTTTAAGCCCCCTTTAAGAGAAGGGGGTTTTTCTTTATAATGATGTAGTGAAAATCATTCCCGTAAAAACTCGCAAGCTTCTCCCGCCCAAAGACGATATTTTTAAACTTTTAAATACATCACTCCCTAAACTCAAAGAGGGGGATGTCCTTCTCGTTGCCTCCAAGCTATTAAGCATCCACCAGGGAAGAGCAAAAAAACTAAAAGTGAAAAGTGAAAAGCTTAAAATTATAAAACAAGAGGCGGAAAGATGGATTCAAAGTAAGATGTCCTCCAACGAACCTATAGTGCTAACCATTAAAAACCACACCCTAATTCCTAACGCCGGAATAGACGAAAGCAACGCAAAGGGCTATATACTACTCTGGCCAAAAAATACCGGCCTGTTATGCAAACAAATCTGGCAATTCCTTAAGAAAAAAAATAAAATAAAAAAACTCGCCATTGTTGCCATAGACAGCCACTGCGTACCTTTAAGATGGGGGGCGGTGGGCATATCCATTGGCCACTTTGGCATAGAGCCGGTTTTGGACTACCGAGGCAAAAAAGATTTATTCGGCAAAAAATTAAAGTGGACGCGTAAAAATATTGTTGACGCACTGGCGGCTATGGGAACTTTTATGATGGGCGAAGGAAACGAGCAAATTCCTTTAGTTATAATCCGAGGGATGGAAGGCCTAAAATTCACAAATAAAGATACGCGGAAAAAACTGGTTATAAAACCAAAAAAAGACTTATATTACCCACTATTAAAATCATTTAAAAAATTTACCTGCCCGCCATATGCCTGCTAACCTAATTGAATAAATATTAATAATTTAAATGAAACTGCCTTATTTTATGGAATAATCATTAACAGGCTTTGGCAGACAGGAATGATTGACATGAATGAGCAAGATTGGAAGACTGCTATAAATCTAGCCATTCATTTAAATCCTGATTAATCATGTCAATAAAATTTATTGCCATTGCCGCTGTCTCTTTAGACGGTAAAATCGCCAAGCATAAAAATCACCCTTCCGACTGGACCAGTAAGGAAGACAAAAAAATGATGAAGGGTCTTTTAAATAAATGCGATGTAGTTTTGGTTGGCAATAATACCTATAAAACAGCACGCGAGCATCTTTCCAAAATAAACTGTATAATTTTTACAAAATCCGTAAATAAGCCAGTTAAAAAATCTGAAAATTTATTATTGGCTAACCCTGACAAGGTTGATATAAAAAAATTGATTGCGCGGCATGGTTATAAAACAGTTGCCATCCTCGGCGGCGCGCAGACTTACACTTATTGTTTGCGGAATGGAATGTTTGATGAATTGTATTTAACTATTGAACCAATTGTTTTTGGAAAGGGGATAGGTTTATTTGATGGAATAGCCGATGGGATAAAAAAATTCAAGCTAACTTCGGTAAAATCTTTAAACAAAAAAGGCTCCGTAGTTTTACGATACAAAACCGGGTCCACACACCAAAAACTTTAGCACGGGGGTAGACAAACGCCTTAAAATTTGCTATAATTGTATATGAAAGGTTAGTTCTTCATTTGAAGAAACCAAAATAAAACTACAATTCATAAAACACCAATAAAGCGCCATCAGGCGTTAATCGTCATCTACATTTTTTGAGATGATTGGCTATAAGGGTTACTTATAGCTTTCAAACTTCTTCTAACTTTTCTTAAAAGCCCCCGCAAAGTTTAAGCACTTTCCAGGGGGTTTTTAATTTAGCCGATTTAAGATAAAATGTACTTATGCTATATATTGTTGCAACACCAATTGGAAATTTGGAAGATATAACTCTGCGCGCTATAAATACTTTAAAAGCGTGTAATTTTATAATTGCGGAAAACCCAAGGTACAGCCAAAGGCTGCTGCAGCACGTTGGCGCCTGGCCTAAAACAATGACGCAGTTTGCCGAACATAACGAAAAGCAGGTGGCCAAAGACTTGGCAAGACGTTTAATCAAAGAAGACGGCTGTTTAATTACGGACGCCGGCACGCCCGGAATTAGCGACCCCGGATTTCGCCTGGCAAGAGAATGCACGCAAAATAATATCCAAGTTGTGCCTTTGCCGGGGGCTAATGCGGCCTTAGCAGCTTTAAGTGCTTCGGGCCTGCCTACCGACAAATTTTTGTTTCTTGGCTTTCTCCAAAAAACCGCCAATAAAACCATCAGGGCAATACAGACAGCAAAAGACGCCGAAGCTACCGCGATTTTTTACGAATCCCCGGAACGGATTTTAAAAACCCTGTCATACATCAGCAATGCTTTTCCGACATCGCAAATTGTTATCGCGCGCGAGCTAACCAAAATCCACGAAGAATTTATTCGCGGTACACCCGATGAAGTTTTGCACGAGCTGAAGCAAAGACTCTCCATTAAGGGAGAATTTACGGTATTAATATCATTTAAATAATATGAGCGGTCACAGCAAATGGGCACAAATAAAAAGAAGCAAAGGCGCACTAGACCAAAAACGCGGCGCGTTGTTTTCCAAGCTTGGGAAAAAAATATCCATTGCTGTAAAAGAAGGCGGCAGCGGAGACCCAAACGCCAACCACAAACTGAAAGCCTCAATTGATTACGCCAAAGCACAAGGTATGCCGGGCGGTAACGTGGAGCGGGCAATTAAAAACGCGCTCGGCGGTAATGCCGGGCAGATGCGCGAGGTTATTTATGAAGGCTACGGCCCTTTCGGTACCGCATTTTTGGTTGAATGTGCCACGGACAACACCAACCGCACATTGAGTGAAGTAAAAAATATTTTTACGAAAAATAATGGTAATTTGGGAGCGCAAGGAAGTGTAGGTTGGCAATTTCAAACTAAAGGGCAAATTTTGGTAGAAAGTGATAGCAACTTGGAACATATTGAACTTACAGCCATAGACGCGGGAGCGGACGATGTCAGGGAGTCAAAGGAAGGCCTGGAAGTTTACACGTCGGTCGAAAAATTATTGATCATAAAAAAAAGATTGGAAACTGCGGGAGCAAAAATTGCTCAGGCGGAAATAATAAAAGAAAGCAGCCAGGGTATGGATTTAACCGACCAGCAGAAGCCCAAAGTGGAAAAACTAATGAATGATCTGCAGGAACACGAAGATGTAATTGCGGTTCATGCCTCCGCTAACCTGTAATTTGCTGAACGTAAAACTCAAAACGAAAAGCGAAAAACCACAACTAAAAATTTAAATACTTTATGACTATACTGGGTATCGATCCGGGGACAGCCACCACCGGCTACGGGGTAATAAAAACCGGCAAAGATAAAAGCCAATATAATTTGGTGGATTTTGGCGTAGTTTCCACTAAATCCAAACTCAGCGACGCGGAGCGGCTAAAAATTGTTGCCGATGATGTTATAAGGCTTATAAAAAAATTCAAACCGTCTGCGGTAGGCGTTGAAAAACTATTTTTTACCACTAACCAAAAAACAGCAATGACGGTTTCCCAGGCAAGGGGTGTGGTTTTATACGTTTGCGAAAAACAAAACCTGCCAATTTATGAATTTACTCCCCTTCAAGTTAAAAGCTTTATTTGCGGCTACGGCAAAGCTGACAAAAAACAAGTACAATTTATGGTACAAAAAGAATTTAAATTAAAGTCTCCGCCCAAACCCGACGACGCGGCCGACGCTTTAGCGGTTGCTTTGTGCGCGGCTCATTACTTCCAAAAAAAATAATCACAAATTATACGTAAAAAACCTTTTGCGCTGGACAAAAATATTCTAATGTGTTAAAGTAGTTATACAGTTCTTCATTTAGCAAGAACTGTATGTTATTTAGAAAGACAACTAATCTATCTTCTGTTTTTTTCTTTAAGACAGTTGATAGGGGAGAAACATCATGTTCTTTGACGACATGCCAGCAGCTACTGGCGGCGACGAACAGACAGCTGCCCCAGCCGGTGATGACACCGCTACTCCTGCTACACCAGCAGAGGGCGAAGCTACTCCTGCTACACCAGCAGAAGAGACCCCAGCTGCTCAATAAATTTGAGACTAAAAACCCCTCCATTTGGAGGGGTTTTTCTTATGGTTTTATTGGATTCTCTTTTACTTGACCTTTAAAAACTTCCTTTTACCGACTTGGAGCAAATATTCTTTCTTCCCATCGAGAGCAATATCAACATCTGTACTTACTACACCTTTCACCTTAACCCCTTTCTGTTCAATCAGTCTTCGAGCTTCACCCTTACTACCAGCAAGCCCTGCTAATTTTAACAGTTCTGATAATTTATATGTGCGTGGCGGTGAAATCTTTTTTTCTTCTATATGATCGGGCAACTCTTTGTTTGTAAACTGTTTTATAAAATTTTCTTTTGCCTGCGCGGCCTTTTTTGCGCCGTGGTAAAGAGAAGTGATGCTTTGGGCTAAAATTAGCTTTTGGTCGCGGGGGTTCTGCAACTCTTTCATAATGCGATCAATCTCAGAAAAAGGAGTTCGCGTTGCCAATACAAAATATTTTTTTATTAACCCGTCGTCAACAGACATAACTTTTCCAAACATATTATTCGGTTCGTCGGTAATATTTATTACGTTTCCCCACGAAGAAGACATTTTCCTACCGTCCATGCCTGCCATTAAACTAGTTGTCATTATATCTTGCGGCTCCTGGCCAAAAGCTTTCTGGATTTTCCTGCCCGCAAGCAAATTAAATTTTTGGTCCGTACCGCCAAGTTCCACGTCCGCTTTAACGGCTACGCTATCGTAGCCCTGCATGAGAGGATAAAGCAGTTCCCTAACTGAAACTCTCTTGCCTTGTTTTAATCTTTTGGCGATGTTTTCCCTGGCTTCAAATTCGTGCATACCGAAAAGATTCGCAAGTTCACCAACCTGTTTAAAATTCAACTTCTTAAGCCACTTGGAGTTATAGTGGGTTTCAGAATTTTTCTTGTCCAAGATTTTGTAAGCCTGGGCAAAATAGGTTTTTATGTTCTTTTTTATTTCCGCCTCCGACATCATCTGCCGTTCCGCCTCTTTGTCCGAAGTGTCTCCAATAATCCCGGTAAAATCGCCGACAATAAAAATAACCTTGTGCCCTAGCTCCTGAAACGCCCGAAGTTTCCACAAAACCACCGCCCTGCCAATATGAATATTGGGCGAAGTCGGATCAATCCCAAGCTTAACCCTAAGCTTTTTCTTGCTTCTTAAAGCTTTACTTAAATGCTCTTTGTCTATAACATCTTCCACGCCGCGGGTTAAAAGTTCTTCAATTTTATCCATGTAAGATAATTTAATTGTTAATATCATAGCATTTTCTCTAGAATTTTAAAAAGCCCTTATTTGTCAATTATCACCATAAAAAGCTATAATTCGTGTATGGTTCAATAATATAACAGAATGAAAGTTTATACTTTTAAAACCAAAACTGATGCGGGAAGGACAAAGATAAAAACCCACATCAAAAAACCCAAAAAATTCAACCGGCCGGGAAAGAAAAAAATCCTGACCTGGTTGTTTAGGCTTACGGCAGTTGGGGTGGTTTTTACGGCCCTGCTATTTTTATATTATGCCAAAGACCTACCCGACCCAAATAAATTGTTGGATAGGCAAGTGGCGGAAAGCACAAAAATTTTTGATAGGGAAGGCAAGCTTGTTTACGAAATTCACGGGGAAGTTAAAAGAACCCAGATAGCTCTGGAACAAGTACCAAAATACGCAATAGACGCCACCATTGCTTTGGAAGACAAAGATTTTTATAAACATCACGGTATTTCTATAACCGGAATTTTGCGCTCCGCGGTAAGGTATGTTATTAACCGCGGGCCAAGCGGTGGGGGAGGAAGCACTATTACCCAGCAATTTGTAAAAAATGCCATTCTTTCCACAAAACAAACTTTTGACCGAAAACTTCGGGAGGCAATTTTAAGCATTGCGATTGAAGCCAGATTTGAAAAAAATGATATTTTAAAACTTTATCTAAACGAAATTCCATACGGACGAAATGCCTACGGCATAGAGGCAGCGTCCGAGGGATACTTTGGCAAAAAAGCAAGCGAACTTTCTTTGGCCGAAAGCGCTTATTTGGCGGCTTTGCCTCAGGCTCCAAGCTACTATAACCCGCTTGGCCCTAACCGCGAATCTTTAGACAACCGCAAAAATGTGGCCTTACGGCTTATGCGCGAACAAGGTTACATAACCGAAGAACAAGAACAAGCCGCCAAAGAAGAACAAGTAGAATTCATTAAAACCAAAACCGCGCTTTTAGCGCCGCACTTTGTATTGATGGTACAAAATTATTTAGCTGACAGATACGGAGAAACAACGCTCCGGGAAGGCGGCTTGCAAGTTTATACAACTTTGGATTCCCGCCTGCAAGAAATTGCGGAAAGAGTAGTCAAGGCAGGAGTAGAAGCCAACACTGCCAAATACAACGCCAATAATGCCGGTCTTGTCGCCATAGATCCAAAAACGGGGCAAATACTCGCCATGGTGGGCAGTAAAGACTACTTTGCCGACCCTGTTCCCGAAGGCTGCGCGCCGGGGCGCGACTGCTGGTTTGAGCCCAATGTTAACGTAGCTCTTTCGCCACTGCAACCAGGCAGCAGTTTTAAACCTTTTGTTTACGTTACAGCCTTTGGACCCGATTACAGCTTTAGCCCGGCCACCATGATAATGGACGTAGAAACCAACTTTGGCAAATTTGGAAATCAGGATTATGTTCCCCAAAACTATGACAACAGCTTCAGAGGTCCTGTGTCTATACGGACAGCTTTGGCCGGCAGCCTTAATATTCCGGCGGTTAAAGCCTTGGCTTTAGTGGGGGTTGGTAATGCCGTACAAACCGCGCGCAATTTAGGCATTACCAGTCCGCTTTCGGACTGCGGCCTGTCCTTAGTGTTAGGCGGTTGTGAAGTCAAACTTTTAGATCATGTCGCGGCTTATTCGGTATTTGCCAATGGAGGAATAAAACACGAAAAAACCTCAATTCTAAAAGTTTTAGACAACAACGACAAAGTGCTGGAAGAATACGAAGAAAACCCACGGGAAGTTTTAGACCCGCAGGCGGTTTATCAGTTGGTTAATATTTTAAGCGACAACAGCGCCAGAGCTTTTGTTTTTGGATTAAACAACAACTTAACTTTACCCGGAAGGCCGGTGGCTGCTAAAACAGGAACCACCCAAAAATACCACGACGGCTGGACTGTCGGATTTACTCCCTCTTTGGCCGCCGGGGTGTGGGCCGGCAACAACGACGGCACGTTTATGAAAGCGCCGGCCGGCGGTTCCACTGTGGCCGCGCCAATTTGGCACGCTTTTATGACAGAAGCCCTAGCGGACACTCCGGCAGAAAACTTTTCGATACCGAAAGGTGTCAACAGAACTATTGTAGATTCTGTTTCCGGAAAACTCCCTACCCAATACTCGCCCTCTACCAAAGAAGAGGTTTTTGCCGACTACAACACTCCCACCGAATACGACGACGTACACATAGTTGTGCCCATAGATTCCGCTACGGGCTTGCCGGCCACAGTTTCCACCCCACAAAACCGAATTTATTATCAACCTTATACCGTGCTCCATAGTGAACAGCCGAGCAACCCCGACTGGGAAAATCCGGTCAAGAATTGGGCAATTGCCCACGGCTACTTGTACCCGCCGTTTGAAACTATTACAAACCCGGAAAACGGCCAAAATAATAATGGAGAATCTCCTCAAATATCCATAATCAAACCGCTTGAAAACGACATTGTTTCCGGCCCCCCGTATAATATTAGCGTCATTGCAAGTTCAGCAAACGGCATTGGCAAAGTTGAATTATTTATAGACGGTAATTTATATAAAACTCTTACCGCGCAACCATATGAATTTTTTATAAACCAAAACATTTCCGGCGGGAAACATACGCTTGCCGCCAAAGCCACGGATCTTTTTGGCCGGACTTCTGATACCAGTGTATCTGTTGTGTTTGGTGAAAACGCCCCGCTCAATCTAACCGAACCTTCGTCTAACAGTTTGGTTATTTTTCCCATTACCTTGGCGGCAAAAAGTCCTAAATTTTATAGCGGGGTGACTTTTTACTATATTGATGGGGACGGAGATGTAAATACAATCGGCAAAGCGGGCAGCTCGGAAAATATTGACGGGGTTTACAGATATTCCCTCAATTGGAAAGATCCGCTTGCCGGCGGCCAATACAAAATTTTTGCAAAAACCGAAACCGGTCAAGAGTCGGACAAAGTAACGATTACGGTTCCTTAAATTAACCTAATTACTCTAATTATTCTAATTGACCTAAACAAGCACCAATAACTAATTCCTAAATTGGGATTTGGAATTTATTTAGAATAATTAGTTAATTAAAAATTAGAATAATTTTCATGGGCTACCTTCTCGCCTTAACCGTATTCCTTGCTCCAACTTATGTTATAAAGTTTGAGGTTTTTGGTTTGCCCGCAAATCTCCTTATGCTTTGGGTGTTTGTGTTTTGGGTAATTTTTGCCTCAAACCTTTCTTATAAGAAACGCTGGGCTGATTTTTTTTACACATCGTTTTCCATCAATCGCACCCTGCTGGTGGCAATCCTCGCGTTCTTTTTTGCCGGAACTTTTAGCTTATTCGTTTATGGTTTTTCCACGGCCAAACTCGGCCAGTTCCTTGTTTTATTCCTACAGCCGATTAGCCTCTTCATTATCGGCCGTTTTATTTTCCTGCAAAACCCCAAAGCCAAATCTTTACTACTTACTACTTGCTACTTACTACTTGCTCTAATGGGAGTTTACGCTACCCTGCAATATTTTACTCTTATAGGATTGCCCGAGGCCTACTGGGGCAACAATATAGAACCTAAACGCGCCCTCTCTATTTTTGCGCACCCGAACTTTTACTCTTTATTTATAACACCCTTACTCGCTTTTCTTCTTCCGGATGCCATTGCCAGTCTAAAATCAAAAATTCTTAATCTTAAATTGCTTGCGTGGATAATAGGCGCAGCCGGATTATTCTTTTCACTCTCGCGCGCCGGTTGGCTGGGACTTCTTGCCGCGGTTATTGCCTACATGATAGTTGCCGCGGACAAAAAAATGCGGCTTGCTTTCTTTGCGCTAATGGTAGTTGGTATTATTTTCGTATTTTCCATTACCAATTTACGTTACCGCATTATCTTGCCTCTCTTAGGCGAAAAGTCCGCCATTTCCCGCACAAGCCTGTGGCAAACCGGCTTTAAAGGCATTCAGGAATCACCAATTCCGGGAATGGGCCTTGTGGGCTTTTCCCAAAATTGGAGCAGGCTTAATACCGACCCCAATATAGATTCGCACAACTACCCGCATAATATATTTTTGAACTTTTGGGTGGAAACCGGGCTGCTAGGTCTTATTTGCTTTATTATCATCTCGGCGATGATTATCTACCGCGGTCTCCGCCACTATGTCATTCCAGAAGCCGCAAGCGCGAAGCGCGGGGGCTATCCGGAATCCAAAACATGGATCCCGAATCAAACTCAGGATAATATAATCCGTCTTGGCATCTCCCTTTTCTTCATTGCCCTAATTACGCAAGGCCTTATAGATAACCCTTACTTTAAGAACGACCTTGCTTTGATTTTTTGGATAATATTGTCTTTAGCCATTTAGTATGTTAAAATTGATCCATGACCATTACCGTAAAAAACAAATCACAACTCACGGTGCCGAAAAGCATTAGCCGCAAAGCCGGGATTCGAGCCGGTGACAAACTGGAATTTAAAGTCATTGGCCGAGTTATTAGCATTGTGCCGCATATAAAAGCCGCGGACGATGAATACACATCCGCCCAACGCCGTATTATTGACGCCAGACTAGCTAAAGCCAAAAAAGGTCCTTATTACGGACCGTTTGATACCGCGGCCGGGGCAATAAAATTCCTTCGCAAACAAGTCAAACAGCGCGAAACGAAAAAATAAATAGTTATGGAAATAAAACTATCCGATAAGGCAATTAAATCTTTCAAAGACGCGCCTGCATCGGTACGGCGCGCGTTTGAAAAACAGCTAAAATTTCTGGTAAGCAACCTTCTTTATCCTTCCCTACGCGCGAAGAAATACGACGAAAGCCAAAACCTCTGGCAAGCTCGCGTCAATAACCATTGGCGCTTTTATTTTACCATTACCGGCAACCTTTATTTAATTGAAGATATAATCAAACACCCAAAATAAAAAATGGCCCGTTAAAGGCGGAACCATACCTACCTCCGAAGTACGCGGAGGATTTTTTTATTTTAACCTTATAACTATCTTCCTATTGGGCTCGTAGCCCACGCTTTCGGTAAAAACTTCCGGGTGGTGCTCGCTCAAATACGCGTGGACATAGCGCCTCTCGTAATTGGGCATGGGTTCTAAAGCCGCTGCCCTTCCGGTTTTTTTTATATGCTCTACGGCAGATTTTGCCGTTTCTTTTAAAAACCACTCTCTCTTTCTTTTATAGTCATCTACATCCAGAGTAAACCAGAAAGGCTGATCATTATTTAATTTTTTTGCGGCCAAAGCCTGAACCAAAGTTTGAACGGAATGAAGGGTTTCTCCTTTTCTTCCAATCAACAAATAGGAATCGGGGGAGGTAATATTAAACACCAAACCTTTGGTAATACTTTCTTCAAATTCCACATTGGCGCTAATTGAACATTGTTTCAATAATTCAATTATAACTTGTTTTACTTGTTCTATTTTGTCGTAGTCCGTCATTGTGTCTGAATTAAGAATTATGAATTAAGAATTATGGGTTCCCATAATTCCATATTCCTGATTCCTAATTCGCTTTTGGCTTAAACTCCGGGTGTTTTCTTAGCATATAGTAATGCTGGGCAACGGCAAAAAGAGCCGTAATAACCCAATATAAGGACAACCCGGTGGGAAACCGAAATGCTATATAAGTAATCATAAGAGGCATAAAATAAACGGTCATTGTGGTCATATAGCTCTGCGTGAAATCCTGATTCGCGGTCTTCTTGGGGGCCATAAGCTTGGACTGCCAAAACTGCGCCAA
>Ga0210057_1007860_pt1 | contig 12772 bp, 16 predicted proteins | sample CryGeyCG2114_010_2_FD_183968 | JGI IMG/M metagenome (GOLD analysis project Ga0210057, IMG submission 183968) | Groundwater microbial communities from aquifer - Crystal Geyser CG10_big_fil_rev_8/21/14_0.10 (SPAdes) (version 2) | ecosystem: Environmental > Aquatic > Deep subsurface > Groundwater ... | reverse complement strand
AAAGAACAACAAATAATCATGAGTATTACAAGTAATTAATTCAGAAACAAAGTCTTCCTCATCTTTCATTTGTCCTCCGGTAACTCCTCTTCCTCCCCTCTTCTGCTCCTTATATGCTTTTAAGTCAACTCTTTTGATATAACCAGAATTTGTAATAGAAACAACTACATCCTTTTTCTCAACTAAATCTTTCTCCTTAATCTCATCAACTCTTTTCAAGATTCTTGTTCTTCTAGTATCTCCATAATTCTTTTTCAATTCATTAACTTCTTTTCTAATAACTTTCAGAACTTCTTTCTCATCTCCCAAAATCTTCTTCAATTCCTCAATCAAAGTCTTCAACTTCTTCTCTTCATCTCTTAATTTTCCAGCTTCCAAACTTGTCAACTGTTGTAATCTTGTTTCTAATATTGCCTTACTCTGTCTATCTGTAAATCCAAATTTACTCATTAAACCGGCATGAGCTTCCGTCGCATTCTTACTTTTCTTAATAAATTCAATAATTTTATCTATCTGGCTTAATGCTTTCAACAAACCAACAACAATTTCCAGTCTCTCTTCAGCCTTCTTTAACTCAAACTTACTTCTATTAGTAACAATCTTTATTCTATACTTAACATATGTTCTAACAACGTCAAGTAATGTCATAATCTTTGGCTCTTTATTTACAAGGGCAAGAATATTCGCATCGAAGTTTGTCTGCAATCTTGTAAACTTATACAATTTGTTCAAAGTAAATGTCGAATTAGCCCCTTTCTTTAATTCTATAACAACTCTTATTCCTTTCTTTCCGCTTTCATCTCTCAAATCTGAAACATCTGGCAACTTCTTATCAGTAGCAAGCTTAGCAATTTCCTTTACTAAATCAGACTTATTAACCATATAAGGAATTTCAGTAATAATTATACTCTCTCTTCCTTTCTTCTCTTCAGTAGTTGTCTTTCCTCTCATGATCAACTTTCCTTTCCCTGTGCGATACATATCTTCAACTCCTGTTCCCATAACAATTCCCCCAGTAGGAAAGTCAGGCCCATTGACATATTGCATTAAATCCTCAACGCTCGTCTTTCCCTCGCCTTTATCAACATAATGAACAATCGCGTCACAAATCTCTCCAAGGTTATGTGGAGGAATATTTGTTGCCATTCCAACTGCAATTCCTGTTGCCCCATTTAACAAAAGATTTGGTAATTTCCCGGGCAATGTCTCCGGTTCTTTTAGAGAGTTATCAAAGTTTGGCAACATCTTCACAGTGTCTTTATCAATATCTTGCAATAATTCCATAGCAATCTTGCTCAATTTCGCTTCAGTATATCTGTGCGCAGCTGGAGAATCTCCATCAATAGAATTATGAACAAAAACTCCGGATGATAAAGCAAAGTTATGTGTTTCAGGAACTTCTAAATCATAAACATCTTCATATTTTTTTAAAAATTCTACCTTCAAAACTTTGTGATTATTATTAAGCTCTGAAAGTAGAAAATCCATTCTATGTTCAAAATATTTACTAAACCCTAATTTCCAACGAGTAAAACTCTTTATTCCAAAAACATCCTTCCTTGCTCTTTCATAATTCTCTTCTGTAAGATTTAAATTTTTATCTTTTAAATATTCACAAATTCTCAAGAATTTTTTCCTACCAGTCAAATTAGTTATTCTTCTCTTATTGCTTGATACAATCTTTTCATGAAACAGAGACCTATACTTTTCATTTTGCCACATCATTTTCATAGTCTTTGATGCCCTTTTTCTAATTTCTTCAATAATTTCCGGATGTTCTCTCAAATATTTTTTATTTGTCTCACTTAGAAATACCCTCATTTTTTCTCTATATTCTTTATTCTTCCAATTCCTAATATTCCTATCAGACATTCTTTTAGAATACCTTTCTTTATTTCCTTCAATTGACCAAAATTTTTTTCTTCCCTCTGCTAACTTATTTCTATAATCTTGGTCTTTTTTATGCTTTTGAGAAATAAAATCATAATGTGTTTTCCAATGTTCCTTCCAGTTCATCCTTTTAATATTCTCAGGGTTATTATTCAACTTATTAAAATCTATATGGTGCCTTATTCTCCCATCACTTCTAATATAAGCCCCTCTACTTAAATTCCACAAATCAGAGAGAATATGAACAAAATTCCATTCTTTAGAATTTGGTTGGAATACCATTTCATATCCAATAGTTTTAGGATTTTTTGGACTATCCTCATCTGTAGAAATTTTAGAATAAATCGGCATCAATGACTCTCCAGATTTCAAATCTTTGGCTTCTTTATAGGTTCCATCTCTCAACATAAATCTATGATTTAATGTGCATCTAATTTCTTCTCCATTATCTAATATTACTCTCATTATTTCCGCACCACGTTTTGTTAATCTTGGATTTTTAATTTCGGCAATTTCTATCAAGCCATTTTTACCAACTGTAAAAGTAAAATTATTTTTTCCTTTTTTATGCTCCTTGATCAAATCATGAAATGATAGATTTCTTCCATCCGCTAATTTTACTTTTGTATCTACAGTAAAACACCCAAAATTTCCTTGTCCCTTAACTAATGGATATCTTAAAGAAAAGTCCTGAGCCATCCTTACCATAGAATCATAAACTGCAACATCTCCGTGAGGATGGAATTTTCCTATAACATCTCCAACAACTCTAGCTGATTTTACAGTTGCCTTCTCAGGAACAATTCCCAATCTCTGCATTGCATATAATATTCTTCTATGAACTGGTTTCAATCCATCTTCAGCCGAAGGCAAGGCTCTCTGAACAATAACACTCATAGCATAATCGATATATGCCTTCTCCATCTCTTCAACTATCTCTGTTCCAATTACTCCCTTCTCATTTCCAATTTGCTCTTTCACCCTTCTCTTTCTTTCTTCCTCTTCAACTTCCTGCTCTGCTTTTTTTTCGTCAATGTTTGTCGGTGTCATTTCAATTTTCTCTTTGAACAATTTTATTTAGTTCTTCCAGATTTGCTTCTCCACTAACCTCATCCCTGTAACTATCATCATCCTCGTGATGCGTAGAAAACTCATATATTTCACTATCTTCTAACCCTGTAAATCTATGTTTCTCTCCAGGTTTTATTTCTTGAACATCTCCAACATTTAAAATCTTAGAAACTTCTTCAATCTCAAAAAATACCTTTCCTTTTGAAACAAAGAAAGTCTCATGTTTATTTTTATGCCGATGTAGGCTACACTTAAACCCTTTATTAAGCAACAACCTCTTTCCACAATAATCTTTATTATTGACAATCCACTCTTCCTTACCCCAAACTTTTTCTACTTCATTAATAAATCCCATTTTAAATATCTATTTCAGCCTCCTTTGCTCTTTCCGAAATGAATTGTCTTCTTGCTTCAACATCATCTCCCATTAATCTTGTAAATGTCTCATCTGCATGAACTGCATCTTCAATTGTAACTTTTTTCAATAATCTCGTCTTTGGATTCATTGTCGTCTCCCACAACTGCTCAGGATTCATTTCTCCCAAACCCTTAAATCTTTGAACATCTCCTCCAGAAATCTTCTTCATCAAATCCTTAAGCTCTTCATCAGAATAAACATAATGAACTTTCTTTTTTCTAACTCTATATAACGGACTTACAGCAATGTACATATTTCCATTTTCAATTAACTTTGGCATGAATCTAAAGAAAAATGTGAGCAACAAAGTTCGAATATGTGCTCCATCAACATCAGCATCAGTCATAATAATAATTTTGGAATATCTCAATTTATCAATATTAAATTGCTCTTCTCCAACTCCAGTCCCGATAGCTGTAATCAAAGCAGAAATTTCATCATTTCCAAATATTTTAATATTGTTTGCTTTCTCAACATTCAATATCTTTCCCTTCAAAGGCAATATCGCTTGAATTTCTTTATCTCTCGCTTGAACTGCAGATCCTCCTGCAGAATCTCCCTCAACCAAATACAATTCAGTATTATCACTCTTCTTACTTGCGCAATCCTTCAACTTTCCAGGTAAGTTTCCAATTGAAAATGCATTCTTTCTCCTAACTAATTCCTTAGCTTTCCTCGCGGCATCTCTTGCTTTCTGAGCTTCTAATGCTTTAGAAATAACTCTCTTAGCAATCGTTGGATTCTCCTCAAAGAACTGTCCTAATCCAAGAAAACAAACAGTTTCAACAATTCCTTTCACCTCTGAATTTCCAAGCTTTGTCTTTGTCTGTCCCTCAAACTGCGGCTCAGGAACTTTAACAGAAACAATTGCAGTTAATCCTTCCCTAACATCATCTCCAGTCAAACTTCCATTCTTATTCAAATTATTTTTCTTCGCATATTCATTCAATGCTCTTGTCAAAGCAGTCTTAAATCCAACAATATGAGTTCCCCCCTCAACAGTATTAATTGTATTTACAAATCCCATAACATTTTCTTGATACCCAGCATTATACTGAACTGCAACATCAACAACAACCCCCTGCTCAGTCTTAGAAAAATAAACTGGCTTCTGATGTAATGCCTCTTTACTCTTATTTACCCACTTAACAAATTCAATTAATCCTCCTTCATAATGAAAAGATTCTTTTTTATCTGTTTTCTCATCTTTCAAAGTTATCTTCACACCTTTATTCAAAAATGCAATCTCTCTAAATCTCGTCTGTAAAATAGAAAAATCAAAATCAGTAGTAGAAAAAATAGTCTCATCTGGCAGGAAAGTAACCTCAGTCCCAGTTTCGTCTCCACCCTTTAATTTTCCAATATTTTTTAATTTGTAAAGGGGCTTTCCAATTTCATATTCCTGCTGATAAATCCCTCCATCTTTCCTTACAATTACACTCATATGTTTTGACAGTGCAGCAACAACACTTATTCCAACTCCATGCAATCCTCCAGAAACCGCATAACTTCCTTTGTCAAACTTTCCTCCAGCATGTAATCTTGTAACGACAAGCTCAACAGTGGGAATCTTATAAACTGGATGATTATCAACAGGAATTCCTCTCCCATTATCTTTCACAGTAACAGAGCCATTCTTATTCAAACTGACCTCTATTAAATTAGCCTCCCCAGCCATTGCCTCATCAACAGCATTATCAACAACTTCATAAACAAGATGATGTAACCCTGCCTTGCTCGTGCTTCCTATGTACATTGCGGGACGATGTCTAACCCCTTCAAGCCCTTCAAGAACCTTAATATTCTTCCCCCGATAATCTGATTTTTTGCCAGCTTCCGCCATATTTTTGCTCCTAATTTGCATTAGAATATCTAGAGATAGCGACATCAGTATATAAACTTTACTGCTCTTTTTTCCCATTTACCGACGATAAAACTAAAATGCATAAATTTTTATAGTTCATAGGGCAAAAATGAAAATGACAATGGAATCAATTGGCTTTGAAGTTTTCATACAAAAATATGGGTTAAATCCAAATACTCCTGCAGGATTAGATTTACTAGAAAATAGGGCAAAAGAAAAATTTGCAATTTTACAATTAGAATCTGATACAAGACTTGTTGTGTTCTGGTATGGAGATGCTGGAACAAACATATTTAGAGTAATAGAAGATGATAAAGAAAAAATATATTATGGGGAAGACCCAGACTTTGATGTAGATGAATTTTATGAAAGAAGAAGAAATATTACTTCTTAGATTTCTTTTTAACAGTTTCTTCAACAGATTCAGTATTTTTCCCCTCTTCTTTAATTCTGACATTTTCCTTATTCTCTATTACCTTGGCTCTGGCTTTATCTCTAGTTTCGTGAAAAGCTTCAGTCCATCTAACCTTTCTTCTATCTCTTTTAAGCTTTGTAGAATTCTTAACGCATTTTGAAGAACAATAATATCTTACAACTCCATCATTTCCAACTATGTGGGTTCCTTTAAAACTTTCTTCTTCCTTCCCACAGAAAACACATTTAACCATTTTAAGAATTACGCGCTCCTCCCTCGTATGTTTCCTCTTAGCCTTTGAGCTTCAATTTCCGTCTCCCTCAATGTCAATAAATCTCCAACTCTAACAGGACCCTTAACATTTCTCCTCATACTTCTCCCCTCATTTCTTCCACTTAGAACTTTAACAATTACTTGACTTACTTCTCCTCTCGCTCCAGTTCTACCAACAAATTGTTCAACTAAAGCATTAACTATCTCACCACCACCAATATTTTTAACTTTCTCAGATCCTTCAGTCTTATCCTTTACTTTTTGTTGTTTTGCCATTTTTATTTAATCCTCAAGTTTGCCATTAAACCTCAAAAATTATTATCACTTAGATTTTTTAAGTGATTCTATTTCTTTGTCAGCTTCGCCTGCCTGGATAACAGCAACTGCAGTAGTACTTACAGGAATTCCAACAGCGACGCCTAATTTTTCCTTACTGTCAACTTCAAAACAAGGTATTCCTTTTTCCTTACATAATGCGGGAAAGTGCTGTACAATTTCTTTAGGATCAACATCAGTAGCATAAACAACTAATTTGGCAACACCTAACTCGACTGCCTTAGTCACTTCGTTTGCGCCTTTGTCAATTTTTCCAGTTTTTCTTGCTCTTTCAACGATTGAATAGAAGTCCGCCATTGCGACCTCCGTGCGTGAAATCAAACCCCTTTCAGGATTTGCACTTCATTGGTTTAGTTATCAACTCGTAAAAGCTGATGGCTTAAAGACTCATAAGAATCTTTTTAGCTATGATTGTTTGAAAAAATAGGTATTTAAATCTTCTGTTGAGTAGTATCTACTTACCTTTCTGAAGTAGTTATCGTCGATAAGCGAGAAAATTAGTAAAAAATGGACTTATTTTTATCGTCGGAGCTTCAGAAAGCTAAGCTATTACGTTGAGTAAATCAGAACACTCTATCTCTTTACAAAAACTATCTCCATGTAACGTTAACATCATCTGTTCTTTCTCTTGGTTTAATATCAATTTCTTCAACATTGTCTTCAGTTCCAGCATTAAACATTATCTCTCCAGTATATGCAATCATAGCTGCATTATCTACTAACAAACTTCTCTCCGGACAAAAATATTTTGCTCCTCTTTCTTTACACATTATCTTACACATCTCCTGAAGTCTAGAATTGCAAGCAACTCCTCCTCCTAAAACCAGCTCATCTTTCCCAGTATGTGCTAAAGCCCTTTCTGTAGCCTCAACTAGCATTGCGAAACTTGTTTCCTGCAATGAAAAGGATAAATCCTTAATTGCTTTCTGTTTCTCTTCATCTGTTTTTGCCTTCAAATAAAGTTGTTGAATCTTCGTCTGCATTCCAGAAAAACTTACATCCATTCCTTTGATACTATAAGGAAGGAGAACATATCTCTCCTCTTTTTCTCTATCTTTTATCTTCAATGCCTCTTTCTCAATCTTTGGCCCTCCTGGAAATCCCATCCCAAAAGTTCTTCCAATTTTATCAATAAAATTTCCTATTCCAGTGTCAAGAGTTTCCCCAAAAACACGATACTTTTTTCCAGCGTATGCAATTATCTGAGTATTCGCTCCACTAGCATAAAGTAAAACTGGGTCTTTGGCTCCAATACTTCTCCCAATTTCCAAATGAGCAATACAATGATTCACAGGCACAATCGGAACTTTCAATTTTTCAGCCTTAGATTTAGCAAATTTCATTCCAGCAAGAAGACAAGGAGCCAATCCTGGAGCATTACTTAAAGCAATTGCAATAATCTTCTTTTCAGAAACTCCAGACTCCTTCAAAGCCCTTTCCCAAATCTCCTCAGCAACTTTCTCATGATGCTTCGCACTCTCAATAGGGATTATCCCTCCAGTTTCTGTAGTGTACATATCTCTAATATTACTCAATATCTTTCCATTGGAAACACAAGCAACTCCGAGCGTATGTGCCGTACACTCAATTCCGACTATAACATTAACCATAAAAAATTAACAAAAAGCATCCTTAAAAACTTAATCAAAAACACAGAAAATAAAAAAATAAAAAATTAAGAGAATTTATCTTCTCTTCTTCTTAGCGGCTTTCTTCTTTCTTCCGCCTCTGGCCATGACAGCCTCGCAGATGTTCCCTTTTCCGTCAACGTAGTAAAGGTGACCAGGCTTTCTTTTAACAACCAGCTTGTGAATTATCTTTCCCATATTTACCTCCTTTTTATCAAAATTATTATGCCAAGGAACTTGACAGAAAACCACACCCCTCAAAGATGTGAATCTTTGACAGCCATCAAGATTTTTCAAACTTCAAGAATCTGTGATTCTTGAGAGTGCTCAAGATTTTTTCAAATCTTGACATCTTGAGGTTTGAAGGTGTGATAGTTCCTCGAGCATCCAAAGCACATTGTGCTTTTGATTTTGTTAACTAAAAACAATCTCCATTGTATTTAAACCTTTCTTTCCCCGACGAGAAATCCGGCTATTTTATTATTCTTGGAATTGATAGGTATTTCAATCAATTTTCTAAACTCTTTCTTCGGAAAAACATGAAAAGTAAATGGTCTTACTTTACGAATCTCCAAAACCTTATCGTCGGAATCAAGCCAAACTGCTAAAAAATCAAAGAATACGAAAAAAGAATGTATTGCCCATTTAGAATCAAAAGAATTCTCAAAAAGTAAGCTCTCTGTCTCTCTTGATTTAAACATCAATCCAATTATCTTTCCAATTTCAGAAACTTTTTTGACAGGAATTTCAAGTCTTCTCCCATTGTGACTTATTTTCATATATAACCTTCAGCTCTCCAAGTTTAAAAATTCAACCTTTACTCATTAAACTCAAAAGCACGATGCCCCACCACACCCTAAAGCCTCAAGAACAAAGTTCTTGATGGCCATCAAAAATCCATAAAAGATTTTTGAGGGGTGTGGTTTGTCTCAAGCATCTTGACATCAAAAAACCTCCAAAAGACCTCTCTAACAAATTTTAAGAGAATGTCAAGAACCACCCACTAAAGTGGGTGGCGTGTTTGGTTCTTGATCACATCCGAGAACCAACTCACTATGGACTAAAGTCCATAGGGTGCCGAAAAGGTTCTCGGTGTCTCAAAATTTTCTTTCTCCTACGCTTCTCAACTAAAAAATCTTGGCAATTTCTCATCCGGTTTCTTTAAACCCTTAAGATTTTCAAATTTCTCATGCATTATCTCAACATTTCTATCACAAACAAAATCATGATGTCTAAATCCACCCCCAAAACTTTTAGGGATATGCATCAATTCATGAATTATAACTTTATCCTGCTCTTTCTTGTCTAATCTTTCAAATGGCTCTAAAAACTCTATGGTATAAAACGCATCCGTCTGCATGCCATGTTGCATAACTTTTCCAAGAGCATGACATCTTGCCAATGTTCTGTTTGTACTGCTCCCTTTGCTCCTAATACACTTTACCCTTCCATCTCTAATATGTTTCATGTCCAACACTGAAATTATTTCCATCATTCTCTCTTGTAAATCATGCGCATCGCTATACTCCATCTTTCTACTTTTTTTACTTCCCGTTCTTCTCTTCACCCAAGTCATATAACTTTCTATCAATTTGAATTTATAATACTAACCTATTACTTTAAAGTGAATAAATTCCTACCTCTAGGTAGGAAAAAGTTTAAATAGTAAGTATGACTTCTCAAACCATGATAATCAAAAGACAAGTTGGAGAAAAAGGGCAAGTAGTAATTCCTAAAGACATAAGGAAGATGCTAAACCTCTCAAAGGGTTCCGAAATAATATTTGAAATACAAGATAATCGAATAGAACTGAAAAAAGAAGAGAACGCAGAGAAATTCATAGAAGAATATTTCAAAGGACCCAAACTAAAAATGAGGTTATCAGTAAAACAAATAAAAAAAGATATAGAAGAACAAGATGATATATATTGATTCTAATGTCTTCATTTATCCTATTCTGGAAAAAACAGAAAGAGCAGAAAAATGTAAAGAAATATTGAAGAAAGTAGTAAGACAAGAAGTTTTTGCAATTACCTCCACTACTACTTGGGATGAAATAACAAAGATAACAAAAAAATATTTGGGAAAAGAAAAAGCAGTTATAGAAGGAAAAAAGTTTTTAGATTTTCCAAACCTAAAGATAATCAGTGCAAGTAAAGAGATATTAATGAAGGCTCAAGAAGCTTTCGAAGAAAAGAAGTTAGATCCGAGAGACGCAATACATTACGCCACAGCCATCTCTAACGGGGCAGAGATTATAGCCACATTTGATAAAGATTTTAAAGTAATCAAGGGAATAAAAACAATCCCCAATTAACTAACATTTTATCTCAATTACCTTCTTCCTAGACCTTGGATTTTTTATTTTTATATCTTTGTAACTCCTATTGAATTTCTTACTTAATAACCTAATTAAAGCGATATTCGCCTTTCCATCCTCTGCTTTCTCTTTTAAATAAACCGCATATTCTCCATTCCCTAATTCTATTAATTTTTCTTTTCCCGAATTTGGTTTAACTCTAACGCAAATTATCATTTTATTCTATTCCTTAAAAGCCAATCCAATAACTTAGCACTACTAGAATCATGTTCCCTAGAGACCTCCCTCCATTCTGAATACTCTTGTGGAGACATTTCAGCAAGAGTTTTTTGACTCCCCTTAGGGATAAAAATTAAAGAAAGTCTAGACCAAAGATGATTCTGCATTTGGCCACACACAACATTAGAAAGTACTCCTGGAACATAAGACATAAAATATATTGGCTCTTGAATTTCAGAATCCATATAAGCCAAACATTCCTTAAACTCGCATTCCCGAGGCTTACCTTCAACAAGTTTCAAAATTCCTTCAAGATCAATAGTCTCTAAAGCAAAATTAACAAATGCTCTTGGAAATCCATTAAGAGAAGGAATATAAAAACCGGCATCAATAACCACGACAGGTTTTTTAATTATTGAATAAGCCTGAGCTATTTTAATAGAAGCAATCTCTCTAACTTCGTTTGAGCGAGGCTCTACTAAATCCACAGATTGTTGAATAACCTTAATCCCATTATTGCCAAAATCTCTTTTTAATGATTTGACCTTTCCTTCATTGCTGGTTGCAAAATAAAGATCCATATTTCAAAAGAACATCTGTAGTATATAAATTTTCTACAATTATTTTGTCATAATCTCTAATCCATCTCTATGTTCCAGCACATGATCTTTCCCAACTGCTTTTTTAGAACGAACGTCTATTGCTTTAACAAACGCATTTCCAATATCTGTATGCAATCTAAAAGCGAAATCAAGTGCTGTACTACCTTTCTCCATCAAATAACAATCTGGCAGAACATTCCCTTTACTATCTGCTAATTTGTCTCCAGCAGGGAAAATACCAACCATTCCCAAAACATCCAAAACCATTTTGTTTAATACTTCTTGCACTCCAGTTGAACCGAATTCTTTCAGTTTTTCTCTAATCTTCTCCAATCCATCCTTTTGCTTTTCATTTAATTCTCCCTTAACAACAAAATCACAATCTCCAGGAACATATTCAATCAATTTATGTTTATCCGCTTCTCTCAAGGCCAATTCCCCTTCGGCAAAACACGGAACAATAGGATAATCAAACTCCTCTTTTATCTTCTTCAGATTTTCCCTTGCCTTTGGCCTATCCATCTTATTGGCCGCAATTACCATTGGTTTTGTCTCCTTCCTCAAGGCACGAGCAAACTCAAAAATCTGTTCCTCACTCCAAGAAGCAGGCTTTTCCGCATCCAATTTACTTTTTAACAAGACAGACTTCACATCTTCCTCAGAAACTTTCAATCCAGAAAACTGTTTTGCAATCGCAACACTTAATTTACCTTTCTGCATTTCAACAGTCCTAGCAAAAGTCTTCCATCCTTTTTTGAAAATTCCAGAATACCACAAATCAAGCTCTTTTTCAATTATCTTAATATCTTCTCCAGGATAATAATCCGTAGCTGGCTTTCCCTCACCATTACTTTCTCCACTCATATCTACTATGTGAATAAATGCATCGGCAGCACTTAAATCATTAAGAAATTCGTTTCCTAAACCTTTTCCTTCACTTGCTCCCTCAACTAATCCAGCGACATCCATCATCTCAAAAGGAACAAACCTCCAATATCCTTTAACTTCTTTTCCATCCTCATTAATTCCAGATTTAACAAATCCCTCTCTTGGATTGCTGACTTTCCCAAATTCGGGAGCTAAATCTTTTATCTTCACAAATCCAATTCCGTGATTTGGTTTTATAGTTGCAAAAGGATAATCCGCAATTAAAACATTCATGAGCGTTGCCGCTTTAAAGAAAGTGCTTTTTCCACTTGAAGGACGTCCTACTATTCCAACTAACATCTATTTAAAGAAAAAAACATATTTAATAAACTATCCATTTAAGTATTTCTTCAAAAATCCCAGAGGTAAAAAATCATCCATAAATTCCTTATGTTTTACAGGATAATAAACACATAAAAATCTAGCAACTGCCTCATGATTTGGATTAAAGCTGTCTAAAGCACTTCCAACCCTATTCAAATCTTCAACAGATTCTCTAACAAATTTGTTTAAAATCATTCTTTGTCAAAGGGTTAATTTTTCCTCAAGAAAATCTTCTATACTAATTCTAGCCAAACTGTTAAACTTTCTTATATTCTCTTTTGCATATTCATAATTCTTTTTATATAAATTCATTAAAATTTCCAAAAACGAAACTTTAAAACTTTAACTGTTACACCAGTTATGTGTAGGTTCATGACATTTGTCCGCCCTAAATAAATATCCTTAAATTGCTCTAAGGATATGAAAAAATCTGTTCTAAGAAGAGAATTTATTAAACTAAGGATTGCAGGAAAAACAAACAAGGA
>Ga0210057_1007859_pt1 | contig 12773 bp, 13 predicted proteins | sample CryGeyCG2114_010_2_FD_183968 | JGI IMG/M metagenome (GOLD analysis project Ga0210057, IMG submission 183968) | Groundwater microbial communities from aquifer - Crystal Geyser CG10_big_fil_rev_8/21/14_0.10 (SPAdes) (version 2) | ecosystem: Environmental > Aquatic > Deep subsurface > Groundwater ... | reverse complement strand
CAAAGTCAAAACCATCTCGCCGAAATGGAAAGAAATAGTGCCGCAATAATTCCCAAATACAAATACCTGAAATCAACCCCCACACCCATGCATAGGTGTGGGGGTTGACTATTAATTATTAGAGCAATAAGATGAAGCAAAGATATGGCGGAAAAACTTTTCAACAGTTCTTTCGGTCTCAAATTAAATCTTCTGGGAGTAGTGAAGAAAATTTTTGATTTCATTCAAATTTCGCCAAATTATCACTATAAAGTCGTCATTGGCACCGATTCTATTAATAATGCCAAGGATTCGGATTTTGTCACGGCAATTATTGTTTTAAGAGTCGGGAACGGCGGCCGCTATTTCTGGCGCCGCGTCAAAGAGAGCCGCTTCAAAACTTTAAGAGACCGGATTTACGAAGAAATGTATCTTTCGTTGGAACTCGCCCAAAAACTTTTAAAAATTTTGGAAGAAAACAAGCTGCCGCATTTTGATTTGGAAATCCACATTGATATCGGCACCAACGGCGAAACAAAAACTTTAATCAATGAGGTAGTCGGCGTCATTCGCGGCTCGGGTTTTGTCGTTAAAACCAAACCCGAGAGTTTCGGCGCCTCCAAGGTAGCTGATAGACACCTATAATTTTTACTATGCTGGACAAATTAGTCCTTGACCTTGAAACTTCGAATTCCTTTGCTGATGTCGGGGGAAAACAAAACATCCATCGGCTAAAAATCTCTGTTATCGGCGCCTATTCTTACAACCGCGACGAATTTTTGGCTTTTGAAGAAAAGGATTTTCATCATTTTGAAAAACTCTTGAAAGAAACCGGCGCCTTAATCGGCTTTTCCCTCTACAACTTCGACATCCCGGTCTTAAAAGCCCGTTTTCCTCATAATTTTTCCAAAATTAAAGTGATCGACCTTTTAGACGAAGTGGAAAGGCAGCGGGGACACAGAATCGGCCTTGACGATTTGGCGCGAGCCAATATCGGATTGGGCAAAACCGGAAATGGATTAGAATCGATTGAATTATATCGAGAAGGAAAAATTGATGAGCTAAAAGATTACTGCCTCAATGATGTTAAAATTACTAAAGACCTTTACGAATTCGCTCTAAAAAACGGCTATCTCATTATTCCTTCCCGCTATAGTTTAACGCCGATTAAAATTAATGTTGCCTGGCCAAATTTGGATGATTATCTGAAAGAATTAGAGCAAAGCCACAAAGAAACACTGTCTCAAAAAACATTGTTTTAAATCTCATCTTCTTATTCTCTTAATATATAAACTAACTTTTGAAATTTTTCTCTTTTTTTATCTTTTTTTTCTTACTTAAAATTTAAAATTTCACATTAATTCGCGATCGCGAATTAATGTGAAAAGGGTTCTTATTGAGTAAACCCCGCTCCTCAGAGGGTTCTTTTAGATTTTTAAGTATTGACTTGAATAAAATTCTTGCTTATAATGAATTCATACTAATAAGGTATGGATTATGAAGTTTAGGAGCGTCAAAATTTCGGAAAAAATTCATCTAGCCCTGAGGTGGCTGGTTTATTTGGCCCAAAACCAGCATAAGAATCCCTCAAGTTTGGCGGGTTTTAGCGCCAAAGAGAATCTTTCTTTTTATTTCCTCCAAAAAATCAGCCGGCTTTTAAAAAAGAAGGGTTTGATTAAAGCCGAGCGAGGAGCTCGCGGCGGCTATCTTTTGGCTAAACGTCCCCGAAAAATATCTCTCAAAGAAATTTTCGAGGCAGTTGAAGGAGAAATCTCTTTAATTGATTGCAGTGATTATCCAACTTGTCCTCTTCGTCGCTGCTCTTCCCGATTAATCTGGCAGAAATTAAATAAACAAATTATCACCCTTTTCAGTCGCATTAAACTCTCGGACATTTTATGAAAAGAATTTATTTAGATTACGCCGCGACCACGCCGATGAGAAAAGAGGTAATTGAAGCAATGAAGCCTTTTGGTGATAAAATTTTCGGCAATCCTTCGGCGATTTATTTTGAAGGCCGCCTGGCGAAAAATTTTTTGGAAAAAGCCCGAGAAAAAGCGGCAAAAATTTTAAATAGCCGGCCGGATGAAATTATTTTTACTAACGGCGGCACCGAGTCAATTAATTTGGCAATTTTGGGACTGGCGCGATTTTATAAAAATTTCTTCAAAAAGCCGCGTCTTATCACTTCGAAAATCGAGCATCCGGCGGTTTTGGAAGCAATGAAACAACTGGAAAAAGAAAATTTTGAAGTTATTTATCTCAATGTCGACAAATTCGGCGTCGTAAGGTTGGAAGAATTAAAAAAATCGCTTAATCCCCAAACGATTTTGGTTTCTATCATGTACGCCAACAACGAAATCGGGACCATCCAGCCGATAAAAAAAATTTCCGAAATTATCAAAAATTTCCGCCAAAAAAAATTGAAAATTAATTTCCCTTTTTTCCATACTGATGCTTGCCAGGCCGCCGGCTTTTTAGAAATTCGACCAGAAAAATTAGGCGTCGATTTAATGAGTTTAAACGGAAGCAAAATCTACGGCCCCAAAGCCAGCGGCCTTTTGTATCTTAGAAACGGCGTTAAAATTGAACCGATTATTTTTGGCGGAGGTCAGGAAAATAATCTTCGCTCCGGAACCGAAAATGTCGCTTCGTGGATTGGATTTAATAAAGCTTTGGAATTAGCTCAAAAAGAAAAAGGGAAAGAAGCCAAAAGATTAACAGCGCTCCGCGATTATCTAATTAAAAATATTTTAAAAATTCCCAAAACTTTCTTAAATGGCCATCCGAAAAAAAGATTGCCAAATAATGTCAATGTCACTATTTTAGATATTGAAGGCGAGGCTTTAGTTTTACAACTTGATCGCTATCATGTCAGTGCCTCAACTGGTTCAGCTTGTCAGTCAAAAATTTTAGAACCATCGCACGTTCTTCAGGCAATCGGCTTGCCCCGCGAAGTTATTCATGGCAGTTTAAGATTAACTTTAGGAAAATATACCAGAAAAAAAGATCTTGATTATTTAATTAAAATCTTGCCAAAGGTCGTTGAAAATCTCCGTCAAATTTCGCCAGTTTCCCTTAAATTAAAAAATGAAAAAGAAAAAAATAAAAAAAGAAGATTTTGATATTTTAAGTCCTTTTTCTCTACCTTGGTTATACAGCGAGACGGTCAAAGATCATTTTTTTCATCCAAGAAATTTTATGAGGCCGGATGAAGAAAAAAGGTTTAAATATAATGCCGTAGGGATGGTTGGTAGTCCTCAGTGCGGTGATGTAATGAAATTCTGGCTTTTGATTGACCCAAAAACCGAAAAAATAAAAAAAGCTAGGTGGCGGACTTTTGGCTGCGGTTCGGCTATCGCCTCCACTTCAATGCTTTCAACAATGATTACTGAAAAAAGGGAAGTGACTTTAAAAGAAGCAAGAAAAATTACACCAAATGATATTATGAAAAGATTAGGAGGTTTGCCCGAAAGAAAAATTCATTGTTCTGTTTTGGGAGATAAAGCTTTAAGAGAGGCAATTAATAATTATTATTGGAGAACTGGCCAATACGAAAAAATCCAGCCAGAAAGCGGAAGAATTATTGATAAAGTTTTAAAAATTACCGATTTAGATATTGAAAAAGCAATTCTTGAGGGAGCAAAAAATTTAGAAGAAGTTCAAGAAAAAACCAAAGTGGGATTAGGCGATCCTAATTGTTTAGAAGAAGCTGGGGAACTGGTCAAATTTTATTTGGAAAAATATCAAAAATCAGTTTAATTTTTAAGAAACTTTGCTATAATTTTCATATGGCAAAAAACAAAACATCAAAAATCAAAAAGATCATTATTGACCAGAAAAAATGCATCGGCTGCGGAACTTGCATGGCGCTGGCGCCGGAAGTTTTTGAACTAGGACTTGATGGTAAGGCTCGAATCAAAAATCCCAAAGGAGCGGGTGAAGAAACAATTAAATTGGCGGTTGATTCCTGCCCGACTGAAGCAATAAAAATTTACCCCATTAAATAAAAAAATTCCCTTTCTGTGGGATAACAGAAAGGGAATTTTTGATTTGCTGTTTCTTAAAATAGGGCGACTTTCAGAAAAGCAGTCGTTCTCCAGATAGGGCTGGCTTTGATTTTCCAATTCATTTCGCGGTCAAATAAACTCCGGTAGTCAAGCTTTTCTTCAGGCAGATTTCGATACCAGACTTCAGCCCCGATTCGGCAGTGCTTCATCACTTCCAGTTCAGCGCTCAAGCCGGCAATCACGGTGTAGGTGTAGCGGATTGTTTTTCCTTCAGAACCAGTTTCGGAAGTGGATTTGATTTTGTCGATCCAGGGATAGAGGAATTCGACGAAATACGCCTCGTTCCTCTCTCTGTTAAACTGCTGGCAGTCGAAGCCAAGAATCGGCGTCAAAGAGAGCCGGCCGAGATGAAATTCGTAGCGGAGCGATCCGACAAATTCCCGTGTGAAAATGCTGTAATTGGTCTGGCGGTCAAAGAGCTCGCGCGTCATCTTGAGATAGAAAAGGTATTGCTGGGAAATCGGATAGTACTGGACATACTGGACTTTGTCGAATCGGACTTTTTCGAAATTCTCCCGGATATCCAACCGCATCTTCCCGCTCTGGTAATAATCAAAGCCCAGCCAGAAATTTCCCCTCAGCCGCAGTTCAGCGCCGAAAGTGAAACGGAACGGCTGGAAGTTTTGGGTTATCTCCCGCTTTTTAAGGGTGATAACTTCTTCGCCGGTTTGATAGCAGGCGAAATAGGGAGTGTAGAACCAGGCTTCATCGTCGAACCCAGAGAAGAAAAGCGAGGCACGCGGCGGATCGAAGAAATAGACCATCAGCGGAATTCTTTGATAGCTTTCGAAATTTTCTCCCTGAAGTCCGAGAATATCTTTTTCAGGAAGATAGCCGATTTTGAGGCGGAAATTTTCTTTCTTAAGTTTGATGGTTTCCCCGGCAAAAGCCGCGTTCAAGCCCAGAAGAAGAAAAAATAAAACCAAAACCGAAAAAATGACTGATTTTTTCATTTCATTACCTCCTGATATTGAGTTTTTAAGGTGAATATATCTTATCTTATAAATTAAATTTGGTCAATAAAAAATCTGACTCGATTCCGTCTCGAATTTTCTCAAATTCTAAAAAACTTAAATCACTTTTTTCTTTTTATCCAAAAAGTCCTTGTATTCCTTTTTATTAAATTCCCAAAAATTTAAAGGCACCGGCACCTTGCCGTTACCGCCTGGTGTGTCAATAACGTAAGTCGGCCAAGCCAAGCCCGAAAGATTTTTTCTTAATTTCGTCGCAATCGCTAATTCTTTTTCAAAATCAACCCGAAAATGCTCAATGCTCGCCACCGGATCACAACGATAAAGATAATACGGCTTGACTCCGATTTCAATCAAGCGGCTGAATAATTTTTCCAAAATTTCATAGGAGTCATTGACTCCTTTTAAAAAAACACTCTGACCGAATAAAATCGCTCCGGCTTTTCGAAGTCGATGACACGTTTCGATGGTTTCTTCGGTCAATTCATCGGGATGCTCAAAATGGATGCCAACATAAACCGGCTGCTTTATTTTTTTAATAGCCGCCAGAATATCTTTGGTCACCAATTTCGGTTGAGAAACCGGAGCACGCGTGCCGATGCGGATAATTTTAATTTGGGGTAACCGGCTGAAAACTTTTAAAGCATATTTGAGGGCTTGAGGTACCATCAAAGGATCGCCGCCGGAAAAGATTACTTCGTTAATATCCGGATTTTTAAGAAGATAAGCCAACATCTTTTGGATGTCGGCCTTGGTAATGACGCCTTTTTTAATTTCAGAAACTTTTCTCCGACGAGTGCAAAAACGGCAATAAGAGGCACAAGACAAAGTCAAAAGAATCAAAACGCGACTACGATATTTATGAATCAAACCTTTGATTTTCTCGTATTTTTCTTCCAAAAGCGGGTCTTCGCCATTGGAAAATTTTAATCCAGCGCCTTTTTGACGAAGTTCTAAATTCGAGAAGTAGAATTGTTTCTTAACAGCCGGACTTTGTTTCGCTAATTTTTTGAGATGGTCAGAAATTTTGACGGCTAACATTTCTTCTTTAGTTTTTGGTCAATTCGTTTCCTTATCTTTAATATAACAAAATATAAACCTTAAACAAGTGTGGATAACCTTCAATTTTCGGAAAATTTTTAAAAAGGCGATTTTTAAATTTCCGTTATAACGGCGATCGCTTCTAAAACGGAAATTTAAAAAATTTGCTTTTAACCCAGTAGTAGAAACTTCGTTTCACTACGGGGCAAGCAAAATATTTTTCAGAATTTATTCGTAACGCAGGGCTTCAATCGGACTTTTCATGGCTGCCTTCTTGGCCGGATAAAGACCAAATCCCAAACCAATCAAAGCCGAAACAATCAAACCCAAAAAGGCGGCAAATACAGGAAAATTAAAAGTCCAGGTTAAGCCGGCCAAACGGCTTAAAGCCAAGGAAACGACAAAAGAAAAGGCGCTCCCCATCAAAATGCCGATGAGGCCTCCGCTTAAAGTCAGAGCAATTGCCTCCAAAAGAAACTGGACCAGAATGTCTTTTTTGGTGGCGCCCAAAGCCTTGCGCAATCCGATTTCCCGGGTTCTTTCGGTAACCGAAACCAGCATAATATTCATAATGCCGACGCCGCCGACCAAAAGCGAGACGCCGGCGACACAAACCAAAAACATCGTCAAAATGTTAGTGACCGTACCGACGGTCTTTATCATGTCGGCCTGCGATTGAATATAAAAATCGTCTTTCTCCGGGTCGGTGATATTATGCGAACTCCGCAAAACGGTTTTGATATCGCTAATCATCTGGTCAACGTTTTTTTCCTCATCGGCTTCAACCGCGATCCGATGATAATATTTTATCCCGAAAAGATAATATTGAGCTGTGGTATAAGGAACAAAAGCGGCCTCGTCAAAGTTAACCATCGAACCGCTGCCTTTCTGCGGCAAGATGCCGACAACGCGGAAATTTCTGCCTTTAATTTTTATTTTCTGACCGAGGGCTTCAGAATCGCCGAATAATTCCTCTTTGACCTTGGCGCCGATAACCGCCGCGTCGGCGTTCGCCCGAATGTCTTCCTCGGTGAAAAACGCGCCAGTCGCCGGATAAATATTGTAAATTTCGGCTGCCAAATCCGAAGCGCCGAAAACCGTCAGTCGATAAATTTCGCTTCCATAAGAAGCTGAAACGCCGCCAAAAACAACGGGCATTATTCTCATTAAATTAGGAACAGCCCCTTTCTTTTCCAGCGCCTCAAGGTCTTTTTCTTTAAGTGAATCGCTGTAAAGCAACTCCAACATTGACATAGGGTTTGCCCCTTTCGGTTCGCGACCCGGAATAATCACCGCCATTTTCGATCCGAATCCCTGAATTTGTCCCAAAATCAAATTTTGGGCGCCTTTTCCGGTGGAAACGATTAGAATGATGGCGGTGATGCCGATGACTATTCCCAAAATCGTCAAAATTGACCGGGACCGGTTAACCCGCAAGTTTTTCAGAGCAATTTTTAATCCCTGTTTCAATTGCATAATCTGTGACAATAATTACTTTAAGTCGTGATCGCCGACCTTGAACCGACGCTCAACCGAAAAATCACTTTCAATTTTGCCGTCTTTTAATTTAATAATCCGTTGGCTGTGTTCGGCCGTATAAGTCTCGTGAGTGATTAAAACAATGGTATGACCTTCTTCTTCGTTTAGTTTTTGAAGAATCTTCATAATCGCCAGGCCTGATTTGGAATCCAAATTGCCGGTCGGCTCATCAGCGAAAATCACTTGCGGATTATTAACCAAACTGCGAGCGATGGCCGCCCTTTGTTGCTCGCCGCCCGAGAGTTGCGACGGCTCGTGATGCAAGCGATGCGAGAGCCCGACTGATTCAATCGCCTTCAGTGCCATTTTCTCCCAAAGAGATTCCTTAATGCCGGAATAAAGAAGCGGCAATTTAACATTTTCCAAAACCGAAGTGCGGCGGAGCAGATTAAAAGCCTGAAAAACAAAACCCATTTTTTTATTGCGAATGTGGGCGACCTCTTCTTCGAAATAATCATTAATAGTTTTTCCGTCAAAACGATATTCGCCTTTGCTCTGCCGGTCCAAAAATCCCAAAATATGAAGGAGGGTTGACTTGCCGGAACCAGAAGGACCCATAATCGCCACGAATTCGCCGGTATTAATATCAAAAGAAACCCCGTCAAGGGCCGGGGTTGCCGTCTGATCGTCTTGATAAATTTTTTCAAGATTTTTTACCTCAATCAACGGCATAAATATTTCTTGATTTTTATTTCGCCTTAACGGAATTGGAAGAAACGATGACTTGCTCGCCCTCGCTGATGCCTTCCGTAATCTCCACGCTACCGTCAAACCCTCGGAGTCCGGTTTTCACTTTCACTTCCGTGATTTCTTTTTTGCCAGACAAAACCTTCACGAACTTGTCGCCGTTTTTGGTGAAAATCGCCTTCTCCGGAATGATGACGACGTTTTCGCGGCTGGCGGTCAAAATATCAATGTTGGCGGTCATGCCCGATTTGATTCTTTCGTCTTCTTTTTCAAGTTGAAGAACAACTTTATAAGTGGCTACTCCTTCAATAATTGTTTCAGCCGGATCAATCTTGGAAATAGCCGCTTCAAAAATCACCTCGTTGCCGTAAGCGTCGAGAGTTATTTTTGCCCGGTTGCCGATTTTAACTTTGGCGATGTCCGCTTCGGCGATATTGGCTTCTATTTCAAACTGATTCCCCAATATCAAGGAAAAAACAACTGCGTTAGCGACGATAATCTCGCCAACTTTTACTTCTTTTTTGGTAACGATGCCTTTAATCGGCGAACGCAGAATTGTTTTGCTGATTTGCGCCAAAATGGCATCACGTTTGGCTTCAGCCTGTTTTACCATCGCCTCCTGAATGGCGATTTCTTCGTCTGTTGAGCCGGCCAAAAGCAGATTCAATTCGCTTTGAGTTTTCTCAACGGTTATTTTCTGAACAGCAATGGCTTGACGCCGAGTGTTAATACTGGTAATGGCAGTAGAAACATTGGTTCGGCCGGTATTAATGTTGGTTTTGTATTTTTCCACGGTTAGAAGAGGCAGGCCCAAGGATTTATTAGCCGCCTCGAGAGCAAAAACCAAAAAGTCGCGAATGGTTTGAAGATATTGACCGGGGTTTTCCAGCGCCATCTCAACGACGCTTGCTGTCGAATCGGCGGTCAGATTGTTAATTCCCGCCTGCCAGTCATTCAAAGCTTTGGTGGCGAAAGCCCGATAAGATTTAACGTTTCTTTCGGTCTGGGAATCGCTCACCGAAAAAGTCAATTGCGGGTCATTGGTTTCGTCATTGGTGAAAAGTTCGTCGGTTTTCGCCCGAACCGCGTCATCGGCCTTCACAAAAGCGTCGTTAATAATATCAACAGCACCGCTGTAATAATTAGCCAAGTCCTGATTGACTTTTTTCATCTCAGCCTCTTTGGCTTGGATTTCTTCGGGTCTTGCTCCTTTTTTCAACTCTGTTAATTTGGCTCTTTGGGCTTCAATACTGGCTTCGGCTTCTTTTAATTGGGCGACTAGTTCGCTGTTCTCCAATTGCGCCAAAATTTGGCCGGAAATAACTTTATCAGCCACTTCAATCGGCGCGCTTATAATTTTGCCGGATTTTTCAAAAGCCAAATCAACGCTTTCGGCTGATTTAATCCGGCCGGTAACGCTCACTTCTTGAGTGATATTTCCTTTTCTGGCGATGACCAAATCGTAAGGAGCTTTCTTTTTAGAAAAAATAACCAGCCCGAGAATAAATAAAACTAAAATGGCCAAAATAATAAATAAGGGTTTTTTGAGAATCTTTTTCATATTGACTATTATTATGCTTTTTATTTAAGCGGTGGTCAAACTTTTTCAGTTGTATTTTTAACGAATGACGATTTCCTCGCCGGTTTTAATATTATATTTTTCCGCCAATCCAGCGTTCACTTCTAAAACATATTTGGCCGACAATTTTGAATTATAAATTGGGCATTTTTCGCCAGGGCACGGCTCAAAATTTTCTTTAATTTCAACGATTTTTTTGTCGCCAGAAATAAAAAGCAGGTCAAGGGGAATTTTTGTGTTTTTCATCCAAAAAGTTCTTGGTTTTTCGTCGGAGAAAACAAAAAGCATCCCGCTGTTTTCCGGAAGAAATTCTCTAAACATCAGCCCCTTTGACCATTTCAAAAAATTATCGGCTTTTTCCGCTTCGATTTTTAAATTTTGCGCCGGCAAATAAACTTCGATTTTTTCTTTTTTAAAAACGAAAAAGGCGATAACAAGAATTAAAATCGCCAGAGCCATCATTAAAAATTCCATTCCCTTCGATTTAACCATTCTCAGTCGGGCTGCCGGGATTTGAACCCAGACTAAACCTGCCTGCCGGCAGGCAGGTCCTCCTTCACCCCGCACTAAAAATTTTACTGTCGGGACGCCGAGATTCGAACTCTGGCTACATGCTCCTTCACCCCGCCACTTTTTTATATGGTCGGGGCACCCAGATTCGAACTGGGACTAAATCCTCCCAAAGGACTCGTGCTACCGTTACACTATGCCCCGGTAAAGTGGCGGGGCAAGAAGCATGCGTGCTACCATTACACCACATCCCGAAAATTTTAGTGCGGGGCAAGAAGGACTCGTGCTAGCCATTACACTACAGCCCGCTGGTGCCCCCGGAGGGAATCGAACCCCCATCCGCTCCTTAGAAGGGAGCTGTTCTGTCCATTGAACTACGGGGACAAGACCTTTTTATTTTAATAAAAATGAAAGATTAAGCAAGAAAACGGAAAGAGTTGACCCCGCACCTTTTCAGGATTATGCTCTAAATCTTTTTAGAAAAAATGACGCCTTTATGATATTTCTGGATATTTTTCTAAATAGCGGAGGAATTAAATGCGCAACATAAAGATTTTATCCTGAAAAGGTGCGGGGTTGAAAAAATCTTTTTTATCAGGCATAATGGAATTGTTTTTGGCCCTGTCGTCTAGTGGTTAGGACGGCGCCCCTTCACGGCGTAAACACCGGTTCGACTCCGGTCGGGGCTACTTTCCATATTTTTAATGAAGAAATCCCGGAAAAATTTTTTAATTCTTGGCATTGAAACCAGTTGCGATGAAACAGCAATAAGCGTTTTGAAATTCGACCGAAAAGGAAATTTTAAAATTTTAGCTAATGTAGTTTCTTCGCAAGTGAAAGTTCATGCGCCGTTCGGCGGAGTGGTGCCGAGTTTGGCGAAAAGAGAACACCAGAAAAACCTGATTCCGGTTTTGAAATGGGCCTTAAAAGAAACGAAATTGCTTCGCAAAATCCCAATATCAAAATCCCCGCCTGCGCTAACCTGCACTTCGCCAAAGGCTTCGGCAAGGCGAGAGCTTCAACGGGCAGGCAAAATTCCCGCCCCAATGGGGCGAGGCTCGCCCAATTATATTGGGCGGCAAAATTCTAAAATAAAAACCATTAAACAAATTTTAGAAAGAGAGGATGTTTTAGCGGGAAAAACCCTGAATTTTTTCAAAAAATACCAAAAACCGAAAATTGATTTAATCGCCGTTACTTATGGGCCGGGCCTGGCGCCGGCTTTGTGGCCAGGCGTTAATTTAGCCCGGGCTTTAAGTTATTACTGGCAGATTCCGATTGCGGACATTAACCATTTAGAAGCCCATCTTTTTTCTAGCTTTTTGGAAAATAAAAAAATTTCGGGTTTCAGGTTTCCAACGATTGCTTTAATTGTTTCCGGCGGCCACACCCAATTGATTCTAATGAAAAACTGGGGCAATTATAAATTAATCGGCGAAACCCGTGACGACGCTGCTGGCGAATGTTTTGATAAAAGCGCTCGACTTTTAGGATTGGGCTATCCCGGAGGACCAGCCATTGCGGCTGAAGCCGCGAAAATCAAAAATCAAAAATCAAAAATCAAAAATCAACCCGAAATTAAATTGCCGCGGCCAATGATAAATTCGCAAGATTTTGATTTTTCCTTTTCCGGATTAAAAACCGCTGTTTTGTATCTTGTTGAAAAACTCAAAAAAGAAAAAAAGAATATCAAAAATTTAATCCCGGCCTTGGCCAATGAAATCCAAAACAGCATCAATGAAGTTTTAATTGCCAAAACAATCAAGGCGGCAAAAAAATATAAAGTTAAATCCGTAATTTTAGGCGGCGGCGTGGCAGCCAATGCCAGTTTAAGAGACCGACTCGCCAAAACCATCAAAAATGAATTGCCTGATGTTTCCTATTTCTGCCCGGAAAGAAAATTCAGCACTGACAACGCCGCGATGATTGCCTTGACCGCTTATTTCAACCGAAGAAAAACCAAAAAGAAGAATAAATTTGATTGGGAAAATTTAGAAGCAGGCGCAAATTTAAGATTAAAAGAAATTAAGTAGAAAATCGCAGCCACTGGGCTGCGATTTTCTTTGAGATCACAAAAGTTTATTGCATTTTCTTTTTTCCATTTTTATATCTTTAAGCGATTACTCCATTTAATTCATGCTTCCACGGTATGAATTAAATTTTTATAAAAATTAAACAATAGATATCGTATAAAAAATTAAGAAAAATATTTCGGAAAATAAAAAACCGTTGTTCGCGCCTCTGAGGCGAACAACGGCTGACGGATTCAAAGAATCCAAGATTCAAAGCTCTAATGAGCCAAGAACCAAAGTTTTCAAGAATCGTTACTTATCGTTACTTGCGGAAAGCCAGGAAACGATACGACTCGACCCAGGCGCCTTCCCAGATGTACAGAAT
>Ga0210057_1007856_pt1 | contig 12775 bp, 14 predicted proteins | sample CryGeyCG2114_010_2_FD_183968 | JGI IMG/M metagenome (GOLD analysis project Ga0210057, IMG submission 183968) | Groundwater microbial communities from aquifer - Crystal Geyser CG10_big_fil_rev_8/21/14_0.10 (SPAdes) (version 2) | ecosystem: Environmental > Aquatic > Deep subsurface > Groundwater ... | reverse complement strand
TTTGGATTAGAATTTAGGCTGAAGGATTTGCTGTTAATGTTTTCGCTATGTTACCAAGTGGAGAAATTTGGAATGAAACGGCGAGAGTGGTTAATGGACAAGTAGTGATTAATCTGCCTGATGCTAATATTAAGTATCAGATTGAGTCAATTGCCTTGCCTAATGCGGTAACAGACGTAAGTGATGAAGAAAATCTTCCAATTGAATGGAAACTTGAACAAAACTATCCTAATCCTTTCAACCCCAGTACCACAATAAGCTATTCCCTGCCTAAAGCTGGTTTAGTACATATTGAAGTGTACAATTTATTGGGGCAAGTAGTGACCTCTCTTGTTAATGAAGAATTACCTGCTGGACAGCACCAAATTCAATTTGATGCTAGCGGTCTAGCGAGCGGTACCTACTTTTACAGACTCACCTGTGGAAGCTTCAGCGACATTAAAAAAATGTTACTGATGAAATAAATCCTCAAAACAACGAAACCTCATTGAATAAAATCAATGAGGTTTTTTATTATTATAGAGAAGATGGTTTGAATGGTTTCAATAACCTTTTTTGTTTATTTCCAGCAAAAATAATAAAACGAAAGAAAAATAGTATATAAATAATTAAAGCCGTGGATTACACAGCCTTTTTCATTCCTATCGCCGCTGGGGCGGCCGGTAGCTTTATCGGTCCAAAATTTTTTAATATTTCAAGAGGCTCTCCACGTTTATCTTCTTAACGTTCTTGGTATTATTATCGAAAGTTGGATAATCTTTATGATTATGGGTTTTTATAAGTCCACCAAAAAAATTGTAGAAGAAATAAAGCTGGAAGAAAAAAATTAGACTCTCTAAATTCCAGACTATCCATTAAGACGACTTATTCTGTTGTCTGGAAGGTACCCCGGAGCTTCGTCCGACGCTCGTCCACTCGCTCCGGCTTCCGCCGTCTCTCGTGTCTCGCTTCCAACTAGTTCGAATCCACATCCAAATACAAAATAAAAATACCCAAATGGGTATTTTTATTTTGTACGCGGAGAGGGTGGGATGCACTGGGAACGGTAATCATGTAAATTTGCTATTTCTTCATTAAATCTTTAATAGCATCCTCTACTCCCCCAACCGTTAAATCGTGCATATGGATAATTTGGCTAATTGCCTTAATTGTTCCGGAATCATCTCGATTTTTCCATTCTTTTTTAAAAACGGGATTAATCCAAACAGCGGAATCTGACTTTTTATTTATAAAATTCAAACATTCTTCTCCACCCATTCCGAATTTTTCTACTCTTTCCGCATTTCCCCGGGGTGGCCAACAATCTCCTTCGAGTTCTGAATAAGACATTTCTGCGTCTCCATAAACAATGACTTTCTTTCTTTTTTTTACAATTGACTTTATATCAATTAATGAGTTTTCTTTGGCATAGCTTGACGCTAATAAATCTTTTTGGTCTGGTTTCCAAACATATCCATAAAGATTATTATGAAAAAGGTATATTTCTAGTTTGGTTAAACCTTCGGCCATAGCCTCGGCCACTTCTTTAACTAATGGACTCCATTCATCGACCGGGCCACCAACATCAATTAACAAAACTATCTCTGGCTGTTTTTCTCTTTCTCTTTGATAATCAAAACGGAAATCACGACGGGCAAAATTTCTTACCGTCCCACTCAAATTAACATCTTTGGTTTTTACTTCCGAAACATCAAGAATCACTCTGCGAATATTACGAATAACCTCGCCCATACTTGCTCTATCAGGTCTTACTTCATAACGCATTCTACGATCAACTCTCCCTACATTCTTTTCTCTTGCTTGTATAGTTTCTTTGTTTATTTTTTCACCTTCATTAATAATAGAATCCTTATAAATTCTTTCCGCATAAATAGATTTTCCTTTTCCGCCTCCGACTAAATATCCCTCCTCAACCATTTTTTGCTGATTATTTTGAGGTGCTTCTGGAATCTTTAAATAATTATCTATTTGATTTTCTGTCTCCATCCCGGATGCCCCTTTGCCCATTCCAGAAAATGCTCCTTTGTCTCCTTTCCCGGCGCCTGCCTCGCCCATATCACCTTCACCGGCTCCAGCCTTACCTTTATCGCCCTTGCCTTCGCCTTCTTTTCCTTTTTTACCTTTTCCTGCAGCCTCTTTTCCCTTATCTCCTTGCCCTTCGCTGGGTGCTCCAACTTTACCTTCACCGCTTTGTGCTTCTTTTTTATTCCCTCCGCCCTGTTTTGACAAGTCGGCTTTCTTTAAAATATCATCATGTTGGTCTTTTTTGCCACCATGAACATTTTCATTATCGTCATGTTCTTTTTCTTCTGGTAAATCTAAATTTTCAGCAACTTCCTGAATATTTAATTGGTCTTTTATCTCTGGCATAACTTCGCTGTCAAAAGAATCTTTATCTTTAGGTACTTCTGCATCTTCCTCGCTTTCTTTTGGCAATTCACGATTATAAATTTTAGCAGCTAATTCAAAATATTCATTAAAAGCTTCATGGAAAGCCGCTTCATCAGCTTTATTTTTTACTAAAGTGGTTTGAGCAAATAATCTAATTTTATTTAATAGTTCATTGGTGTTTACCAATTCTTTTAACTGGTTAGCATTAGTTTTTTTATCAATTACCTGGATAAATTGTAGCCATTCGGGAGTGGATACGCGCACCCCTTTCGTTCTTAACAAATCTAAAAAACCATCAAGAATACTTGATTCTTGATTATTTTTTAATGGTTTTTCTTCCTCCTCTTTTCCTTCTAAATATTCAATTACCTCTTTTAGCGAAGCACCTTTGAATTGGTGCAAATTTCTTTCTTCGGGAGGAATATATTCTGGTCTATAGAATCCTTCTCTCATAATTTATATTGCCTATTTATAACTACTCGGCCATCATCCGCCATACAGGCGTCATAATTTTGTCCATCAACATCAATTTTACCCTTTGTTATATTTTTACTTTTTTCATCAATAGTTATAAATTTTTGACCAGCGGGTAAAACTTCGGTTTGCATATCAATAACTTTTTTAACAAATGCAATTTTATCTTCGGGAATTACATAATACCCATCTCCTAGATATTCAATACCGGGAATAATAACTTGAAAATTTCTAGTACATTTTTGAACATTATTCCAATCACCGTAGTTATCTCGTTCCTCTTTCTCTTCAAAATATGGCGTTACAAAATTAATACCCTCATTTTGCAATTGAGCATAAAATTCAGAAAACTTATTTTGGTCGTGGAATGAATTCAGCTGATTGGTTAAGTGGAAAACTTTTTTGCCCTGTAATGCTCTATGAATATAGTGCGGGAATTCACTTTCTTGCCGTTTAATCTGTTCTTCAGCTTCAACATTAATTTTACCAATTTCCAATTCTTGGTCTTCTTGATACTTTAATAATATCTCTCGATGCGGAACATCTTCGGGAATTTCGCTATCGTATTCCTTCGTCAAAACTCTAATCCAGGCTAATAATTCAGGGGTGGAGGGTTTTTTCTGTATTTCCGAGTTTTCATGATATTGATAAAAAACAGAAATAGCATAATTCAATAATTCTTTTCTTATATCAGGAAAATTCAACTTAACTATTTTAGCCATATCAGCTCGACCGGGGTAATCAATATAATGATATAAACTCCGTCTACGAAATGACGGCGGAATTTTATCAGAATCTTCGGTATTCGTTGTAATCACTATTCGTAAATTTTTCTTATTCCCTTTGATAACTGTCCCAGTTTCGCCGACAGTGAAGGTTAAATTTTCAACTTCATCTAAAATTCCCGTCATTAATTCTTCACGTCCCTTTTCAATTTCATCAATTAATAGATAAACTTTTTTACCCTTTCCGGACTGATAAATCGCTTCTCCTAACGGACCTAGGTCAACATAATTTATATAGTCAAGATCTTTCGCCGTTTCTCCGAGTTCAACGACCGCCTCCATTTTTGATTTGAAAGACTTATATTCTTCATCGGTTGCAGGTTTTATTTCTCCATTCATTATCCTCTGTTTCCAGACAGCCGCTTCATTTTTAATTTCTTCCGGAACTTGCGCCTGAGCTTGCGCATCGCTCAATCTTCTTACATCATCAATACTATAAAGCAAATCTTGAGCTCTCATAGTATCTTTAACTCGAACATGAACAAGCGTCACATCTTTCCCGTCTTGTAATTCTTGCCCAACTTCAGAATATGCCCATTGAGTTTTTCCGGTACCAGGTTCCCCTTCTAAGATAACGGAATTGCAATCTCCGGTTTCTGCTAAAATATCTAACACCTCTTTAACAGCTTGTAATTCCGCCGAAACAACATACGGCTTTTCCATTCTTTCATTAAGTTCAGATAATCCATGCCTTATTCTTTCTAGCTTGTCTTTTTTTTTTGAAATTAAAGCTATCTTATTGTCATTTCCCTCCGATTGCTCTCCAGCATATTGCAATCTTTTTTCAAGAGAATCAATTTTTTCTAACAAAGCGAAAAGCGTAGATTTCAATATTTCTGGATTATCCACTTGCTCTATTTGCTGTCTTAAACCAAAGTTTTTTTCCATATAATTTTCAATTAATTTTTTTCAATTTCTCTAATATCTTCTTCGAGCTTTTTAATTTCTTCGGATGCTTTATTTAAGGCCTGTTTCTTATAGGCTTGCATGGCTACATTATTTGTAGTATTAGCGTTAATAGTCATTGATTTTATATTAGCATTTTTCATATTTTTTCTTTAATTTTATTATATTTCTAAACTACCACAAAACCCCTTAAAAATCAAATTTTTCCACTAATTGCCCTAAGCCCTATTTTATGCCAAAATATGGTTATGACTTCCGATAAAATCAAACAAAAAATAGAAATATTATTGAATAAATACAAAGAAAACTCGGCCACTATCAAGGGCTTTGACGTTATTTTTGAATACGTTGATTTTATAAAAACCGAACCTTATACGGCCAATCTCCTGCGAGAGGACTTTGATTATGACAATAAACAAATTGCCCTGTTAGAGGCCTCTATTTTGAATCAAAATTTAAAGGCTCCAAATGTCCATGAAATTTTAAATATTAAAAGCGTGTCCGATATACCAATGCACAAGGAAGCTATTGCAATCGGCCTGGAACAAAGAAAAAATCAGGAACACGCCAGCATGAAGCAAATCGTTCCTTTTGCCATAACTAATTTGGTTATACTCTACGAGGCGATGGGCAGAGTTAAAGAGCAATTGCTAAATAAAAAGCCGATAGAAGATAAACTGGAAGGTACCCATTTTCTTAGACACATTGTCCATGGGTCAATTGATATTGCCGGCTGTACATTACAGGCGGCATTTTTAATTTAGTATGTATTCGGGTGTTATTATACTGATGAATTGTTCTATAGATATTATAGACCAATTCTCCTAAAGTATTAAATCTATCTGGATCACCTAAATCTAGTTTGAACTGATTATAGAATGATTCTTGATAACCGTTTTCCCAGGGGCAGCCTGGTCTACTCATTGATTGTCTAATTCCCAGACTCAGGCAGATACTAGAGTAATCACGTGAGGCATATTCACTGCCATGGTCAGAATGGAGTATTTTAGCTGGAGTATTATTATGGCTAGCTGATAAAAGAGCATTAATAATGAGCTCATTACTGTGACTAGTTAAAATACTATAGCCCACTATTTTTCTGGTATAGATATCAATGATAGTGGCCACGTATATAAACTTTCCCTGGTATTTGATATGATTGAAATCACTGGCCCAGATATGATTAGGATATTCGGGAGTTTTGTTTAAGAGTAGATTGGGAAAGGCTAAATCTCTTATTGTCTTATCATACTTGAATTTCTTACCTCTTTTGCGATATGGCTTGAGGCCATATAACTTCATAACTCTAAGTATTCTTTTCTTGTTAACTTTCAGATGAATAGCTAGTCGTTTATGGCCATAGCTAGGATGATCATGGAGCACTTCTTCTATGTCGGTCTTCAATTGCCAATCTTTCGCTCTCTGTTTGTGTTGATAATATAATAGCTGCCTAGACACCCCAATATCTCTGGCTACCTGAGACTTATTGTCCCGTTTCATAGCTAATTCTTTTTTTTGGCTTGCGACAGGTTAATAGTGAGCTCACCAACTAGGGCTATTAGCTCCTTATTCTGTTTCTCTAGTTTAGAGAACTCTTTCCAACTGGGTTGAGCTTTAATAGTCTTGCCTAGCCACGAGTAGATAGTGGCCGGGCTGATACCATGCTCTTCAGCTACTTTAGCTACTGGCAGACCTTCTTCTTTAACCCGTTTGAGGATTTGATCCTTCATCTCACTTGAGATTTTAAACGCTTTTTTCATATGTTTCTAGTTTAGTAACACATGGAGAAAGTGTCTAGTGTTTTGGGTACCTTTCATACTAAATTAAAAATGCCGCCTGTAATGTACAGCCGGCAATATCAATTGACCCATGGACAATGTGTCTAAGAAAATGGGTACCTTCCATGACAATGCTCTTTTGTTTAATGTAGAAAGCGGAATGGCTAATCAATATATTTTAGACTTATCTAAAAATGTAAAAAGAGGAATAAGAGCCAAGCTAGAAAAAGGTGGTTGGCCTAATTTAGCGCCAATCGGTTATTTAAATAAAAATAGTAAAATAATTATTGACAAAGCGAGAGGCAAATATATTACTAAAATCTTTGAACTATATTGCACTGGTAAGTATAGCGTTAAAGAAGTTTCCAATATTCTTTTTACAGAAGGTTTTAGAAGTAGAGCGGGAAAAAAATATCACAAAAGCAAAATTCATAAAATGCTTTCTGTTTCTTTCTATTGTGGAATTATGGAAAAAGACGGGCAACTATACGAAGGAAATCATGAGCCTCTAATTTCTAAACTATTGTTTGACGAGGTTCAAGAAATGCTAAACAAAAAAGCTCATGTTAAAAAACAGGTTATCCCTTTCGCTTTTAGAGGTATTTTAAAATGTGCTAATTGCGGTTGTCAATTAACTGCTACTAAAAAGAAAGGTAGATTAACATATTACTATTGCACAAATGGAAAAGGTCTTTGTAGCGAGCACAAATCCTATTTAAAAGAAGAATATCTATCAAAAGCATTGAGCTTCGTTTTTGAGCCCCTGCTCTTTGACGAAAAAATCGTTAACCTCGTCTACCGAGCTAAACTCCAAGAGCAGAAACAAGGCTCGTCCTATTTAGAGGAATCTATTGTTAGCCTGCGTAGCAGGCTAAAAAAGCTTGATGAGCGCAAAAACGCTTTCTAGACGCATACCTCGACAAAGTCCTTGCACAAGACGCTTTTGAGTCCAAAAACGAAGCTCTAAATAATGAAATGCTAGAGCTTAAAAAGAATATTGAAGAGCTAGAATCTCAAAAGATAGCTAAGAATAATATTACTTTGGAACGCATTAAAAATCTGTTTTTATCCCCTAAAAATATGAAGAAACTATTTTTAGAGGCAAATTCTGAAAAACAAAAAGAAATCTTAAATTCTCTACTTTGGAACGCTGAAATTGGCAATAAAAAAATCGCTAATATTTCATATAAAGAGCCATATAATATACTCTCTAAAATCGAAAATAAAAGCGATTTTTCATCAGTGCGGAGAGCTTGGTACCATATTGGAAAGAAGCTCATTAACAATAAATGATAATAATTATTCCTTATCTTGAGTATATACAAAAGGCATAACGTCAGATTTAACCAGAATTCTCTGTAAACTCGTTCTACTAATTAAGCCTTGCGATGGTTTTGTGTTTCTATTCTGGTCTGTGCCATCAACAACAATGGAAAACCCAATATATTCAACCTTTTTCTTAAAGCGTTTAGTAACAATATCAATTGCTGGGACTAAATCCGTATCAGAACTAATTAAAATTGCAGTATCATATCTATCATCCATTGCACCAATAATTAAATCAGTAGCAAGCTTCACGTCAATACCCTTTTCTCTCTTACGATTAATTTCTATATGAGTTATGCCTTTTGCCAAAATATTTTGGCAGTCAATGGTACGATCGTCGATTACAATCTTTTCCAATCTATTTCTAAGTTTGCTTGTCTTAATTTGCCATTTAGTCGCCTCCAAAGAAGAAAAAAGAGAGGTTTGTTTCGCCATCAACTCTATACTATGAGGATTGCCAGTCTCCTCCCGGACAGTACCAATATAAAATCTTTTGCCATAGTCTGTTATCTCTCTATCTCCAACTAAAAAATCAATAAAATTATCAAACGAAAAATCTAGCTCTTTTATGCTCAGCTTTTTTAGCACTAAATGATGAAAGTTTCCCCCATCAATAAATATTTGTACCCGTTCTTTAATATCCATATTTAAATAATATCATGAATAAAAAAATCCTGCACACCACCCCCGAAGGGGCAGGCACAGGAGACTTTATACTTATATATTACTACACATTATTATAAGTGTCAACGATATTTGTGTATCTTCAAGTAATATTTATAATTATTATTGAATATTAGCCAATACATTATTAAAAATCAAAATCATTGTCATCATCAAAGAGGTTATTATTTTCCCCGTATCTACGTCTATATCTTTTTTTATAGTGCGCTTGTGGCGGAGCGTCTCTCATCTCATTAATCCTTCTAGAATGCTCTCTGCGGATGCTCTCATTTATGATATTAGCCTGATTAATAGCATTAATGATTCTATCTCTATCCTCATTAGATAATATAACTTGACTATAACCTTTTATCTTATCAACTATATCTCGGGCATAACCAACTGCATCTGTCCCGGTTATTCTTAATTTTTCCGCATTAGGAAAGGCTATAAAAGAGTAAATAGGGATAGAAATATTAAGAGGGGCTAATAATTTCTCTAATGTTTTTACATGGCCATAATTCTGTCTTAAGGGATTATAAAATCTATACTTTCTGTAATTTATCGACTAAGTCCAATACTTATCGCTCTCCCTACCTAAAATCCAACCAGAATAAGCTTTGGTCTCAACGCAAAACACGCCGAAATTAGAAGCAATAACATGATCTATTTGAGTAGTTCCTATATCCGATTCATTTTGCAACATAATATCAGCCAAAAGAGTGTAGTTCAATGGATCTAGTTGAGAAAGGAACTTATTGCTAAAAAATTTTTCTCCTTGCCTACCTTTAAACTGCGGTGACTTCAAAACCGATACAACTATTCCGATTATTACAATAATAGCTATTAACAAAAAATTATCCATAAAAAACTACAATTTTTGTTTATAAGTACACTTAGGAAAATTTGAACATCCAAAAAATGGTCCATATTTACCAGATATTTTCTTTAAATATCCTCCACACTTAGGACATTTATTGCTTTGGTTCGGATTATTAACTTGTTTTCTATAGCCCCCGCTTTTCCCTTTTAACAAAATAATAGCAATACTAAAAACAATCAAAATCAACCAAAGCCACCAAAGGTTTAGCAAGCCAGTAGTAACTGTTGCGAGTAAATCTTTAAGTAAATCAACTAACATAAATTAAATTATTCAATTTTATCAGATTTAGACAAATTACACTTAGCACAAAGCAATCTTATATTTTTAGAAGTTAAACTTGTTCCTCCGCGAGAAAAAGGCAAATCATGATCAAAATGTAAATTTTTATTAGATCCACAGATCACACACTTCCCGCCATCACGTCGCCAAACATCTTTCTTAACTTCCGAAGGAATTAGCCTGGTATGTTTAATATCAATTATATCATTATTATTAGTTCCTTGATTCTCGGATAATTTCAACACAAAAATAAATACATCCCTAACTCCATCATTGTTTATTTTATAATCAGTTAAATCAAATAGTCCTTTCAGTGACCAAACTCCCGGCAACACTTTTTCATAAACCTTAACAATCTCTGGCTTAGTTAAACCTTTTTGATAGCTTTTGACAGCATTGATGAACTTACCATTTTGAGTTAGAGATCCTCTTGGTGTTTTAATTGGTTGATTCAATTTTTTTGGGTTATCAATAATCTTAGTATTTGGTTCGTCATGACCTTCATATTCTATAGTTGTGTCATCAACTAGAATTTTGTCATTATATGGAGCATTGGGCCGCCTAGACATTAATATTACAGAATATCCCAGATTTAATCTAAAATTCATCCCACGTTGCAGTGTTTGAACGTTTTCCTGCTCGCACATTTCTCTGTATGAATAAATTTGGTCAATCATAGGAATAAAAAATTAAACTATACCCTTAAAATACTCTCTTGTCTCTTTATCTGTAAAATAAACGTAGCAGCCTTTCATTCCCCGAGTCATAAGTGTTCTATAAGTATTTTTAATAAGCAGGCTAACTAATTTTTTAGCTTCGTCTGGTTTATTCTTTAACATTATCTTATAACCCTTTAAAGAAGCATCTGTTTTCGCGCGCTTGCTTGGATCAACTAAAACTTTGCCATTTCTTACAATTAAGTCATAACCGACAATAACACCAACATAGTCCAAGTCTAAACCCTGACAAGTATGAATACAGCCGACCTCTTTAACAGACTCTGGCTTAATAATCCATAGATTACCGTCAGTTTTTAGATTCCAACGCATTTCAAAGTTATATTCTGGAATAATAATATCATAAGCATTTTTATCAGAACCGCTTGTCCAATTCCAACAATATCCAGCCACTAATCTAGCCTTATTATTAATTTTGTTCTTTTCAAATATTATTTCCTTAAGCTCATTTGGCGAATCGATAATTCTAAAATCGTAGTCAATGCTACCAAACTTTATATTAGCAGTTTCCCTGATTTGTAAAGAATTATCTAGCCAAGCCAAATAACCATCAGAGCCATTACATCTAAACTGAGAAGCTAATTCTAAATTATAAACATTACAGTTAATTTCTTTAGCCCAGTTAGTGATTTCTTTTTTGCTCCCGATGTCACTTAATGTTACTCTTTGATCCTCATCAATAAAGAATACCGAACATTTAGATGCTTTAATAATCTCTTTTACTTGATTTTCACCAAGATTTTTAAACATGCCCGACTTTTCATTAAGTCGATGAGCTTCATCAACTATTAAAAAATCAAAAACATTTTTCTGACAATTTATAAAGCTACCTGAACCAGAAAATAAATTAGTGAACTCGGTTTTTTTCAAAGTTCCAGTTAATTTGCTTGCATATACATCTCGTGGCGCAGAATTCTTAGTAACGTATTTAGACACCAGCCCAGCTTTAGTCGACTCTACTAAAAGGTTAATAGCAACAACAGACTTACCGGTTCCGGGCCCACCTTGAACAATTAAAACATTTTTATTTTTTTCACTAGATTTCTTTGCCAAAGAAAGGGCTGTCTCATAAACTATCTTCTGATCATCAATCATAACGAACTCCCGGTTTCCTTTTAACATCGATGCCAGGCTATCAGACAAAGCTTTTGACGGCCTTATCTTACCCGAATCGATACGATACATTATATTACTTCGATCTCCATATTTAACAAAAGATTTAATAAATTCTCTGAGTTTTAAAGCGTCATTTTTTAAAAACGCAGGAGCTTTCTCTAAATATTCCTTATAAAAATCATCTGTAATTACGCCGTTATCTTTATAGTTATGCAGATAAGCACAAGGATTCAACTTAATATTTCCATCATAAACAGCTTCATTGAAACCATTTATCAAAGCAGCGTATGACCACGCCTGATATGATGGGTGACTAGTCTCGACTGCGCCATGAGCGAAACGAGTAATAACTATCCCATCCTTCTCTGTTATTTGAGCGTCCTCCCATTGTTTTAATTCAACAATAACAGCATGATCAATTTTATTATCATCTTGACCAGTTAAAATAAAATCTACCCTCTTGGAAGTCTGAGGGACTTGAAATTCAATCGCAACGCCGCTATCACTAGGTATTTCCGGATCAGAAATAACCTTATCCATATAAATAAGGGAATTCTTAAAAGACAGTATTTGGTTCTTTGGCACCGAAAAATTTAATTTCTTTTTAATAACATCAGCAATAATATTTTCAATATTATTACTTAAAATATCGTTTGAGAATTTTTCTTTAGTGGCTTGGTAAACTAGCATAAATTAATAACTAGTATATTTATCGGCCTTTCCTTTAGCTTTGTCGACTGGATACTTAATTGCATTTTGAATAATTTTTTTTTCCATAGCGTCATTAATATCAATTCCTAAGTCGTGCGACATGAGAAGAATCCATCCAAAAACATCAGCCAACTCTTCCCCTAAATGATCTTTATGGCTATTAACATACTCTTCCAGAACCTTTCCGTTCTTCCATTGAAAATGCTCTAATACTTCTGCAGCCTCCAAAGTTAAAGATAGTGCCATATCTTTTGAGTTGTGAAATTGTTCCCAATCTCTGTCTCTTCTAAATTCTAATAACTTATCGGTCAAATTTTTTATCTCGGACATATATTTTATAAATACTTTAATATTTCTTTATCTTTACTTAATAATCCCATAAATTTGTGTATAAGTCAAAATATAAATATATATATGTTTTGAAAGAATAATTTAAAAACCCCAACAAAAGTGGCCAATTTAGACAGTTCTGAAAAATGGTACAGGAACTTTTCAGAACATGTCCCTGCTATGGTTATAACAATGGCCGGCTGCTGCCCTTTTTCCTTTTTTGGCGGCATCCCCTTGGGGGAGCCGAAAAAGGAAAAGGTAGCCGGAAATGAGATTTAAGACTAGAAATGAGGCCCGACCCCCTCCCTATATAATTAACTTGACTATACGCACACACCGGGCTGTCGTCACGAATATTAAACAAAATATAAGCTAAATTAGAAATATATGAAATAC
>Ga0210057_1007854_pt1 | contig 12775 bp, 11 predicted proteins | sample CryGeyCG2114_010_2_FD_183968 | JGI IMG/M metagenome (GOLD analysis project Ga0210057, IMG submission 183968) | Groundwater microbial communities from aquifer - Crystal Geyser CG10_big_fil_rev_8/21/14_0.10 (SPAdes) (version 2) | ecosystem: Environmental > Aquatic > Deep subsurface > Groundwater ... | reverse complement strand
AGCGTATGAAGTGGCCGCTTACGACGCCATGCGTGCGCAATACGGAACTGTGGTCCCCGCCCGCCGCTGAAACTGCCAGCTTGAGCGATTCCGGCGTGGGAAAATCATTTTTCAGGTTTCTCTGATAGCTCTTGGTCGCGCACACGGCTTCCCATGTTGATCCAGTTGGCTTTCCTGCGAGTTCATCAGGAAACTGAATTTTGTTATGCTCGAGATATTTCCTGACGGAAACAACGGCATATGGAACAGCGGTACCGCCTCGACTCCTCTGCCGGACTGCTGGTGTTACACCGCCCGCAGTCCGTACCACCGCGACCAACTCATCCGAGGAACTGAACCCGAGCACTTGAACGCACGGAATACTGCTTAATCCCTTCCACGTGGTCGCATCTCTCTTTCCCTCATCCTCTTGACTCATGGATGCAACGGCTTGTGCCTCCTGTGTGAATTTCGGCATTGGCGCAATACCTCCCTTATCCGACGCATGAGGCTGTTTTTCCTCAGACACAGATTCAAAATGCGGCGCGCGTTCGCCTATCGGCGGCAACGGCTCACCGGTGATATTCCAACGCAGATCCTGATCGGTCTGCAGTTCAAGCGCATGTTTCTGAAACGACAGTATGTTGACCACAATAAGCCGCTGAAGCGCGAGATCGCGGGTCATGCGCTTGAGTGCGCCCGAAACGTCGTTTTTGGCCAAGTCGAGCGCAACCTCAAACCATGCCACAAGGTGTCCGGGGTGCGCAATATGCCGTTCCTTGATCTCGCGGCAGGGCGCGATCTGCCGCCACGCAACGCGATCATCTACCAGTCGGTCATGATTGTTGGCAATGGCGTCCGCGCACAGCTTAAGCGCGGGATACGCCTCACGCAACGCGCTACCAAGAGGCTTTCCGTCAAGATTGAACGATTCGACAACGGTTTCAAGGTCACTGCGCCCAATGTATGCGCACAGATCCTCGGCTTTCCTGACGTTTATTCGGCCGAGCACTTGGTCAACATCAGACTCTTTGATAGCATTCCAGCAACCTCTCAACGCCCCGCTGATCACTTTTCGCAGATTAACAGCGCCATAACTCACGCTTTGCGAAGTGGCGCCCGAAGATCCATTCTGAAGGCCCGCAGGACGAGACTGCTGTTCTTTCCGTTTCCGTTGGGAGAGCAACAGCGCGACTTCCGAGCAGATCGCGAGCCATCCTATTCCTTGCTGCTGCATTTTGGTTGCCTGCGTTCCGATGACATCCTCTTCCGTGATAATGCCGGCGCTAACGAGCGCGAGGCGTACCGTGTCCTGATGCATCCTGACCCGCGCGGTAATGTTTGAGCCAGTGAGAAGACCCGCCTGAGCAAACATCCCAACAACCGACGGATCGAGCTGTTCGGCACGCTCTCCGAGCAAAGCGGGAAATAGTACACTGACATGCTTTGTTTCCGCTTTCCCGTTGTTGCTGCCCGCATCCGCGTACTGCAACGCGAGGGTACCAGCTTCAGCAGCGATAGTCTTGACGTGCTTCAGGATCAAATTGATAAAATCAGAACTTTTGATCCCGCGCGTCTTCGCGGCTTGGGCTATTGTTTCCTTGCGCGTCCCAAACGCGCTGATAAAGCCCATGGGGTCAGTTAAAAGAATGCCGAGCTGCTGTGCCGCGGGATGCGCAATGATAGCGCTCCACGCCTCCTGAGCCTTGCTCCTTTCGACTTCTGTCACACGTTCTTCCGGACCCGACGAAGGCGCTTCTTTCGAAACCGTGAGAATTTCAAGGCTCCCAAACGGAATCTGGATCAGATCACCGCTCTTTTTGAGCGCCTCAACGCAGGACAATGCTTCATCCTTGTCCCCGCCAAAAAATTGCTCCGCGATCCTGGCAACGACAACCATCTTGCCGTACGTGTATTCATTACGAACCCACGCGCGCACTGCTCCATAATCATCCAACATAACAGCCTCCTTTGGCTTTTGCCGGCGTTTTTATGCCATACATTCAGGTTTTTTGTAAATGAACTTCAAAAAAGTTTAGCACACAAACAACGAATTGCAAGTAAAAAAACGCCATACCAGTGCATGTCATGCATTGTGGTATGGCGCTATTTGTTTGTCTCACGCGTCGCTGACGCAATGGAAAGCACCTGTTCTTCGGTGATCCATCCCCTGCCGTACATTGCTTCAGCCTGCGCGACCAACTCATCCGGCCGCGGTTGGCGTTCCAAAGCATTGGCAAGCAAGGGGATTGCCTCGAGGACGTATGTTTCTTGCTGTTCAGCGAGGTCGTCTATGGCTTCAATTTGGGCAGTAACCGGTGCTGTACCGTTTGTACCCATGTTCTGCGGCTTCGCTGAGCCATTCTTCTTCACGCCTTTCTTCTGTAATTTTCGAATTTGTCCGGGGTTGTTAGCGCCAGTGACCTTTGCCAAATCCTTCGCCCACATCGCGCGTTCCGGCGTTATGGGCTCCGCTTCAGAATCCTCGAACAAAAAACGAAGACGCTCAGCATAGATCGGGTTTCGCAATTTGCGAAGCGCCTTTTCTTTGATCTGCCGCACACGCTCTCGCGTGAGGCTCAAACGGCCACCAATTGCCTCGAGTGTCATCTCCGTCTGGTAATCAAGTCCAAAGTACCACCGCATGATTATCCGTTCACGCTCATCAAGGGCATCTTCGAAAACTAAGTCAATTTCTTTAATGAGCGCGATATTCTCATACACGATATCAGGCGCATCCTCGCCGTTGGCAACAGTGTCAATGAGATTTTTTCCTTCACCCCATTGAAAACGGCTTCGCGATCCAACGGCAGGACTGTCAAGCGACCATACCCGCTGCCCCTTAACAAGAAGATCTTCAACCTTTCCAACAGGAATATCAAGCTCGCTTGCCAGCTCTTCAAGCGAGGGATCCTCTCCCCGCTTCTTAAACAATTCCTTTCTGGCCTTGTTGAGCCTATACAGCTCCTTGAACTTGTTGTCGGGCAGACGAATCGCGCGTATCTCTCCCCTCAACGCCTGATATATGGCCTGACGGATCCACCATACAGCATACGTGATAAACTTGAATCCCTTGGTGCTGTCAAACCGGTCGGCCGCAGCGATCAATCCAACGTTTCCGGCGCTGATCAGATCGGCAAATGGCAGTTCGCCTATATACTCTTGAGCAATCGTAACCACGAACCGCAGATTTGCCGTAATCAGCTCCTCTCGCGCTGCCTGATCACCTTCCCACATCCTCTGCGTCAGCTCCCGCTCTTCTTGCGCCGTTAAAGGGGAAGTGCAGGAGATATCAGCTAAGTACCGGTCGACTTGCTTGCTCGAATCAAAAAACTGATTACTGCCGCGTGTCATCATCGCGCACCACCCCCTTTCAGGAAGGAATAGGATGTCAATGAGCCTGATATCTATTAAAAAACATAGCATCACCCAGAATACTACTGTAGAACATAGTGGTTTTAGGACAGTTCGTCAATCCCGGCAGCCAACGCAAAATCAGCACGTGTGAGACCTTGTTCACTGTGGCTGTATAATACAATATCAACGTATTTGAATGAAAACGTTATATCAGGGTGATGGTTCGCCTCTTCCGCAAGAATCGAAATGCTGTCAACAAACGCCTTTGACTGTTTGAAATTTTTAAAATCAAAATGACGAAATAATGTTCCGTCACGAATGTGCCACGCCGTGTTCAGGCGCGCCTTTAGTTCGCCTATTTCCTCATGTGACAATTTGGGGGCTTGGTTAGACATGACTTTTCGTATTGCGATGCTAAATTAATGCGAAAGCATCACTCCCTCCATCTAGCTCCATGGATGTTATTCGTAGATTTGTATTGTGTTTGTAATTCGTGGGGATTTACCAGCGACCGCTCGCCCCGCCTCCGCCGGACATGCCGCCGCCAAAACCGCCGAAGCCGCCGCGCCCGCCTTTGTCCCATCGGTTCGGCCCGCCGCCAATCAAAAAAATCCACGGCCAACGATGCGCCGAAGCGTTTCCTTTTTCAAAAATATGCTTGTACTTCGTTGAAACCAAATAGTCGAACACAAGGCCCGCAACAATGAGCGCGGGCGACCACCACCATGACACCGTGGCGCCGACAATGATACCAAATATCGCGCCTACAACACCCCCTGCCCACCACGAGCGCGAACGAGAGAGGATCGAACCAAGCCACATGAACCCGAATATAAAGAACCAGAAAAAATTGCCCCACACAATGCCGCCATTTTCATTGGATTGAGTTCGCAGAGCCGCGGCGGGCGCTTCAAAATCAGCCCCAATACTTTGGATCATGGCCACCACGCCGGCCCTCACGCCTTCGTCATAATCGTCATTTCGAAAATACGGCGGCACCACATTGGCCACGATCTGCTTTGACTCCACGTCCGTCAAACTCTGCTCAAGCCCGTACCCCACCTCAATGCGCATTGCCCGATCATCAACTGATATGAGGAACAACGCGCCGTTATCCTTTCCATGCTTCCCGATTCCCCAATCTTCAAACAGGCGTACGGCGTACGATTCAATGGTCTCGTCCGTCAATCTTTGAATGGTCACTACTGATATCTCGTTGTCAGTCTGTTCCTTGTAAGAACTAAGCATCGCCTCCAATTCGGTCTTTGCCTGCGGCGACAAAACACGCGCAAAATCATTCACATATCCGGTGGGAGCGCCAGGGGAGGCGTATGCGCCGACTGAAACCGGAATAATCAGCAATATCAAAAGTGCAAATAATTTACGCATAATAACCAGATTCCGATAATCAATAACCAAGAAATGACAAAGTCCAAACATCAATACCAAAACTGAATTTTTAGCTTATCAGTTGGTCATTGAGATTTTCGTGGTGATTGGGTATTGGCTATTGATGTTTAATTAGTAAAATCGACTGTCGGCGCCGTCTCCGCTCCCGCTGATGATTCAAACAGTTCGTGAGCGCCAAATCCGAACATTTTTGCAATAATGTTCTTCGGCACCACGCGAATAGCGATGTTGTAATCCTTCACGTCCTGATTGTACCGCATGCGCTCAACATTGATCCTATTCTCAGTCCCTTCCAGCTCCGCGGTCAGCGCCAAGAATGACTCCTGCGACTTCAAGGTAGGATAATTTTCAACGATTACCAGCAAACGCGATAGCGCTGACTCGATCTGAGTCGCGGCCGCGGCCTTTTCGTCAATCGAACCCGCGCCCGCATAGCGCGTACGAGCGTCCGCAATAGCGGAAAATACGCTCAGATCCTGCTGCGCGGCGCCTTTTACGGTATTGACGACGTTCGGAATCAGGTCGAACCGACGCTGGTATGATGTTTCAACATTCGCCCATTGTGCATTCACTGTCTCGTCTTTTTTAACGAGAGTGTTATATCCGCTCCAAAGCCACAGAACGAGAATGATCACAATGCCTATAATGATCCATGAACTCTTTATTTTTTTCTTTGCCATAGAATAAAACTAAAATTAGTAAAACTACAAATCTATTATACTGAAAATCAGCACAATGCGCAAAAAAAAGCCACCATCGAAATGACGGCGGCTTTCCGAACTGCGACGCGTGCGTCACGATCCGGTTTTAAGAACAACACTTGCTCCAAAAGACCATTTTTTTGTTTTGATGTTCCGTTCAAAACGAACATCCATTCCTGGAAGTTTTGGGTGCCCAAGCACGACGCCGACGGTGCTATCGACGTACGACCAATCCCTGCTTTTGATATCCATAGCCGCCGTAAAGCCGGCGTACCACTGGACAGTAAACCAGTGCAAGCTGGCAACGGGTCCGGAAGCGGTCGGCAATGGAATAAAACTGTAACTGCGCACGTCCCCGTCAAAGACCTGCATGGTCGGCCATAGTGCCACGTCCAACAGGCGCGAATCGATGATTTTGACGCCAAACCCCACTCCCGCACTCTTCCATGATTCGGCGTCCATCTTATTTTTCGTTGAGAATCCAACAAGTGCGAACCAATCGATCATGGTCGCGCCGTAATCCAGAATGACGACAGCGCCCTTGTTATCGCCGCTCACGTCAGTGCCGGAAGTCAGGGTGACCATGCCGACATCGTTTCGCGCGCCGGTACTTAACAGCTGCGCCTCGACAGATGACACACCGAAAAACGCAACACACGCGACCAATAATAACATCCGAAGCTCTTTCATCTCGTACCTCCTCGTTGATGTTGAGATTATATACCTGCTATAGACTTGCCCAACTTCAGGTAGACATTATATCTGAATTGTTAAAGCAAAAACGATTTTGTGTAAGAATCAGGCATACCATATCGCCCATCTTATTGCAACAACTATTGCAAAAAACGAGTAAATTCGGTACAGTATTGCTTGTCATGCCGCTATCGTCTAACGGTTAGGACGCCAGGTTCTCATCCTGGTAATCGGGGTTCGATTCCCCGTAGCGGTACCAAAAAACACCCACGTTTTGTGGGTGTTTTTTGTTTTGCCAAACTATCATATCACAATATCCCAAACCGAGTCCTAAGCATGCCACCAATAAATGAATCAATAAGAATCACTAGACTTTTTTGGATAAACATGCACAATAAGAACAAAATAACGTTATACATAGCCCTTTTCAAATTCATAGTACCATACCATGTATCTTTTACCAGGAGGTCAAGCATGGCTCAAGATGCAAACGTTGCCGTAGAGGGACTGCTTGCACATGCCCGCAGGATAGCGGATACCGTTCCGGATGAACAGTTCATCCCTTCAGCCGTAAAAATGCGAAGTCGATACCATGTCGCAGGAGAGCTGGACAACGGAGCAAAGCAACTCTTCACGCTCTATCGGATCATCGCAATGGCGGCTGACGAGGGAAAAACACTTGCTTCAATCAAAAAAACAGTTCTGCCAGATGATCTTTCTGACATTGAGGTGAAGCAGGAGTTGCTGTATGATGCCTGCATAGCCGCTGCCCGCGAACAGTTTCCCGAGATTCCGCCGAACACGCTCGTGAGCATTTGTGAGCCGTTTACCGTTGCATGGCTGCATCAAAATGAGATCCAGTTTGTTGACCTTCTGCAAGACGAGTTGTCGGCGGGCAGCTACAGCGTTCTGTGTGTCGGAATGTTTCCAGCGGCAGACGAAGACGCAAACGATTCCACGGAGGAATCCTAATGCATTCATCATCACCAAAAAAACGAGGACAATCCGGCAATGATGCGATACGGGCATTGGCGCTCATGTTCGACCGGAATATACCGCCCAAAATTTTTGAGGATCTTCGCATATACCAAGAATGGGTGGAATGGGGACGACCAAAACCATGTTCCGGCAATGACCTGAACGCCATGTGCAACTGGTAATATCAATGCGCAATAAACGCAGGGGCTTCGTTTTTTTAACGAAGCCCTTTTTATATTAGGACGTACGCGTTTGACAAAAATAGTCGTCATTCCGGAGGTTCGCCGCCTCGTCATTCGCGTCACCTCGTCATTCTGGAACGAGCAGTACTCTGCGAGTGATAGAATCTATGCGACACCTCGTCATTCTGGAGCCGTACTCGGCGATAGAATCCAGATGCTATCAGTCGGCGAGTACGCCTCCTTCCAGCATGACGGAGGTGGCAATTGTCATTCTGGAGCTCGCGACCCCGTCATTCTGGAACGAGCAGTACTCTGCGAGTGATAGAATCTATGCTGTTGAACACTTCATCATTCCGGAGCCGTACTCGGCGATAGAATCCAGATGCTATCAGTCGGCGAGTACGCCTCCTTCCAGCATGACGGAGGGTGTTGACGGAGATCCTATCCTCCTTCGCCCTGAGTACATATCTACGGGCGGACAAGCCGCTCATGAGTACATTCGCTCCAGAATGACGGCAAACGCGTACGTCCTAATATATGTAAAAATCCCTGCTCCGCAAATGCGAAACAGGGACACAGCAGAAATGACCGCTAAAACGTGATATTAACGAACAACGTTTGATTCTCAAGAAAATAAGCGGCATGTCAACAGCCTATTACGACGACCGCCTGGAAAATAAAGGGTATTGACCCCAGAGCAAGCTCTGGACTCTGATTCGCAGCAAAGCCGCGGGGTATTATACCTGTGTTACCTGCCTGCCGGCAGGCAGGGCTCGAAGGCATCGGATATGAAAAAGAATACTTTTTCATATCACTCGCGCGACGATCGCTAATAAAAAAACGCTGTCGCTCCAAAAAAGGAAGAACGACAGCGCCGAGGGCAGACACCAAACAGGTGGTATCTGCTAAAAAATTTCGATGCACGCTACATGAATACCCCACCGATGCGATGGCCGCAAACAATGATGCAAAATCCGCATCGGACTCATGACAATGCTCTTATTCCAAGGGTTAAGCCTTCCGAAACAACATGATACCTTCATCCAGACGTCCTCGAGTAGCATGAGAACGTTACAGCGTTACAACAATAAGAGCACAGCGCGCATCGAATTTCTTTCACTGTCAGACAGTTCTTTAGCCCTAGGTGCGCAACCTTACTTTTGGATCATATCCGCAGGAGAGACCAGTCACCTGGTCTTTTGTAACTCCCTCTCAACCTATACGGCGAGAAGATATGTCCCGAGTAACCCCGTGTGCATGTGCGGAGGGCCTAACAAAGCTCCCATCATGCTCACGGTTTTGGCTCTTCCCTTTTCGTCCGATACCAACCTCTCAGCACTGCGCAGGAAGGGAGGCGTATCCGTCAACTTATCAAACCAACTCCGCGTTGAATTTGAAAAACAGGAGTTGGAAGCGTTTTACAGCCGGGAATCGTTATTTGGTAAGCCTACACAATGTAAGCTAAGCGCCACTTTCTCTCCGTCAGCCAGTGAAAGAAAAAATTGATTGAATTGAAAAGATCAAATGAAAATTCAGGGACTGATATATTATCATAAAATAATGAATATTAAAAGTACTCTTGTGGAATAATTGTGAAAAACTGCTCTTTTCAGAGATGCAAATACATGCATAACAGATCAAACGCAAAACCTAATAAATATTGATAAATAAGCAAAATTATGGTATGGTTATTGCGTAAATCATGACTATACCCACCGCTCAGGAAGAGCTTATTTTGCTCAAAAAATACCGCTTTGTGGCAGGTGTTGACGAGGCGGGCAGAGGTCCGCTCGCAGGTCCGGTGGTTGCCGCGGCAGTTATTCTCGATCTTGAAGCACTGGCCGAAAACGCGATATTTAAAACGATAAATGATTCAAAGAAACTGAACGAACGAAATAGGGATGAACTTGCGCCGCTTATTAAAAGTAACGCTATTTCCTGGGGAGTTGGACTGTCTACTCCGCGCGAGATAGATGAAATGAACATTCATCATGCAAGCCTTTTGGCCATGCGGCGCGCGACTGAAGCATGTTCCCTGCCTCCGGAAGCGCTTCTTGTAGACGGACGATTCACTATTCCCGATCTCGCGCTGCATCAAAAAAGCATCATCAGCGGGGATTCGCTGTCTGTTTCAATAGCGGCTGCGTCTATTGTGGCAAAAGTCACAAGAGACGGTATAATGAAGAAGTATCACAAGACCTATCCACAATACGGGTTCGGCCAACACAAAGGATATCCAACAGCATCGCACCGCGCCGCGATTACGGCGTTCGGCCTGTCGCCCATTCACCGCGCGTCATTCTGCAAAAGCTAGCGACAATAATCTCATATGAGCCACATCGAACAATCAATTCACGAACTGGTCAACGCCGCGCTTACGGAAAAGCGAGAACGCGAAAAAAAGGTTGACGAGCCCGTCATTTCGATCACCACCCGCACCAGCGCGGCGTCTTTTGTGTACGAACGCATGCGCAACGCGGTTGATTATCGTGAGGAGCACCTTGTCCGCCGCAACGCTATCGAGCGCATTCTGCGCCGCCTGCTCACCACAGCGAAGCGCGATAAGATAGCTGAGAGCTTGATTGAAGAGCTGATTCACGCTCGCTACTTGCCGAACGACACTATCCCCCAGCGGAAAATCGGGGAGCTTGAACATATCATCGCAAAATATTACGCCTTGCTGGGTCCGGCATCCATTAGTGATGTCACTAATGTCAAATCGATCGCCGGATGGATGCTCGGCATCATGGCAACGGAAATCGATGAGTTTCTGGTCGTTCCATACGTCATGCACGCCGCGATCAACGCCATGTATGAAATTTTGAACAAACGGATACACATCGAGGAAAACATCAGTAGCGACGAATTGGGAAAGCAGATATATATAGCAGCAAGCAAAGTTTTGTATAAAAACGACGAGGATACCTTGCGATACCACCTGTTTCTACTCTATTACCCTCATTGGCCATTAGCCGACGAAAAACTGGTGAGCGATGTCGCGGAACATATAGACCGAATCAAAAAACGCATTGCCGCGGACATGAACCATCCAATGCGCGACCGCATTTTGACCATGACGCGAAAGCATGTTGCCTATTTTATGATCCTGCGTCGCATTGTGACTGATAACCCCATGGGCGCGTGGCAGGCTATGCAGGAAGAGGATAATCTCAAAAAACTTGTCAGCGCGGCATGCTCAGAACACTACCGCGAAACGCGCGCCAAGCTTAAGCGAAGCGTCGGGCGCAGCATCATCTATCTTATTCTGACGAAATTTTTGATCGCGATTGTGCTTGAAATCCCGGTGGAATATGTATTACTTAATAAATTCCACCTTATCCCGCTTTTGATTAATCTTGTGTTCCCGCCCGTTCTCCTTGCGATCATCGCATACTCGACCAAGCTTCCCGACGATGAGAACACCCGGCATATCTCTGCAGGCATTCAGAACATGATACAAGGAACTCATGACATGATCCAAATGCCCAAAAGCAGAAAACGGAGCTTTGTCATGCAGGTTATTTTCGTCGTGCTCTACAGTTTTCTTTTTATCATTTCTTTCGGACTGCTCATTTCAGGGCTGCAGTTCCTGGACTTCACATTCGTCAGCATACTGATCTTCCTCCTCTTCCTCTCGCTGGTCTCATTGTTCGCCTACCGGATCCGCCGAGGAAGCCAGGAGCTCATTGTTACCCCTCCGAAGCGCGGCATCATCCGATCGCTCTGGGGATTCTTTTCCATTCCCGTGCTCCATGCCGGGAAACTCATGTCGGACAAATTCTCCAAACTCAATGTCTTTATCTTCATTCTTGACTTTGTGATCGAAGCGCCGTTCAAATCATTCATCAAGATCACCGAAGACTGGATGAATTACGTCCACGAAAAGAAAGATGAAATTTAGGCATACGTCATCACTTTGATTTGCGTCTATTTGTGGAAAGATCAGTGGCTGGTTGAGCATTCAAGTGGGTTGCGCGCCCCACTTTTTATTTTGTTCGATCTATGGTATTTCTGAATGACTATGACAACGAATTTTTGGCACAACCTCCCTCACCCCTTCTTCTGCCTTGCCCCCATGGAAGACGTCACTGACGCGGCGTTTCGTTTTATCATTGCGCGCCACGGCAAGCCTGACGTCATGTTCACGGAGTTCACCTCCGCCGACGGGCTTGTTTCCGAGGGCCGTCCGCGCGTTGCGCGTGATCTGGCATATGACGAGAGCGAACGCCCAATTGTCGCCCAGCTCTTTACGTCCCAGCCCGAGCATATGAAGCAAGCCGCGCAAATAGCGCAGGATATGGGTTTTGATGGCGTTGACATTAATATGGGCTGTCCGGACAAGGCAATTGAAAAGCAGGGATGCGGCGCATCACTGATAAAAAATCATGCATTGGCAACGGAACTTATTGATGCCGCGAAAGAGGGAGCGCCGCGCCTTCCAATCTCGATCAAGACACGGATCGGATATAACAAAAACGAACTTGAGCCATGGCTTACGACATTGCTCAAAACCAAACCCGCTGCCGTAACGCTCCATCTGCGAACACGCAAGGAAATGTCAGACGTGCCAGCGCACTGGGATGCCGCCTCTGACGCAGTCAGCCTCCGAGACAAGCTGAACAGCGATTCGCTCATTATCGGCAACGGCGATATTGCTTCCCGTGCCGAGGCACAACAAAAAGCAGGCGAGACCGGCGTTGACGGCGTCATGATAGGACGCGGCATATATGGCAATCCATGGTTCTTCAATCAAAAAAAACAGCACGTGAGCAGTGCGGAGCGCCTATCCGCGCTGATAGAGCATGCGCGGCTCTTCGAGAAACTGGCGCCTCATAAAAATTTCTCTGTGATGAAAAAGCATTTCAAAGCATACGTCAACGGCTGGGCGGGCGCAAAAGAACTGCGTATGGAATTGATGGAATGTGAAAATGCGGATGAGGTGACCAAAATCATTCAGAGGCATCTGCCCGGCAACTAGACAGTCATCATAAAACTAATGCACCAACAGCTCCCCCGCCCGCTCAGGTTCAGCCATAATCTCTTTGGTTATGCGCTCCATCCGCATGCCGCGCGACCCTTTAATGAGTATGACGTCGCCCTGTTCAATGCGGCGTTGGATGAACAATCCCGCCTCTCCGGTTGATCTGAAGTGGAACAAGTAATCGCGCGACATGCCAGCCGCCTCAGCTCCGCGGAGCATATCTCGTGCGCGTTCGCCGACTGCGATGACAGCATTGTATTTCAATTCGTGCGCTTTTTTTCCTATGGCGCGATGCGCCTCCTCCGAAAGCGCGCCAAGCTCCAGCATGTCTCCAAGGATGGCGTATAGCCGTGAGCCGCCGCGCTCAAGCGAGGCAACTGATTCAAGCGCGCGCAGAACAGCATCAGGAGACGCGTTATAGGTGTCATCGATCAATGTTGTGTGCTTGATCCCTGGCAACACCCGCATTCGTCCGGGAATAGGCTGAAGCGACC
>Ga0210057_1007852_pt1 | contig 12776 bp, 13 predicted proteins | sample CryGeyCG2114_010_2_FD_183968 | JGI IMG/M metagenome (GOLD analysis project Ga0210057, IMG submission 183968) | Groundwater microbial communities from aquifer - Crystal Geyser CG10_big_fil_rev_8/21/14_0.10 (SPAdes) (version 2) | ecosystem: Environmental > Aquatic > Deep subsurface > Groundwater ... | reverse complement strand
TTGATTAATCCCATATGCCGGTGCGATTTTGCAATATCAAATGCATCCCCGTAGGGGCGTGATTTATCACGCCCTATTGATTCATCACGCCCCAAATGGGGTTTCATAAATGAAACCCCTACGCGGCCCATTGTGATTATCCCATGTATGTGGTTTGGCATTATTTGGAACGCGTCAATGGCAACCGGGAACCGTCCCGGCAGCGCATTCCAGACGTTTTGCGCAATTTCCCCATTTCGGTTTGATTTCATTCTGCCGCTGGTGACATGTCCAAAAATACAATCCCGTTCATGGGAACAGATTGTTACAAAATAATGTGCGTTGTCCGCGTAATTCCATTTCTGGAGACGAATTGATCGGCGAGTGTGGCGCCTGAAACGCGGCGTCATTTATCTCCTCGTAATCACCCACAAAAGGGCGCCGATGCCCGCGACTCCCGCGATAATGGCGAGCCCCCCTCCGGCGATAAGGCGCGAAACGCCGCGCGCCGGCTTGGGTGTCGGGACCGGGGTGGGGGCGGGAGTACCAAGCTCGGGCTCCTCTGGACCATCGGGGGCGAGGAACTCAATCGGCCGGACAGCGCCGCTCATGACAAGCTCACTGCCCGGGAATGAGGGCTTTTGTGAGCGCTCTATGGTAACAAAAAGACTGCTGAAGGGTTTTTTCGTCTCAAAGCGGGCTTTGCCCACGCCCACCGTTCCCAGAAACTCGGCCGAGCTCCCGTCCGCGGGGCTTGCCCAGACTCCGTAGTTAAAGACATCGGTGTCCGCGGGATAGACAATGTTACGACAACTCAAAAGGACCTGAAAAGTCTGATCAACCATCCTCACCGAGCTCGCCCAGCATCGGGCACTACCGGCCACATGATTATTAAGCTCCACTGTGCCCTCGGAGCCGCGCGCGCCTCCGGAAAGCGCGAAAAGGCCAAGGACCACAAACGCGACAAATACTCCTATCCTGCGCATGGCAGTCATTATATTATATTATTGACATACAATGCCACTCCTTTTCAAGTACCGATATCAGGCGGCTGTGTTTCTTGCCGGTTTACTGCTTCTGGGCGGCGGTATTCTGGCTTCTAAAATCGGCATTTTTAGATCAAGCCGGATTGAAGTGATTGACTCTGGCAACTCTGAAGAAGAGGCAGCCGGGCCGGTAGTGGAGGTTTCCGGAGCGGTTAACAGTCCCGGGGTGTACGAACTCGGGGAGGGCGCAAGGGTCGAGGACGCGCTCTCGGCGGCCGGATGGTTTTCGGAAGACGCGGACATGGATGTCGTGGAGAAAATAATCAATCGCGCCTCGCGCGTCGCCGACGGCCAGAAAATTTACATACCAAGCTTTAACACTCCCGAAGTGTTAAAGCTTAACACTTCGGGAGTGTTAGATACCGGTCTCATAAACTTAAACACTGCAAGCCAAAATGCCCTAGAGTCGCTCTGGGGAATTGGCCCCGTTACAGCCCAAAACATCATTGAACAAAGACCTTACTCAACCGTGCAGGAACTTCTTGATAAAGGAATTTTGAAGAGCAATGTGTACGAGAGGAATAAAGATTTACTAACAGTGTTTTGAATTTCTAATTGCACTAATTGCTCTAATTGATCTATTAAAACCCAATGATCAAAAATCCAATTAAATTAACTTGAGGTTTGTTCATTGTGCATTGGTCATTTTTTAGAGTAATTAGAAATTAGGTCAATTAGGTCAATTTGCCATGCGCTATTTTATTTATGCATTCTTATCACTTTTAGTTATCTTTCGTTATTTGACAACCCTGCCGAATTACAAAGACGGTGACACTATCCGCATAACCGGCCGGGTAACGACGGAACCCTTTAGATATCAATATTCACAGAGGATAGAGGTGGCGGGCCTTGGGGTGTATCTGGATAAATTCCCCGAAGTAAATTATGGCGATGAGGTTACTTTAACCGGCGTGGTGAAAGCGGGAGAGCTTCGGGACGCAGAGCTCTCCGACCACCGCCCCGGCACAAACTTTCTATTAAACATTAGGCAACAAATTATATCTTTCTATAACAAAGTGCTTCCTGAGCCGCACAATGCGCTTGTCGCCGGAGTGGTGCTGGGCTCAAAGGCAGGGATAAGCCGGGATTTTCGAGAGGATTTGATCAACTCAGGCACGATACATGTGGTTGTTGCCTCAGGCATGAATGTCACTCTTGTGGCAGGATTCCTCCTTAATTCCACGGTCACCGTACTCCCGAGAAAAAAGGCAATACCTTTGGCGCTTGCGGGAGTCTGGCTGTACGTCCTCCTTTCGGGGCTTGATGCCCCTCTTGTCCGCGCCGCGATAATGGGCTCAATTGCCTTCACCGCGCAAGTTGTCGGCCGCCTGAATGACGCTTTAAGAGCGCTTTTTGTATCCGCACTGATTATGCTCCTCGTCAATCCGCGCTGGGCGGGCGACTTGGGCTTCCAGCTTTCATTTCTGGCAACCCTTTCACTGATACTATTTGAGAGTAAAGTTTATAGATTGACCGGTTTTGTCCCCGTCAAAATGTTGAGAAAGGACTTGTCCACCACCCTTGCGGCTCAGCTCGGAGTGCTCCCGCTTCTCATTGGGGTTTTCGGAAGAGTAAGCCTTGCCGCGCCCGTTACCAACACCCTGGTACTTTGGACCATCGCGCCGATTATGATTATTGGATCGCTTGGTGGCATTGCTGGCTTGGTTTTTGAGCCTTTGGGCAGGGTTATTACTCTTCTTGTGTTTCCAATGACTGAGTGGTTTATATTAATAATTAACCTAATTGCACCAATCAAGCACCAATAACCAAGCATCAAATACCAAAATCATTACGTTTAATTAGAAAATTAAATTTTGTTTGGTAATTGGATTTTGTGATTTGGTCATTTTTTAGAGCAATTAGGTCAATTAGTGCAATTAGGAACATGAATCATTGGAAATATATTTTAGGAGTGCTTTCTTTGGCTGTCTCATTGGTGTGGCTTGCGGTCATCACCGGCCCCGATGACAAGCTTCATATTATTGCCTGTGACGTGGGGCAGGGGGATGCGATACTCATTCAAATGGGCACAAACCAGATCTTAATAGATGGCGGTCCTGACAATAAGGTTTTGAATTGCTTGGGCAGTAATATGCCCTTCTGGGACAGAAAAATTGAGCTTGTAGTACTTACTCATGGTGATGCTGATCATGTAACCGGGCTAGTTGAAGTGTTTGAGAGGTATGATGTAAATAGTTTACTGGTTAGTGAGCTAAGGGCCAGCACTCAAGTTTACCAAGCGCTGGAAAAAGCGGTAGGGGGTCGGGAGGTTAGAATCCTACGGCCTGCCATTGGCAAAGAGATAAGATTGGGTGCGATACGGTTGGATATGCTCTGGCCCGCCTCGTGGGCCGTTGGAAATGAGGGGGCTCAGGTGCTGGGGTCGGCAACAACCAATAAACCTCTTAATGATTTCTCAATAGTTCTTGCTCTGAGGTACAGAGATTTTGACGCCCTCTTTACCGGCGACATTGGCCCGAAAGTCAGTGATCAGCTTGCCGGGGCTCTTGCCTTGAACCGAGCCCCGGGTTCAGGTTCATGGGAGTATCTCAAGGTCCCTCATCATGGATCCAAAAATGGTTTAACGCGGGAATTATTAACCGCAATCCAGCCTCAAATTGCGGTAATTTCCGCGGGCAAAGAGAACCGCTGGGGGCATCCGCATCAGGAGGTAATCGAGTTATTAGGTGATCAAGTTAACCAAGTTTTGAGAACGGATTTGATGGGGATGGTGGAGGTGGTAACCGACGGGGATAAAATTTGGCTCAAATGAGTTGAAGATGAGTGCTGGATTAAATTTAAGCGATCGCGCAAAAATAATCCCTACCTGGATGGTGTCCTTCATTTTCTATTAGTTGTAACATTTGTTAAACTATTTGCTATGGAGGCAAAAAACGAGATTTTCGCGGCCTTGAAAGAGGTAACCGGCTTTGAAACTGTTGAGCTTGAAATTCCTGTTCACTGGCTGGGAGCGTTGTCTAACCTATCCGTTAATATATCCGCGGCGTGGTTTGGGGTTGCGTTTGTCACCCCGAACTTCATAGGCATATCTACCGTTGACTCAACATTGGTGTTGCTCACAGATATCATTCTTGGTATACTCTTTCTAAGTTTTAGCGCAGTTATCGAAAGAAAATTACATGAACGAAAATGAGTTCCTGAGGCTCACCACAAATACACAAATAGCCACATCCTTGGTCCTGATAGTTATACTGCTAACTTATATAGCTTATAAACTATCAAATAAGAATGGCCGCAAAAAAACTTCAAAGAAATGAAATAAATAACCCCAAGGGGGTTATAAAACGAGCTTTAATGAAAGTTGCGGGAGAGAAAGTGGTGGAACTTGAAGTTCCGACGGACCCAGCTCACGGCGATTATGCCTCAAACATTGCCATGGCAATGTTTTCCAGTCTCCAAATTCCAAATCCCAAATCCCAAATAAATTCTAAATTCAAAAAGATGAATTTTGGAACTCCGGCCGATCTGGCCCGGGCGATAAAAGAGGAGTTAATTGAGTTGACAGAGTTAAATCGGGTAGTCGGTAAAGTTGAAGTTACCGGTCTCGGGTTTATCGACTTTTGGCTCTCGGAAAAATATCTACGGGATAATTTAGGCGCGATCGTTGAAAAAAAATCCAGCTACGGCAGGTCGGAAATTTTAAAAAACAAAAAAATTTTACTGGAGCATACCTCACCAAACACGGTCAAAACACTGCATGTCGGGCACGCAAGAAACAACGTTCTCGGGATGGCCATCCATAACATTCTTGAGTTTGCGGGGGCAAGGGTCACAATGGACGCGATAAATAACGACCGCGGAATTCATGTCATGAAGGCTGTCTGGGCTTACCAAAAGTTCGGGCGGGGCAAAACCCCCGAGTCCGAAAAAACAAAACCCGACCATTTCGTGGACAAGTTTTATACCTTAGGTGTGCGGCACGAAGAGGATGAAGGAGTAAGGGACGAGACGCGTGAGCTCCTTCGAAAATGGGAGGCGGGGGACAAGGAGGTGCGCATTGTCTGGAAAAAGCTCAGGGACTGGACTCTTGAAGGATTTGCCCAAACCTACAGACGGCTTGGGAGCCGCCATGACCACGAGTGGTATGAGAGTAACTTTTATGAGGAAGGGAGAGAAATTGCCCGAGAGGGGCTCGCGAGAGGAGTATTCAAAAAGCTGGAGGATGGGGCGATTTTATCTGATCTTGCGCGTTATGGTTTGACAGACTCCGTGATACTAAGAGCGGACGGGACGACGATGTACCACACACAGGACTTGAGATTGACCCAGCTCAAGCGCGAGCACTTTCCTTCGGATCTTTATATCTGGGACATAGGCCCGGAACAGACGCTTTACCTGAAACAGCTTTTTGCCATGCTTGAGGCGCTTGGAATAGGAGAGCGCGGGGATTATCTGCATCTTCCCTATGGTTTCGTTTATCTCAAGGGCCACGGCAAGATGAGCTCAAGGGCGGGGAATGTCGTCTCGGCCGACGAGCTTATGGATGAAATGATCAAAAAGGCAAGTGCCTTCACCGGGGGCTCTCCAAAGCTGGACGGGGCCGTGGGCATTGGCGCCCTAAAATATGCCCTCCTCAAGCTTGCCCGCACCACTAGCTTACATTTTGATATAGATGAGTCACTATCTTTGGAGGGAAATAGCGGGCCGTACTTGCAGTACACTGCCGCCCGAGCAAACTCCGTTTTGCTCAAGGCGAAATTTTCAAGTACCAATTTCCAATCCGCCAGCCGGCGGACAAAATTCAAAATTAACAACGAAGAAGCTCTGCTTTTGCGGCATTTTGTCCATTTTCAGGAGGCGGTAGAGGACGCGGCTGTCAGCTATGCTCCCAATCTGGTCGCGAATTACCTCTATGAGCTTGCCCGACGCTTTAACACTTTCTATGCCAAACACCGAATCATCAATCATCAATCATCAATCATCAATCATCAGCGGCTCGCCCTCACCGTCGCAACAGGCCAAATCCTGAAAACAGGCCTGGGGCTTTTGGGAATACAAGCGCCTGAACGAATGTGAATCTTTACTCTTGGTAATTAATTCTGATCTCACGGATATCTTTGATTTCCTTGATTAAAAGATCAATGGTGTCGTGGAATTCCTGAACCATGGCTTCATCTTGCTTTGTCCACCACCCACCAGTCAAATCACCCGCGGAATAATTTCCAGGCATTTTAGCTTGCCTTAAGTCCCAGTCTTTCATTAAATTCCAGGTGTGTAGCCTCACATACACACCTGGTGTGTATGTCTTTTTCATTGTGTCTTGTGAGAAAGGGGTGGAAAAAAGATAATGCGGTGTTAAAATAACGCTATGGCATTGCCAAGGTTCCTCCAACCATACCTTGCTTCTTATGACTTGAAAAAATTAGACGGCAACCATCCTTTTGTAAGAAGGGAGATAATATCTCAGGTCCTCAATTTGGGTGATGACAGAGCTGTCAGGTGGCTTTTCGGAAATTATACTTCAGAACAAATAGAAGAGGCCGTTAGAAATCCCGGCAAAGGGTCGTGGTTCGGGGACAGTCTACGCTACTGGAGTAAAATATTGGAAGTAGACGTGCCTGTGGGCCTCTATCAAAGAGCTCTTGTTAATTTTGACCCTTTTAACAGAGAATATGTTTCAAAGTGAAATATTGAGCTCCACCCAGGTGGAGATAATATCTAAGCTTGGCTTTTTAAGAAAAGAAAATATTTATCTCGCGGGTGGGGCTGCCCTGGCAATTCAAATGGGCCACAGAACTTCGGTTGATTTGGATTTTTTTTCGGAGCAAGGACCAGATATGCAGAAGATTGTTGCCGAACTTCAAAGGAACATCAAGGGCATAATCATACGAAGAGCAACTGAAAAGACTCTGTTTGCTGAAGCCAGGAATACTGATATTTCCCTCTTTCATTATCCATATAGACTGCTCGGCTCCTTTGTCGAGTCTGAGTCGTTATATCTGGCATCAATGGAGGATATTGCGGCGATGAAGGTTGCCGCTATAATTCAAAGAGGCACCATGCGAGATTTCATAGATATGTATTATCTCTTGGGAAAATACAATTTGCGCCAGATACTAGGTTTTACTAAGAAAAAGTTTCCGGGTTATCAGGATGTGATGGCCTTGAAGGCACTTTTGTTTTTTGAGGATGCCAGGAAAGAAAAAACCGGAAGGGCAATAAAGGTATTTGATAAAAGTTACTCATGGGATGAGGTGGAAAAGGAAATTTTCAGGCAGGTGAAAAATTATCAACTTGCCATGATTGAGGGGAAGTTGTGACTCGTGTTAGAATTCTTTCATGCGCCATTTTGAAGATACGCTTGCAAACGGGCTTAAAGTCCTTACGGTTCCCATGCCCAGCCTCAGCTCGGCGAGCGTCACCGTTTGGGTGGGCGTCGGCTCGCGCTATGAGCCAAAGCGCTTGGGCGGCATAAGCCACTTTCTGGAGCACATGGCCTTTAAGGGAGGGAGGAAGTATAACTCTGCAAGGAAAGTCGCGGAGGCGGTGGACTCCATTGGGGCGGCAAATAACGCCTCCACCTCGCATGAGATAACGAATTACTTTGTCCGCACATCTACAGAGCAAATTGAGCGCGGTTTTGACGTCCTCTCCGATATGCTTCTTTACCCCTTACTCCCCGAGCGCGAAATAGAAAAAGAGAGGGGAGTAATTCTTGAGGAGATAAAGATGTATAAGGATGACCCCAAAAGTCATGTGGGCATGATTTATGCGGACTTAATTTTTGGGGATACTCCCATGGGGAGGAATGTGATAGGGACAAAGCAGTCGGTGAGTGAAATACAAAAAGAGGATTTTGTCAACTATAGAAATAAACATATTAATAGCTCAAACATGCTCATTACAGTGGCGGGGGGAGTGAAGCGGGACAATGTCCTGAAGTTGACGGAAAAGTACTTCGGAGCCCTTTCCCCGGGGAAAAAAGGCGTGTACAAAAAATATACTCACAGGCAAAAAGAGCCTCGCGTCAAAGTGCTTACTCAGGCGCGCGAGCAAACCAATCTCATCGTGGGCTTCCCCGGCATGCGCTACGGCGCGGAAAGCCGTTATGCCGAGTGGCTTTTGGGCGTTATCCTAAGCGGCGGGATGAGCTCAAGGCTTTTCCTGGAAGTCAGGGAGAAGCGCGGTCTTGCTTATGCCGTGAGCGCGGGCTCAAGTCGTTTTCGCGATACGGGCGAATTTTCAGCCTACGCCGGAGTGCCCAATGATAAAGTTACCAAGGCAATCAAGGTAATCCTGGATCAGTTTTACAGGCTTGCCGACGGTAAATTGCCAATCACCGCTCGCGAGCTCGAAAAAGCTAAGAATTATACTAAGGGCCATTTTGCTCTTGGGCTCGAGAGAACGGACAGTGTAGGAGCTTTTTTTGGAATGGAAAAGATGATGACGGGCAAGGTGATCCTCCCGGATGAGGAGACGCAAGCCGTTGACAGGGTAACAATTGACGAAGTTCTTGACGCGGCCCGGCGCATTTTTCAGCCCTCGCAGGTAAACATTGCTGTCATTGGACCATGCAGGGATGAAAGTAAATTTCATCAAATTCTAAATTTTAATAACTAAATCCCAAATAAATTCTAATATCTAAAATTTAAATTCAAAACTGTTTAGAATTTTAAAAATTGGTGCTTGGTAATTATTTGGAGCTTAGTGATTAGAATTTAGGATTTCATTTTTGTTTACAAAAATGCAAAAGACCATAGTTTTAGTTAAACCGGACGCTCTTCAGCGCGGGCTTGTGGGCGAGATAATATCGCGTTTTGAGAAAAAGGGCCTGAAGCTCGCCGGCATCAAAATGCTCACCCTCACCGATGAAATTTTGGATCAATGGTACAGCCATCATCGCGACAAGGACTTTTTTGGCGATCTTAAAAATTTTATGAAATGGACACCAGTTGTTGCTATGGCGTGGGAGGGTTTGGATAGTATTGATACAGTGCGGCGGATAGTGGGAAGTACCAAAGGCCGCGAAGCCGAGGCGGGCAGTATCAGGGGGGACTTTGGCATGAGCGGCCAGCAAAATTTAATTCATGCCTCGGACTCACCTGAGAGCGCGAAAAAAGAAACTGAGCTTTTGTTTGATAAAAAAGAGCTTTTTGATTACCAAAGCGCGGCTGAGAAATTGGTTTATGGGAAAGAAGAACTCAGCTAGCAACTGCTTTTTCTAGTTTTTCAATTCTATCTTCATGGTCTGAAATTCTATGTGAAACAATGTCCCGCTCTTCACGGCTTGCTTGGACTTCTTTCAGAATTGGATCAATATCCTCGAGAAAATCACTCCGCTGTTTTGCAAGCGCATTGTCAACTGCGTCAATTATGTCATCGCGCACTGCCGCGAATTTCTCATCAAATCTTTTATTAATCTTTTCATCAATTTTGTCCAGATCTTTATTTGTCAAGGCCATAGATTTAATTTATAGCAAACTCAAAACAAAATGTCACTTTGTTTTAATATGACTATATGCCGATCCGTAATGATTAGCAATTGGTAAATTTCCACAGCCAACCGGTAGGGGTTTCATTTACGGCGAGCCGGTGGCCGGACCAAACCGTACGCTTGAATTTTCATTCAACAACTTTTTAACTTGTAATGGGGAGAGCGCATAGTTATAGATGCGCACGTCATCTATTTGGCCGTTCATGTAGTTGGTTGATGTATAGGCGCGCGTGCCGAGATGGATGTCTGCGGTTGTTGCCATGGCCTCGGAGGATATGGCGGTGGCGGTGCCGTCAGCAATGCCGTCAACATACACCTGACCGTTTCCGTCGCGGTCGATGGTGCAGCCGATATGGTGCCAGTTGCTATCGGTGATGGTTGAGCTACTGGTGACGTCAACGGTGTCTACACTGCACTGTACGGTGTTTGATGATGTTAATAGCAACCTGTAGCCGTCGTTGTCGGCGTCTTCTTTGCTGATGACGTAGTGCGTCGCGCCGGAGGCGCTGCGCTTCACCCAAGCAAACAACGAGAAATCCAGCGTTCCGGCATCAAAGCGCAGACTAGAAGTATCGGTGACGGATATTTCGTCATCCGTGCCGTCGAATTTCAGACTGGCGTTGAGTTTGCCGGTGGTGCCGTTGTTCCAAGCCTCGGAGGCAGTCCCGCTATTGCAAGTGCCGGCGGAAGTTTGACTTCCTGTTGCGCCAATGGTGATGGTGCCGTCGTTGCTATTGCCACTTGCGTCATTGGCAGTAGTGCCGGAGCACTCGTCCAGCCTCCAGTGGGCGATGGGCCGGCCGCGGTTGTAGTCGTAGGCGATTTGTGCCGGTGTCCGGGCGTAGTTGTAGATGCGGACGTTGTCAATGAGGCCATCGAAATATTCGGCACTTACGCCACTTGGGGATGCTCCGACCCTTACATTATTATTTGTATACGCATTTAATGTATTGGTACCGGTATTTTCCAAAATTCCATTTGCGTATATTTTGGCTTCGCCTCCATTAACTGTAATTGCTATATGATGCCAATTACCGTCATTGATTTGTGTAGTTCCTCCAATGTTTGAGGCCCAAGTTGATGAATAGACTTTTTGTTCACATGTACTGCAGTTACTTCCATGCCAAAGAAGGAGAGACCTTCTTTCTCCAGTTGTGTCATTTCCCCAACTTACCACTTCTTGGGCCTGTTTGTTTACGGATGTTTTTACCCAGGCCGTGATTGTGTATATATCATTAGGAGCGATCGATGTGCTAAGTGATTTTTCCACATAATCATTCACCCCATCAAACTCCAACGCTCCACCCGCTAACCCATTGGCATTCGGCGGCGCGCCGGTGACGGAAACCCAGGTGGGGCCGTTGGTGAGCGTGCCGGTGTTGCCGTTGCCGCTAATATCATTTGCAGATGTCCCCGTTTTTTCATCAAAATTCCACTCTGCTATGGGCGGGTTGCCGGCGCCGTCGGCGAGGTCCGCTGCCTCGTCCGTGCCTACGGAGTAGGCGACTGAAGAGCCGAAGTTCCGGTCAAGGGCCATCTGGCCTATGGTGAGCTCGGTGGAATAAATTTTCACTTCGTCAATTTTGCCGTCAAAATTATTCGTAGTTGTGCCGCCGATGAGCAGATTGGCGGTATCGGCCGCCGGCGCGCCACTACCATTGGTACTGGTGGCCACGGCCACGCCATTGACCCAGAGGGTTATTTCATCATCGCTGTCATCGGTCCAGCTCATGGCCACATGGTTCCACGCGCTTTGGGTGATGACCGCTGACGCGTTGACCGTGGCGTCAGCGGTGGCCAGATCCAGCGAGCCCTCCAGATCGAGTTTCCCCCCAGAGAGCGTATCGACGCGCAGCCAAGTGTTGGCGCCTTTTTGAAACACTTGCCCGCCGGTGCCTTCACCGGCAGTGTCGGGGTATATCCAAGCGCTCATGGTGAAGCTGGCCGCCAAGTTGTCATTGAGGTCAATGGAGGCGGCGTTGGTTATAGTGGTTACGTCGTCGGTGCCGTCGTAGTCCAGACAGCCGTTGAGTTTGCAGTCGGCGCGTGTTTTCCACGTCGCGCCGCTTATGGCGCCGTTATTTGCGCCCACGGCGTCGTTGGCGGTGGTGCCTTGCTGTTCGTCAAATTTGAGCTGGGTCACCTGACTGCCGATGGGGCTGCCGCCGATGGGATGTCCGGCGTTCATGTCCTGGGTGATTTGTGCCGGTGTCCGGGCGTAGTTGTACACTTTGAAATCATCGACAGTCCCTTGTAAATCACTGTACGTGCCGCTGTCGTCTTCGCCTACCTTAAAGTTGGTCGCCGCATCTTGTAGGGAGTCTGTCTCTGCCTGCGTGGCGGTGGCCGTAGCGTCCAGATAGACTTTTATATTTGCGCCGTCATATGTGCAGGAAACGTAATGCCAAGTACCCGTCGTGATGGCTGTTCCCGAGGTGGCCGCGGTCTGCCATGCGGTGCCGTTGTGAATTTGACATAGGGGATTGCCCGAGCCGTCGGTGACGAGGCGCAGTTCATTGTCCTTGACTACTAATGCGCGGCTGGCCACGGAGGATTGGGCGTTTACCCACAAGGAGACGGTGAATTGGTTGATCAGTTCGCCCGCGTGAGCCTGTCCGGCTGAAACAAAAAGCCCCGCAATAAGAATTGCTGAAATAATCGCGACTTTTGGTATTTTTACTTGACAATTCATGTATGTTTTGTTACTATTCTCTTCAAGATAACTTCCCCCGCCGCTTTGGCGGGGTGATTTTTTTACAAAGCCAATTCATTTTCAAGTCGCTCAAAATTTACCAGATAATCCGATAAATCAGCCAGTTCTTTTGAAATATGTCCTCTTGAAGAAAACACCACTACTTTCTTTCCTTCTTCCTGCAAGACTTTTACCAAGTACGAAAAGTCACTATCTCCTGACAGAAGGATCATGTTTTCATACAAAGCCTTTTCCCTAATGGCATCTACGGCGAGTTCTACATCGACATTGGCTTTTTCTATTGTCTTTTTGCCCACACTTATGCGCTTAACCGGTTTACGAATGATTTTATATCCAAGACTTTCGAGCTTTGCCAGAAACTTCAGTTGCCTTCCCAGTCTTGGGTTATAGCCTGTGTAGTATTTTATCTCGCGTACACTAAAGAAAGTACCCAGATACATGTAGAGCTTTTGGAAGTCCACTTTGTAGCGCAGGGTTTTGTGTGTATAAAACATGTTTGCGGCGTCTATATATACGCTGGTTTTTGCTTTTGGGTTGATGTGTGCCGGCAGTTGTAATTTCATATTCAAAAATCCCCCACGCT
>Ga0210057_1007851_pt1 | contig 12778 bp, 10 predicted proteins | sample CryGeyCG2114_010_2_FD_183968 | JGI IMG/M metagenome (GOLD analysis project Ga0210057, IMG submission 183968) | Groundwater microbial communities from aquifer - Crystal Geyser CG10_big_fil_rev_8/21/14_0.10 (SPAdes) (version 2) | ecosystem: Environmental > Aquatic > Deep subsurface > Groundwater ... | reverse complement strand
CTTACGGGGGAATAGATCCCTTGATTCCTTTTCTCGTCTTGCTTTTCTTCGCCGTATTGTATTTTATTTCCAGAAAGATCGGGCACCACGTTTTGTTGGCCTATTTTTTTATTCTGGCTTATTATCAGTGGCGCTGGCCTTTGGCCCTTATCGGTACGGCTTGTTTGCTTTTTGGTCTGGTTGATTTAACTTTTTTTGGCGCCAATCTGTTCAAATTTTCCCAAGGCGGCTGGGTGCCTATCTTGATCGCCCTCATACTCTTTATAATTATGCATACCTGGCAATGGGGCCGGCAGAAAATAATTAAAGCCCATGCCCAGTTTTCCGTTTTGACCGTTGAGGATCTGCTTTCTTTAAAACAAAAAAACCACCAGCAGCAACTTAACCGTTCGGTGGTGGTGATGGCCTCCAGGCCGGTGGTCAATCCCACGGACAAGCTGCCCATTGCCATCAGTTCGTTCTGCCAAAAATGGGGCTTATCGGTGCCCAAACACCTGATATTTTTAAGCGTCGTTTACTTAAATCAGCCGCGCGTTGCTCCGGAAAATCGCTACTGGGTGACTGTTTTTCAAAAAGATGAAGCTTTGGGCTCCATATTCTCCGTCCAGGTTAACTACGGCTATATGCAAATGCCGAAGATACGCGATGTTCTGGAAGAGTTAAAATCCAAAGGCATGATTAAAATTCCGGCCGACCCCCAAAAATGGCTTATCTTGACCTCAATGGAGCGCTTTATTACCCCTGAAAAAAGGTTGATTGACCGCTTGAGACTGTCTCTTTTCCGCTCCATTTTGAACACTTCTAAACCCATCACCAGTTATTTTGGTTTAGGCAACGATCCTCAAGTGGTTATAGAGAATATCAATATTTAAAAAAATTCCGGGCCGTGATCGCGCAATCATAGTGCGGAATTTTTTAAGCCATCTGCCTGAGCTTGGCAATCCTTTCTTCAATGGGCGGGTGGGTGGCAAAGAGCCCGGCAATTTTTTTCCCAGCCCCGCTAAAAGGGCTGGCAATGTATAAATGGGCCGTAGCGTGGTTGGCCCTTCTCATCGGCTGGTTATGGAGACGGATCTTTTCTAAAGCGTTAGCCAGCCCTTGCGGATACCGGGTGAGCAGAGCGCCGGAGGCGTCGGCCAGGTACTCCCGTTTGCGCGAGACAGACAGCTGAATCAAGGTGGCAAAAATAGGGGAGAGGATGGACAGCACTACGCCTGCAATCATCAGAATGGCGCCCAGCTGACCGCCTCCCCGGTCATTTTTCCGGCCGCCAAAAATAAACTGGCCTCTCAAAAAAAAGTCAGCCAGCAGAGTGATGATGCCGACGCAGATAATCACGATGGTCATCAGCCGGATGTCGTAGTTTTTTATGTGAGAAAGTTCGTGGGCAATCACGCCCTCCAGTTCTTCATTTTCCAGTTTTTCTACGGCGCCGCTGGTAATGGCTATGGAAGCGTTTTTGGGACTGCGGCCGGTGGCAAACGCGTTAATGTTCGGGTCATTGATGATATGAATTTTTGGCATTGGCAGACCGTCAGCCAGACAGAGATTTTCCACCAGCCGGTAGACATACGGATTGTCGGTTGGGGCGATTTTTTTGGCGCCGGCCATGGCCAGGGCCACTTTATCGCCTTTGAAGTAACTGAACAGGTTGATTAAAATAGCCAGGCCGGCTGCCATAATGACGCCGCCATAGCCCACCGCATAAATTTTACCAAAAACCCAGCCCAGCACAACCACCACCGCCATAAAAATCATCATCAGCAGCCAAGTTTTTCTTTTATTTGAGTCAATTTGGTTGTACATAAAAACTTAAAGTCCGTTTTAGTCCTTCGGGCTCTTTAAGCGAATCATTTAGAATTTAACCGCCACGGCCTCTTTTTCCTTTTCGTTTTCAATCTCAAAGAATTCACGGCTGGAGAATTTCAGCATTCCAGCCACCAGATTATTGGGAAAAATCTGGATTTTGGTGTTAAAGTCGCGGACGTTGCCGTTGTAAAACCGGCGGGCGGCCTGAATTTTGTTTTCGGTGTCGGACAGTTCATCCTGCAGTTTGGCAAAATTTTCCGACGCTCTAAGATTGGGGTAATTTTCCGCCACGGCAAAGAGCGATTTTAAAGCGCCGCTTAAGATATTTTCCGCTTTGCCTTTTTCTTCCGGCCCGCTGGCCTGCATGGCCTGGGAACGCGCCTTAGTCACTTCTTCAAACAACTTTTTTTCGTGGCTGGCATAGCCCTTGACCGCTTCCACTAAGTTTGGAATCAAGTCGTAACGCCTTTTTAGCTGGACATCAATGTCGCTCCAGGCCTCATCCGTCCTGTTTCTTAGCTTGATCAGGCCATTATAGACGGCGATGATCCAAAGAATAACTAGGCCGGCCGCAATCACGATTATCCATAATAAGTTGGACATAAATCCTCTTGGTTAATTGATTAGTTAGGTTGACATTATCTTGTTTTTTTACCGAATTTATTATACAATTTACCTGTGGATGAGTCAAAAGAATCCCTGTATATAAGCAATACTTGAGATCTGGTCATCAAATTGCGACTAATCTTTATATTATGAAAAAAATTATCTTTTTAAAAGCCCTGCTAGTTACGATTTTTATATTTTTTGGTCATTCTTTGGTTTACGCCGATAGCTGGGTGGCGCCCCCTGAAAATCCGCCCAGCTTCAACACCGCCGCGCCTTTGGATGTTAGCGATAATCCTCAAGCCAAAGCAGGTAGATTAGTTGTCGGCTATGACAATGCTACACAACTAACAGAGACTTTGGAAGTAGTTGATATAAGTGATGGCACCGCTAGAATAAGAATTGCCGACAATGCTCAAAATCCAGAAATACAGTTACAATATAATAACCCCATCACCAACCCGAATGATCACTGGGCAATTTACGTTGATCAATCTGACAAAAAATTAATATTTTGGCGATTGGATGATTTGGTAACCTTTGATCAAATAGGAACAAATCCAGTGGAAGTGAGGGTTGGCATACAAACCGATTCTCCTGTAGCGACCTTACACTTAAATGGTGGTGTCGGTACTTTAAGTAAGGGTATTGTTTTTAATAACGGCGGTACCGGCATTTTTGAAAGTGCCGATGATAATTTATCGTTTAACACCGCGAACACGCGCCGACTTGAGATCGGCGATGCTGGACAAGTTAAAGTGGGTTATACTTTAACAAGCGATCCGTTAAACGGCTATGAAGCTGGCGATTTCAATGCCAAGCGGCTTTGCATCAACGGCGATTGCCAAAGTATCTGGCCGGGCGGCGGCATGAGTTATCCTACAGAAATGATGGAAACTAATATCATGAACACCGCTGATTTTAAAGCTTTTTCAGCGCGTAACGGTTGGGAAGGCCTTAAAGGGTTTGCCAGTCTTTACGGTTGCCCTGCGATCCAGGGCTGGCACGTTTGTAATTCTTGGGAGATGATGGCTTATATGGATATGGATAATTTGGATACCAGCGGCTGTACTACGCGAATTGAGAGCCTTCCGCCGGAGGTAGATGCGGCTGGTGTTTGTATAGGCTGGGTTATGGGTCAGGTGTCGGAATTTCAACAGATCGGCGGAATGGTTTACGGCGACTGCAACGGTTATAAAACCAATTCCGATACCATGAATCACGCCTCCATCTGGTATATCAATGAATGGGGCACGGCCAGCTGTTCCGATGTAATGCCCGTATTGTGTTGTAGGTAACTTGTTTTAAATCCTAATATCTAAGCACTAAACCCTAAACAAATTCAAATTTCAAAATACTAATTTTTTAAACCTTTCTGGATTTCTTCATTTGAATTTAGATATTATTTCGGATTTAGAGATTAGAATTTAGGTTTATCTAATATTAACTACAAAATAGTGTTTTCATTAATTATAAAATATATGTTTAAATTCTTTCAATCAAAACAGTATCTATTTTTTAGCGCCGGTATTTTTTTAGCGGTGATGGTCTTTTTGTCAGCGGCCGCCGCGGTAAATGCTCAAGGCGGCGGCGGCAATTCCTGCACCGGTTACGAGAACCAGTGCGTTGGCATTAATCAATATTGCAACGACCAGGGCGTTATTGAGCCCGGTCATGGCTGTTGCACACCAGAGAACGCTTGCGCTTCGTGCAATATGAGTTGCGATGCAGATGGCAACAATACCCATAATGACGCCAATTGCAACTATCTTTGTTCTTCCAACGCTGATTTTATAGAAAACCAGATAGACACGGCTCAAGATGCGTATTTCTGGATTGGTCACGACGGCAAACTGGGTCTGGATAACGATCAATATATTTATTTTGATCCGCAGGCGACCGGAGCATCAGAAAACAGCATTTTTGTTCTAAGCCAGCCGGCCACTGGCACCAGCTTCATTAAATTACAGCTGAATGAAGGCGGGACCACTACAGACAAGTTTGTCGTTACTAAAGGCGGCGATGAACTTCATCACGGCATGACTTATATTGAAGGCATGGATGCCTTGGGGGGCATTAGCAGACTTTCAATCAATTACGCGCCGTGGATGATTGGCGATGAAAGTTTAAAAGTGGCCAATGCCATAATAGGCGATGATGATGATGAGAATGCTTTAATTTATGGCACATTGGCAGACGAAGTTGATACGGGCGGTAACTTTTTGGTCTTTCAAACTTATTCTTGTGCCAACGGCAATATTGATCCGCCTCCACAAGGAATCCCCGATGTTTTCAGTTTTTGGCAAGGTATGTTGCAATTCTTGCAGCCAGGCACCGCCCTAGCCGATATGCAAGACCCCGCCGTTGGTTTACCGGAGCAAATTCTCCCATTTCAAGCCAATCCTTATCAGCCCAATCAACCGCCCCGATGCACTGAGGGAGACGGATTGTATAAGCAAGTATTTAAAGTCACTAAAAACGGCAGTCTGGCCGTTGGTGGTTCCTTGACGTTGCATGGGTCCATTTATAACGGACTTCCGATGTTCCCAGTGATTATAGATGATGAAGAAGGTTTTCAGGTCAACTATTCTTCTAAGTTTAGGGCCACTTCCATGTTCGGCCATAATGATTTGATACTTGATGCCGGGCAGAACCTTATTTACGGCAATATTGATAATGCCTCCAGTAATTATATCAATACCTCGTTGTTAAAATTGCAGAATGAAAATGTTGACCAGTTCGTGGTGGATACTGCCGGCAATTTAACAATCAACGGCACCATCAAGTTTACCGATTTTGAACAGCCCGCCTGCAATTCCAGCAATGAGGGCAGAATCGGCTATTTTAGGAGATGCCAGAATAAGGTCGATATGTCGGCAGTAGCCGTATGTATGAAGATAAAATACAACCCCATCAAATACGATTGGAGTTATATTGTATATCACACTTGGTCCGTTATTGATTGCGGCGCGCCCGATTAATAATAAGGCAAGTAAATCACTGACTCTTCTAGTTTTGTGCCGAGAGTTAGAAGATAATCAAGATCTATAAGTCCTTTAAGTCAGGTTAAGTAAGTTAAGTCCGTTAAGTCGGTTATGCGCCTTGGCGCATAATACTAACCACAGTTTCGCCATGCGGAAAAGTTTTTTATTGTTTTCTTTGTTTTTAATAGCTTTCCTAGGGAGTTTTTTTATTTATCATAAAACAGCTCTGGCCAGAAATGCGCCAGCAGTTCAATTTGTTGACGGCGATGACATTAATCTTAACGGCGGTACTGATGATCCTTACGACAGTTTGATTGTTTTTGAGATTGATACCCAAGAGCCCGGTTTAACCGGCTACGAAATAGAATATTCCAGCGATGGTTTTTCTTGGACTGCTCTGGACGTAACTAATATGCTGGCGCGTCACGAAATTGTCCGCATTGCCGGCAATCATTACCGCGTTTATTGGTCAACCTCGCTTATTCCTTATTCGCCGACGCTATGGTTTAAGGCGCTTTCCCATCATACTGACGGAGACAGCGACTGGTATCAGACCAATGAGCTTTCCATTTTGCACCGTAATACCAGCTACAGCAGTAATTTTTTCGTGGAGGATTTTACCACAACTGATTTTAAGTATACTCATCCTGATCTTAAATTAGATTGGAATAATAATTTCAGCGGGCTATTAGAGCTCCGATGGCTGGGCAATAAATATCAAAGGCCAGGTTATGCCCGTTCGTTGAATCTATTATCGCCGGATAACGTGGCCACCATTACCAGTGTTACTTTCCAGCCGGTACAGGTTGAAGACAATGATTTTTTTACCGGCACTATTGGCTATAAAATTTCCAATGATGGGACAACTTGGTATCCGGCCGGCAATGATTGGTATTATTTTCCTGCAGGCGTTGTGCCTCCTGCTTTGGAATACAATTTCCCCACTTACAACAATGAACTTTATTTTGGAGTTAGAATGGATTCCGACAATGATAATTACAGTCCCAGGGCATATCAATTGCGCTTTCAATACACCGAAGATTCTTCGCCCCAGGCCTGCTTTACCGTAAATCCGGTCAGCGATTTTATAGATCCAGATAGAAGTTTTGCATTTGATGCCAGCTGTTCCGGCGATTTGGAAGATGCTTTGAGTAACTTAAATTTTAAGTGGGACTGGCAAAGCGACGGCCAATGGGATTTAGACGGATCCAGTTATCAACCGGCTCATAATTTTCATTCCACTTCCACTTTTACCACCACTTTGCATATTGAAGACAGCGTTGGCGGCTGGGATGAATATAAATTTGCCATTAATCAAGAATCTGCGCCTGGAGAAATTTACGGCTGGTTGTGGGGCGCGCATAATACTGCCACGCAAGGTTATGGCTGGACCTCTTTGAATTGCAACAACATCTATTACGGCTCCCAGCATAATTATTGCGGCAGCAGCAATTATGGCTTAAGCACCGATGCCAACAGCAATATTTCGGGCTGGGCTTGGAATCCTTATCTGGGCTGGTTGTGCTTTGGCAGCAGTTGCCAAAGTTATGGCGCTACGCCCGAAGGCATACCGCCTTACGCCAACTTTTCCAATGTGGACGGCACAGTTAACGGCTGGGGCAAATTTATCAGCCAAGGCAATGTCGGCTGGCTTTCTTTAAGGTATGGTTTACCTAACTGCGCTAGCCAGGATTATCATCGCGTTGAACTGGATTTAAATAACAGAACCATCAATGGCTTTGCCTGGGCCGGCGGTAAAGATGCGAGCCAGGATTATATTGGTCCGGGCTGGCAGGGTTTTGGCGGTTATATAACATTGCCCTGGTTAGAAACTCTCTACGGTTCTGTTTACGGCCGGAGCGGTTTGGGTAATGACCAGACATTTTCTCCTCCGCCAGACCATTATTCCGCTTCTTATTGTATTTTGTCGGGCGGAGACATTACCAACTTTAACAGCCAGATCGGCTGCCAGCAGGAAAGCTATTCCACCTTTGATTTTCCTTCGGCCCCTAATCAATACCGGAATATTTTGGGTGTTCTGGATTTAGACGGCATTATTGCCGGTGCTACCGGAGTTATCAGTTCCGACATTGATGGCAATTTGCCCAATGTTTTGGGCGACAATGCCTATTATTTTACCGGTTCAGCCGACTATTATATTGATCAGCCATTTATTGTTTACAACGCCCGGAATTTAAATTCATCGGGCGCCGGCACGGTGGTGGTTAACGGCAACCTGCACATCAATAAAGATTTTTATTACGAAGAGGCGGTGGTGACCGGGCAAATAAAAAATCTGGCTTCGCTTTCCTGGATTGTGCTGGGCGATGTGATTATTGACCCGTCAGTTTCCAATGTGGTCGGTTCGTTTGTTATTTTAGGTCAGAATGGAGAAAATGGCAGTTTGTTAACCGGCAATGACTTAAATAGCCCCAAGCAACTGTTAATCAGCGGTTTGGTCATGGCCAGCCACTTTGATTTCCAGCGGCAGTATCGGAGCAATAATGAGCCGGCCGAAAGAATAGTGTATGACGGCCGCGTTTTGGTCAGCCCGCCGCCCGGTTTTAGCGATTTTAATAAAGCCCTGCCAGTGTGGCAGGAATCATTAGCGACAACGGGTATTGATTAAGCCCTATAACTATATCGGGCTACTGCGCCTTGGGTAAATCCAGCACCCAGCCGCTCACGAGCGGCTGGGTGCTGGGTAAAACAGAGGTTTTGTGTTATAATTATGGGTGAAATATGCTTTTCTTTGACCCGTTTTGGTTGTTAAATTGTCCATTCAAGTTTAATTTTAAAGTAAATTCGGTCTATGTCACCTTTCTTTTCTCATAAAGATAGTTATTTAGGCGTGGATATTGGAACCGCCAGTATAAAAGTAGTAGAATTAAAAAACGAAGGCGGCCGGTCTAAACTGGAAACTTATGGCTATATTGATATCGTTACCGATATAATTCGCAGCAACACTCTGCAAACTAGGCAAACCATTATTAATGCCTTGAAAAAAGTCATTGCCTCGGCGCGGGTTACCACCGATAAAGCCGTTGCCGCTTTGCCTACTTTTTCGGTATTCAATTCCATAATCAATCTGCCGCCGATGTCCAAAAAAGATTTGGATTCGGCCGTTAAGTGGGAGGCAAAAAAATATGTGCCCTTGCCTTTGGAAGAAATGATTTTGGATTGGAAAATCATAGATGATTTTAAGGAGGCGGTCGTAAAAAAAGAAGCATTAAAATTGGAGCAGTCGGCTGCCGTCAGGCTGGCCATAAAAAGGAAAGGTTTTAACTTTTTTGGTAAAAAGGGAGCAACCGCAGAGCCGCAAGATTTTAAAAAACAGCTGTTGAGCATTGACCGCCAAGAAGCCGGCCCGGCTGGGTCCAACATCAGGATATTAGTGACGGCCGCGCCTAAGAATCTGGTCAGCCGCTATTTGGAAATTTTTAAGGCCGTCGGGTTAAAACTTTTAAGTTTAGAAACCGAAGCCTTTGCCCTGGCTCGGTCGCTCATCGGCAACGATCCCGCGATCATTATGATCGTGGACGTTGGTTCAATCACAACCGATATATGCATCATTGAAAAGGGCATACCGATTTTAAATCGTAGCATTGATATCGGCGGTTTGAGCATCACCAAGGCCATTGCCGGCAGTTTGAACGTCAACGTTGAAAGAGCCGAGCAATTTAAAAGAGATTTTGGCATCAATATAGATCAAGAGATAAAGCAGAAAGGAATTTCTAAAACAATTTTGAACTCCTTGTCTCCCATTATCAACGAAATAAAATACGTTTTGGACCTGTATCAGGGGCAGGGCCAGCAACGGGTGGAAAAAATTGTTCTATCCGGGGGCTCATCTTTTTTGCCCAATTTGGCCTCTTATTTTACGGAACTGTTTAATAAGCCGACTATCATTGGCAACCCTTGGGAAAAAGTTATTTACCCCGAAGATTTAAAACCGGTTTTGAATGAGCTGGGGCCAAGACTGGCCGTGGCCATCGGATTGGCTCAAAGAGATATCTAAGTTTATTCAAAACTCAAAAGTCAAAACTGAATATCCATTCAAAATTCAAAATCAGGGATTCAAGAGTGATGAGATAAATTTAAACTATGCCGGATATTAATTTATTGCCAGAAGATTTGCGCCAGGAAGAAGAAAAGTGGAAGGCGCGGAAAAAAGACGATTCCCCGCCGACTGCTTATCATATTCCCGAGCCAGGCAAGAAAAAAATTGACGGGGCGTCTTTGCCAGCCAGCAAAGAACGGTGGGGCCCGCCAGACGCGAGGGAAGAAAAAGCAAAAATTGAATCAGCAAAGCCACAGCCAGTTAAGGCGTCCGTTGAACCACCGCTGGCAAAAGCGGAAAAGGGCAGAAGCTTTTTTAGTTTTCTTTTTGGCAGCCGGAAGAACAAAACAGTTTTGCCGGAGGTAACGCCGTTCATTGAGCCGGCCGCGCCATTGGTCAAGCCGCAAAACCACGGAACAATAGAGAAAGTTATGCCTCAATCGGCTTTGCCGCCCAAAGGGATATTATTGAGCCAGGAGCCAGTAAGGAAAGTCAAACGAGCCGGATTTTTTTCCGGATTATTCCGGAAGAAGCCGGTGCCCAATGGCAGAGGAAAGGCGGCTCCATTGGCCCTGGCCAGGCAGCCGGGCAATGGTGCGCCGTCAGCATTATCAGCATTAAAGGGCAGCGCCCCGGAGGGTGGAATCTTCAGCCGGTCGGTGGATGTAAATTTGCTGCCCGAAGGCGTTAATCTGCTGCCCCTTAAAAGAATAATATTATTTTGTGGCCTGGCGGCTTTAGTGGGCGTGGCGCTGGTGTTTTTGATCTATCTGGGTTTAAGAATTTATCGGCAAGTTTTAGAACAGGAGTTTATCGCCATTGACCAAAAGCTCATCGTGATGGAAAAAGATTTTCAGGATTTAAAATCAAAAGAAGCTGAAGCCGAGGCCTGGAACAAAAGAATCACCGCGGTCCAAGCGGTGCTGGACCGGCACATCCGCTGGTCAATCTTTTTGGCCAACCTGGAAAGAACCACCCTGCCTGATGTCTATTACCGCAGTCTGGCCGTGAGCACCAACGGCGAAGTTTCTTTAGAGGCCTCGGCCACCGATTTTATAACCGCCGCCAGACAATACAAGGTTTTTCAGCAACACCAAGATATTTTTCCCGAGGTAGAAATTGTCAGCTGGACTCGTGGCGACACCGGTGTGGATTTCAACGTTAGTTTAAAGTTAGCGCCAAGCAATTATTACGACATTAAAGCATCATCGGACCTATGACCACAGAAAAAAACAGCAAAATAAAAACTCTCATTTTTTTGAACCGGTATTACCGGCCGCTGCTCATTCTGGTCGTAGTTTTGGTTTTAATCTTAGGGTATTGGTTGGTGCTGGGTGCCAGCCGTTCAGAAATAGTCCAAAAGAGGCGCGATTTGACCACCACCAAAACGGCGGAACTGGACAATGCCCAGCAATACTTTATTCAGCTGAAAGATTTGCAAAAAGTCATTGAAGATTTTCAAAAAGAATACCGCGCTGATCTGGAAAAGTTAGCCGAGGTCCTGCCTACCGGTCCCGAGGTGCCGGAACTGCTGGTGCAGATAGACGCCTTGGTCAGAAAAAACGGCTTTAATTTAACCGGCCTAGACATAATGGAAGAGGCGGCCGGAGCCCCGTTGCCGGATCAAGGCGGCCTAACCGATAAAAACGCCCCGGAGTTCAGCCTTAGCCCCATGCCAGATAACCTGGGCATCATCAGTTTTTCTTTGCCCTTAAGCGGGAGCGACTACCCGACCTTTAAAAAATTATTAAATGACATTGAAAAGCATATCAGGATTTTTGATGTTGATTCGCTGTCTATAACCGGCGGCCAAGAAACCGGCTTTACGCTTGACATAAAAACTTACTATCTTAAAGAAAGTAATGAGAAAATGGGAACATGAGAGTATGAGAACATGTGAGCATGTGTTCCAATATTCCAATGTTCCAATGTTATAATATTCTAATATGTTAAACTATGAGGCAAAATAATGGCTCAGGCAAAAAGCGTTTTAAAATAATTTTCGCCGTGATTGTTTTGGGCTTAGCTCTGTATTATTACTTAGCCAACAGAGAAATCTCGCCCTCGGCCGGTTTTATCAGTTTTGGCGACACTTCAACTTTGGCCGTTGATAAGTACAAGAGTTCGGTTGATAAGCTGAAAAAATTAATGGGTTATTACAATGCCGATTTATTCAAGGGTGATGATTTTCTATCATTAAAATCGTTTTACGATTTGCCTTTGGTCATCGGCCAGGTGAGCAATCCCAATCCTTTTCAAGAACCGCTGCTGCCCGAGGAACTGGCCCAAGAGCAGATTCAAAACATAAACAGATAATTTATGCCCTCATCCAGCGCTCAAAAAATATTGACGGAACTAGTCAAAAACAATCAGCTGACGGCGGAGCAAAAGCTTTTGTATCAGGGTATTGCCCAAAGCAATCCCGATATACTGGAACAGGCCTTGACCGACGATAAGGCCATCTCCCAAGAAGCTTTAGCCCTGGCCAAGAGTCAGGCTCTTCACTTACCTTTTATTAATTTGGAAGGCCGGGCTTTTGAACCCGTTGTTTTAAGGCATCTGCCGCAGGATTTAGCCGCCAACTATAAAATTTTGGTTTTTGATAAAAAAGGCGATACTTTGCAGGTCGGCATGGTCAACCCAACGGACTATAAAGCCGTTGAAGCGATGGAATTTTTGGCTAGAAAAAAGGATTATAAAGTAAAGTATTTTGTAATCACTCCGGCCAGCTTTGCCTTAGGTTTCAAATACTACGAATCAATGAAGGAAGAGGTGGGCGAAGCTCTGGATTACGCTCAAGAAAAATTTGCTCCCAAGGAAGCCAAGGGCATGGATGAGGCCGTTACCTTGGAAGAGGTGATTAAAAGCGCTCCGGTCACCAAAATTGTTTCGGTTGTTCTTAGGCACGCCATTGAGGGCGGCGCTTCCGACATTCACATTGAACCCCAGGGCGATAAAAGCAAGATTCGCTATCGGATTGACGGTATCTTGCACACTTCCATTGTCTTGCCAATTTACGTTCATGCCGCTCTGGTTTCCAGGGTTAAAGTCATTGCCAATTTAAAAATCGACGAGACCAGATTGCCGCAAGACGGCCGCATCAGAATAAATATTGCCGACAAAGACATTGATTGCCGTGTTTCCATTGTACCGCTGATCAACCAAGAAAAGGTCGTGATTAGAATTCTGGAATCGCCGGAAAAGGCCCCGACCTTTGCCGAGCTGGGATTTATGGGCCGGCAGCTGGAGCAGATGGACAAGGATTTGAAAAAGCCCTACGGACTGTTTTTAGTTACCGGTCCGACCGGCAGCGGCAAAT
>Ga0210057_1007850_pt1 | contig 12778 bp, 10 predicted proteins | sample CryGeyCG2114_010_2_FD_183968 | JGI IMG/M metagenome (GOLD analysis project Ga0210057, IMG submission 183968) | Groundwater microbial communities from aquifer - Crystal Geyser CG10_big_fil_rev_8/21/14_0.10 (SPAdes) (version 2) | ecosystem: Environmental > Aquatic > Deep subsurface > Groundwater ... | reverse complement strand
CCACGCTCTCTCCACTTACGACTGCCGGTTTGAGCACTATTGTCGCATCCATTTTTTTTGGCACGATTCTTACCATTCGACGAGGATGGCGACAACTTGCTGTGCGTGGAATTTGGCGCGACATTCTCTGGATTACCCTCTTGATTGGCATCATGTATTATACACTTCTTTTTATCGGACTATACCATACCACTGCAGGGAATGCGTCAATCATGGCGGAAATGGAAGTATTCTTTTCCATGTTTATCTTGCATGTGTGGAACAAAGAAAAAGCAACTATCCAGCTTGTGCTTGGGGCGATACTGATGATTCTTGGTGCGACGATTATTCTCTTTCAAGGGACGCTCCGTCTTGATCTTGGGAGTGGTATTATTTTGTTGGCAACACTCTTTCCTCCAATGGCAAATTATTTTCAGAAACGAGTGAGAACAAAGATCAATAGTGAAGCAATTCTGTTTTGTCGCAGTGTATTGAGTGGTATATTTCTCCTTACTCTGGCATGGGTATTTGATGGGATGCCAACGATGCATGCAATCACAGCGAGTTCAACCTTCCTTCTCATCAATGGTATATTTCTCATGGGGCTGAGTAAAATTTTTTGGATTGAAGGGATTCACCGTATGAGTATTGGCAAGTCTATTTCTCTCTCACCAATCACACCGGCATTCACCCTTTTGTTTGCTTTTCTCTTTCTTCATGATGTACCCACGATTTGGCAACTGAGTGGTTTTGTACCGATCATCTTTGGAGTCCACATTCTTACCAAAAAAATACATTCTTCACGTCTATGACCACCCACCTCGCAATTCTCGGATCGACGCGTGGTACTGCCATGCAGGCCATTATTGACGCAATTCAAGATGGGAAACTTGACGCGACCATTGACCTTGTCATCAGCAACAAACCTGACGCACACATTCTTGAACGTGCAAAAATGCACATGATCCCTACTTCCGTCGTTCAAGCACAGAAAGGAGAAAGTAGAGAACACTATGACAGAAATCTAATAAACCAATTAACCAGTCAACCAATCAACCTCATAATTCTCATCGGCTGGATGCGCATCCTCTCCCCTGTCTTTATTTCTGCATTTCGTGGTAACATATTGAACGTTCACCCATCACTCCTACCAAAATTTGCCGGTGGAATGGATGTTGATGTCCACAAAGCAGTCATTGATGCAGGAGAAGATGAATCGGGATGCACTGTACACCTCGTGGATGAGACCGTTGATGGCGGTCGCATCCTTGTACAAAAAACGTGTTCAATTGATGTACGTGAAACCGCAGAGAGTTTGAAGCAAAAAGTTCAGTATTTAGAAGGTGAAACGCTGATTGAAGCAATTCTTTTTTTTACAAAGAACAGATTGAAATAATTTGAGTAGCTTAAAACGAATTAAATTCATATATTATGAACACCAACCCAATTACAATCAAACGCGCACTTCTCTCTGTCTCAGACAAAACTGGTATTGTTGAATTTGGAAGACAACTTCATGATGCTGGTGTGGAATTGATTTCCACTGGTGGAACAGCAAAAAAGCTTGCTGATGCTGGTATTCCAGTCATAGAGATTTCTACGTTTACTGGCTTTCCTGAAATGATGGATGGACGCTTGAAAACACTGCATCCACTCGTTCACGGAGGTTTGCTCGGGCTTCGTGATGAACACGCGGAACAGGCAGAAAAAAATAATATCAAATGGATTGATTTAGTAGTATGCAACCTATATCCATTTTCCGAAACGATTGCAAAGCCAGATGTTACGAGCGAAGAAGCAATTGAGAACATCGACATTGGTGGACCGAGTATGATTCGAAGCGGAGCAAAAAATGTGGGATGGGTTGGTGTTGTGGTTAATCCAGACGATTATGCGTCCGTTATCTCAGAAATTCAATCGGGTGGCCTGTCCTTTGAAACGAGAAAGCGACTCGAAGCAAAAGCATTCCGCCATACCGCGCACTATGACGCTATCATTGCAAACTACTTTACCAAAGAACCGTTTCCTGATGAACTCACCCTCCCCTATCAAAAATCCTACGACCTTCGATATGGTGAAAATCCACATCAACAGGCTGCGGTCTATCAAGAGCCGAACAACACCGATCACAATCTCTTGAACGCAATCATTCACCAAGGCAAACAACTCTCCTACAACAATCTTGGTGATGCCGATGGCGCGCTCGCTACCTTGAGGGAGTTTTCAGACCCCACCTGTGTGGTAGTAAAACACGCCAATCCGTGTGGTGTGGCCACTGGCACAGACATGCTCGACGTCTATCGACGCGCGTACTCGGCTGATGCGTTGTCTGCGTTTGGCGGAGTCATTGCACTGAATCGCCCGTGTACAAAAGAAATTGCAGAGGAAATTGCAAACGTTTTTGCGGAAATTCTCCTTGCTCCCTCGTATGATGATGGTACGCTAGAGATCTTATCATCAAAAAAGAACCTTCGCGTTCTCGAGCTTGGCGAGATTGGTGCACGCAAGCCAGTGCATGAGGTGAAATATGTGAGTGGTGGACTTTTGGTACAGGATATTGATATGCAAAAAATTGGAATAGAATCATTGACCTTCCCCACAATAGCCAAGCCTACAGAGGAACAACTCAATACAATGCTCTTTGCATGGAGTGTCCTGAAACACGTGAAATCAAATGGTATTCTGTTGGCAAAAAATAATGCAACGACAGGTATTGGTATGGGTCAAGTGTCACGGGTGGACGCGGTCAAACTTGCAATACAAAAAGCTGGCGATGCGGTCGCCGGTTCTATTCTTGCATCTGATGCATTTTTTCCATTCCGAGATAATATTGATGAGGCACACAAGGCTGGCGTCACGGCCATCATTCAACCTGGTGGATCAATCAAGGATCAGGAGGTCATCGATGCGTGCAATGAACACGGCATCGCGATGGTGTGTACTGGCATGCGGTGTTTCAAACATTAGGAAAGAAAATAAGGAGGAGATTATTATGCGTCTTGTCATTGATACTTTGAAAAAAGTTGTGTACAAATATAGACACTTCATCACGTGGCTTGGACTTTTTGTTATTATTTTCTTTCTCTATTATCCAACCCTTCACGGAACCTTTATTCTCGATGATTATGTTTGGATTGAACCGTTGACGCTCGCACAAATCGGAAAATTGTTTGTTGGTTCATGGGAACACGGTAATACGCTTCGGCCGATTATGCGTCTATTATTCCTCCTCAACCACACACTTTTTCATGACCTTTCATTCGGATGGCATCTGACAAACGTACTATTGCACACAAGTGTTTCCTGGTTTGTGTACTTTATACTGCAAAAAAGTACGAAACGAAACTGGATTGCTCGTATCTCAGCAGTCCTTTTTGCAATCATGCCAACGCATCATGAAGTCGTGGCATGGATTTCCGGTCAAACACATGCGTGGGGTCTTCTCCTTTCCCTTATTGCAGGACTTCTTTTTTATTATTCACTTCAGCAAAACCAAAGACACCTGGAAATAGAGATTGCTGGGTACGTCGTTATGTTCCTTGCTTTTTTAACCTATGAAATTTCATTTATAATTCCGCTAACCATGCTCGTGTGCTTGATACTATTTCCTCAGTTGAAGAGTAAGAAAATTTGGAGAATCGTCGGAATTTCTTTTTTACTTCTTTTTTTGCTCATCATATATAGATATTTTGTACTCGGACATAGTACTGGTAGTGTAGGTGCACAACAAACAAATATTTTTCTGGCACCATTTTTCAATGCTCGTGCTGTTCTCCATTTATTTTTTTACACAAAAACCCTTACCTTTTTTTATTGCGTTCTTATTTTTTTACTAGCGGTCGGACTGTTCATCAAAACGAAAGGTATTAGACCGTATGGAAAATTGAGCATATGTTGTGCACTACTGGCAGTACTTGCCTATCTCCCTTTTTCAGTTATGAACGGTGTTGCTCCACGTTTTTTGTACTCAACACTCTTCTTTTTCGTCCTAACTATTGGTTTTTCCCTTTCCAATATACAAACATCTTACAAACCATACCATTTTTTTCTCTGGCTTATCGTCGGCAATATTATTACGTTGAGCATTGTCAGAACATCACAAACTGCATCAGTCTACAGTGCACTCGCTGATAGTTACGAACGTGTGAGAAATCAGGTGACAAACGATTATCCCCTTTGGCCTCGCAATCGCGCATTGCTTTTTTACCATATCCCAAACGGAGTCGCTGATGGTACACAGGGTGTGTTAGCTTTTTTGACCTACTTTGATAGAGCTATTCGATATGGGTATCCAAATCAAGAAGCACCTCAATTAATTTTTAGGGCCGAACGCTTGTCTCCTGACGAGCTAAACAAAATCCTGCTTCATCAACCAATTGTATACGATTTTGTAGATCTTCAGCATGGCGTTATTAAAATGTCAGATTAATGTATGAAAACAATCATTGTTATTCCGACCTACAATGAAGCCGTGAATATCAAAAAACTTATCCATGAGATTTTCCTTCAGAACATACGTAATCTACATATTATTGTCGTTGACGACAGTTCCTCAGATGGAACAGGACTCATTGTACAACAAATGGAAAAGCAATTCCCCATAACCCTCATTCAAAGACAAAATAAGCAGGGGCTTGGCTCTGCATACGTAGCTGGATTTTACAAAGCGTTTGCGCTTGGTGCTGAGTGTATCTTTGAAATGGACGCGGATTTCTCACACGATCCGAATGATATAAAAAAAATGATTACAGAAATGCACAATGTTGATTTGATTATCGGATCACGAAAAATAGCAGGCGGTCATATCGTTGGTTGGAATTGGATTCGAAGATGTATGAGCAATGGCGCTATGTTTTTTGCGCGAACACTCTTGAATCTACAGACAAAAGATGTCACTTCTGGATTTCGTTGTTATCGTCGGAGTGCACTCGAAACGATTTTATCACGACCTATTTCAAGTAATGGATATGCGTTTCAAGAAGAAATGCTCTATCGAGTTGAGCAATCAGGATATCGAGTGAAAGAAATCCCTGTGACATTTGTAGATAGGAAAGATGGAAAGTCTAAACTTTCAAAAAAAGATATTTGGGAATTTTTTATTGTGATGATACGATTGAAATTTGAGCAACGGCGTCACTCATCACTTCGATAATTCGGCGCGCTTTTGAAGCCACCCAAATCATGCGGGTGGCTTTCTTTGAGTCCTGCATTCGAAATTTTTACAAAACGCGCTTTCGCTTGCAACGCTTCAATCGTTGGCGCGCCGACATATCCCATGCCACTCTGCACACCGCCGGCAAGTTGATACAAAATACGGTCAACAGGGCCTTTGTATGGGACACGCCCACTCACTCCTTCTGGAACGAATTTTTTCTTTTGCCGAACATCACCTTGACCATATCTATCTTTACTCCCATGCTCCATCGCCTCAATGCTTCCCATACCACGATACATCTTAAACATTCTGCCATCAATAAATTCCACCCGTCCAGGAGATTCATCTGTCCCTGCAAACATATTTCCCATCATAACGGTAGACGCGCCTGCTGCCAATGCTTTGACAATATCTCCTGACGTTTTTATTCCCCCATCCGCAATGATTGGAACAATCCGCCCTGACTGGTTCATACCCTTGACGACATCAAGTATGGCGGATAGTTGTGGAACACCAATTCCTGCAACAACGCGCGTTGTGCAAATTGATCCCGGACCAATGCCAACCTTGACCGCATCCACACCGACATCAATAAGTGCACGCGTCGCTTCCGCGGTCGCAATATTGCCTGCAATGACTTGCTGACCAGGAAATTGTGTTTTAATCTTTTGCACCGTATCAATGACGCCTTGTGAATGTCCATGGGCAGTATCAACGACTATCACGTCTACATTCACCGCACGCAGTGCCATGACTCGATCCAATGCGGATGTTCCAACACTCACCGCTGCTCCAACCAAAAGTTGTCGCCCGCCATTTCTCGATGCGTGTGGATACATCGCCCCCTTTTCCATATCTCGACGCGTCACGATACTGACGAGCCGACCATCAGCATCGACAACACACAACGTCTTGAGACGCTTTGCCCGTATCATCGCATTGGCCTCTTCCAGAGAAATTCCTTGCTTGGCCACGACCATGCGCTCCAGCGGAATCATCCGATCACGAACGAGCACGTTCGCGTCGTCAGGCATAAAGTAATCCACGTCGGTGATAAATCCAACCAGCTTTCCATCATGATCAACCACTGGATTTTTCTTGAATCCCATTTCATCTCGAATTTCAATCACCCTCTCAATCGGGTCATCTGGCAACACTGTCACTGGGTGTTCAATAAATCCGTTTTCATATCGCTTGACTTTCTCTACTTCACGAGCTTGTTCCTCAATAGAAAGATTCTTGTGAATAATGCCAACTCCTCCAGCCAATGCCATTGCAATCGCCATCTGATGTTCGGTTACAGTGTCCATCGGTGCGCTTAAAAATGGTAAATACAATTCAATTTTATTCGTCAATTTCGTTTTTAATTCCGCATCCTTTGGCAGTATCTCGGAATGTTGTGGCACTAAAAGAACGTCATCGAATGTCAGTGTTTCTTGAAAGTGAGAGAACATAGCATTGTAGTGAAAATGATACTTGGATATTACCAAAAACTCTGGTAAAATGCAACTATTCAACGTTTTCTATATCTCCCTATGCACATCTCCCTTTCCTCAGAAATGAACGAAATTGCTATTCTGGATTTTGGATCTCAATACACCCACCTGATTGCTCGGAGAATCAGAGAGCTTGGGGTCAAGAGTCATATCTACCCAAATGATGTCCCTGTATCTGAGCTTCATCATGCCGTTGGGATTATTTTGTCTGGAGGTCCACGAAGCCTTGTGAGAGACCCACGACTTCCCATTGATGAAGCAATTTTTGATTTGAAAAAACCAATCCTTGGATTGTGCTATGGCCATCAACTCATCGCAGATCATTTTGGTGGTACTGTTGAATCAGGCACTTCCAGAGAGTATGGAGTGGCAAGTATCAAAATCTTAAATCTTCAGTCTTCAGTCTTCAATAAAATTCCGGAGGAATCCACGGTTTGGATGAGTCATGGGGATCATGTTGAAAAACTTCCGGACGGATTTGAGCAGATTGCTTCATCAGGCAACGATTCAATCGCCGCCATGGCAGATGTACAGCGTAAAATCTACGGCTTTCAATTTCATCCTGAGGTGAATCATAGTGAGTATGGGATGAGGATGTTGCGGAATTTTGTCTTTTCCATTTGCAATGCAACAACCAATTGGACGACAGATGCGATGCTCGAGGAAATTGAACAAGAAGTCAGAGAACGTGCGGGAGATAAACAAGTGTTTCTCCTCGTGAGTGGTGGGGTCGATTCCACGGTTTGTTTTGCATTATTGAAAAAAGTGTTGGGCAAAAAACGCATCTTTGGTCTGCATGTGGATCATGGGTATATGCGACAGGGCGAATCTCGCGAGGTGATGGACGCGCTCGCCGAGATTGGCTATGACGACCTGCACATTGTCAATGCAGAAGAAGAATTTATGACTGCACTCACTGGTGTGATAGAGCCAGAAGCAAAAAGAAAAATCATTGGAGAAAAATTTGTTGATATCGTCGAGCGAGTGATGACAGAGAATGGTTTTGATGAGTCAGAGTGGCTCCTTGGACAAGGAACCATCTATCCGGACACCATTGAATCGGGTGATACCAAAAATGCAGACAAGATCAAGACGCATCACAATCGTGTCGATCGCATCCGCGCGATGATTGCAAAAGGATTGGTCATTGAACCCATTCATGATCTCTACAAAGACGAAGTTCGAGAGATTGGAAAAAAACTCGGTCTTCCTCCAAACCTTATTGAACGCCATCCATTCCCCGGTCCAGGCCTGGCGATTCGATGTCTCTGCGCAGAAAATGTAGCAAACCAAAAACCAACGGTGTTACCACTCTACCACTCTACAACATTGCAACACTGCAACTTCAAAACCGCAATCAAACTTCCCATCCAATCCGTCGGTGTACAAGGTGATGAGCGCTCCTATGCACACCCGGCTGTGCTTATCCGCGACAATGTCCATGAAGATATGTGGAAAGAAGTACAAACGCTCGCGCCAATAATTACCAACACGCATACTGACATCAATCGTGTGCTCGTCTGTGTTTCAGGAGATGTTTCAAAAATAATTTCATCAATCGTCACGCCAGCGACACTCACAAAAAAACGCATTTCAACACTTCGAATTATTGATAGGATCGTTCAAAAACACAACAAAGAGAAAGGGTGTAGGCATATCTGGCAATTCCCTGTCATTATGATTCCATTTGGTTATGAGAAAAAAGAGTCTATTGTCCTCCGTCCGGTGGAGTCAAAAGAGGCCATGACCGTCTCGTGGGCTCGTTTGCCGGATATAATTCTCAGCGCTATACTTTCTGATATACACGCTCTCGGACTCGTCGACTTTGTCTTTTATGATGTGACCAACAAACCTCCAGGGACGATTGAGTGGGAATAGTCTCCTTATTTTTTTAAGAGACATGTAGTATGAGTAGGATGAGTGAGCTCGCAATCGAACGAAAAGAAAATAATGTTGTTGAGGCACGGAAGAAAGAATTACGCCGTTTAACGTTAGCTAAACTGCGTACTGTTTCAATAGATGAACATAACCCTAACATGCTTCTCGCACAAGAAATACTGAAAGAAAAACGACTCCAAGCAATTGACGACGATGCGGAAGATAGAAATCTCCGACCCCACACTCCATAACATTTGATACAGCAAAAATCGCTCCATTCGCACGCTACTCACACAAACAACAATCAACAATATTCTTTAGTCTTCATTCTTTAGTCTTCATTCTTAATTCATCAAGTATCGCATCCAACTCTTCCAGAGAACTCACTCGCACCAACTTTCCTCTCCATTCTTTCAACCCCGGAATCACAAACCCAATCTTGTCTGCTTTGAAGTACCATGACAGATGCTTCCGAAACGTCCGAATTCCTCCATCACCATACTGTGCTAGATGGAGCCGAGCATGTCTCATCACTACATCAATCCGCTCAATAAAATCAATTGCTTTTTGTTCCTTGCTTTTTGCTACTTGGAAAAACCACGGATTCCCCAACGCACCTCTCGCAATCAACACCCCATCAGCGCCGGTAATAGAGAGCACTTCCCACACATGATCAGATCTGTGAATATCTCCATTCGCAAGGAGTGGTACAGTCGCAATTTCCTTTGCCTGTCTGATTCTCTCCCAATCACTCACCCCACTATATCCCTGCGCTTTTGTTCTTCCGTGAATCGTAATCAAATCCGCCCCCGCCTCTTCTATCACAGGAATAAATGTTTTGAAATCATCAGGATCGCTCCAGCCCAGACGAATCTTGACAGACAACGGCGTATCCCCAATCGCCCGTTTCATCTCCCGAATAATTTTTCCTGCCAAGATCGGATCTTTCATGAGCGCGCATCCATTGAAATTGCTCGTGATCTTATACACAGGACAGCCCATATTGATATCTATTCCTTCAGGATTTGAATGCTTCATTACAATGTCACCCGCATGAGCCATAGTCGCAGGGTCTGCGCCAAAAATTTGCTGTACAATGGGTCGTTCCGCTTCTACAAAATCCGTCATTCCAAGCGTTTTTTTATTATCACGAACAATGGCCTCACTAGAGACCATCTCCCGAAACACCACGTCCGCTCCCCCAATCTCCCGTACAATCTGACAAAACGGCGAATCAGTCATGTCAGCCATCGGAGAGAGCGCCATGATTTTACCTCGATTGTTTAAAACGTTATTGATCCACATGTTATTGAGTCCTGCCCTCAGAAGTTCTGTATAATCAAAAATGTAGGAGAACCTCATTTTTTATACCAAAACAGATTTTAGAATTTCCAAAGAAGCACTAGTATTCCAGAGGTTCCTCAACAGATTCATCTGTTTGTCTCACGTCAATCGGATTTATGAATGATTCAAATTTGTCATTAAGAAACAGAAGACCATTGATAAAATATCTTTTATTTTGACGCGTGTCTTGATTTACAACGACATCTCCAGCATCATTCATCGCCATAGGAACAAGCACGAGCATTGAAAACGGGTCTATCACAGGCGGTGTCGCATTTTTTATCTCTTGTATTTCACCCGCATGAATGATGCCGACTGTAGAGAGAATGTCTCCATGATCATTGATGTCATGCAAATCCATTGGCGTATGATACGGAAAGAGCGTGATGACTCCTTGATCCCACAAAAACGATCTAATCAGAAGTTGTTTTTGATCATCTATATATGACATCCCGCCAATAATTTGGTCTGACGCATTGATATCTATCGCAAAGCTCTCTCCATTTTCATAAGGAGTGCCTTTGAACAAATCATACATCACTCCATTCTTCCAGAAAAACGCATGTTGTTTTTCATACGCATCATTCGCGTAGCCAACAATATTTCCAGCGTCATTGATTGCGTATGCTCGGCTATAATCACCGCCCAATGTTCCCAGATCATTCATCACGCCATTGTCCCAAAGAAACGCATGACTGTAACCCAGTATATTTGTATCTTCCGGCATCTCATCCACATTGATTGAAGACTCTCCAACTATTTGCCCAAGATTATTGATATCGTGCGCGGTGGAACTATATTTTTTTAGAATACCATGGAATGGACCAAGATCATGTATTACCCCTTGTTGCCATAGGACAGCATGTCCATACCCTCCTTGATCCAAACCTGGTATAACATCTTCAGGATCAAGAGGAAGAATACTATAACCCACTATCTGGCTTTTTTCATTGATCGCCAAACCTGCCGAACCAATGCTACCAAAATCTGGCAATAGAGTCATCGTCCCCTCTTTCCAAAAATATGGTACCACTGTACCATTCTCCAAAATTGACGCGCCAACAATTTCATTATGGTTGTTGATGTCAAATCCTTGTGTCGCAGTGTACTGACGCAAACCACCAAGGTCTGTCGGAATTCCAATCTTTCCTGTCCCTATCTGGAGTTTTTTCTCTTGCCATGCGGTCGTAATTGGAGATAAACTCACCCGTGTTTTGATCTGACTTGGTTTCGTTGGCACCTTTGTCTCCTCCACCAACGCAGGTGGCTCAACAGGTTGAATCGCAAAAATTGGTTCTGGTGTTGCATTTACTGTTGGCACTGCTATTTTTTGTGGCTGAAAATTCGCACTCCCATAAAAATCCACTTGCGCCTGACTGATCAATATAATATCACTCCATTTAAATCCAGAAGACAAAAATGTTTCTTCATTTGGAATCCATTCTTTCTTGCCATTGTCAATGAAATACACTTTTGCGTCTGTCGGAGATTTGATCAACGCGGTGTTTGAAATCTTGTCCATCGCCGTATATGAAATCGTTTCAATCTCACTCCACTTGTACCCGCCAGCTTCAAACACCTGTGGATTTGGAATATGAATCCTCCGACCCTCTTTGACCAAAAACACCTTTGCGTCTGTCGCAGTCTTGACGAGCCGATAATCCTTTGCAAACACAACATTCCCGAGGGTGAGGGAGAGGAGGAGGGTGATGGTGAGAGTGAGGAGGGGTTTTTGCATATGCTTTCTATTTAAGATTTTACTCATAATACTTGTCAGTCTACATCCTCATTTTATACCAAAACAAATTTTAGAATTTCCAAAGAAGCACTAACAAAACAATAAGGCCGGAAGTTTTAAAAACTACGTGGGGATGCTTTTTATGAATTTCAAAAAACACACTAAGCAATAAGGTAAAAATAAAAAAACAAATTGAAACCAAATAAATATTTCTTGACACTTCAAAGATATTTGTAATTGGTGACAGCACACTTTTTGATTGTATATATTTTTCTATTGGGGTAGGAGCTTTGAGATCCACCACAGGATCAGCCGTAGGTATGACGGTTCCTACCTTGACAGACAATACTGCTGTGGATGTACTACTGAATTCAGTGATCTCTCTCACCGTCTCATCTGCTTCAATCGGTTTTTGAACTATTTTTTCTTCAATTTTTGGCTTTGTCTCCACATATACAGGATTTTTTATATTTTCATCAAGAGAACGGGGTGAAGCGAAATGTTGCGCGATAAAAATAGTTGGTCTATTTTCATACACTCCGCCAGCCAAACCTACTCCAAAATCAACAAAATCCGTATCAATAAGATTTGCATAATGAGCAGGGCTGTTTTCCCAAGCATTCACAATATCTTGAGCAGTACTATATCCAACAGCCAGATTTTCTCCAGCTGTTTCATATTCATAACCGGCTGATTTTAACCACACAGACACAGTTTGATTGTCTTGAGTGTGCGCAAAATATTCTTTTTCTGCCATATCAGTCGCCTTATTTTGTGAAGAAGTTTCCAGTTTGGTAGCTACTGTCAGAGCCGGCAGACCTCTTTCAACACGAACTTCATTCGTGAGTGTTACTATTTGTCGCTGTTCTTCAGCCAAAACATCGGGTAAAACAAAAACCTCTGTTGGAAGTAACATCACAAATACCACCATGATTATCTTCGCAAATGAAAAAATCAATCCGTAGAACACAGTTCTTTTTGTATGCAAAATATGAGGATGATAATTATTTTCCTCATGTGGTATAAAATATTTTTTAAGGGTTTTGTGCATGAAAATATTAGGTAATTAGTGGGATTCGTAACCAAGCATATGGTATAATATTGCTAGGTTATGAACAAAAAGAACGTTTTCAATTGTGCGGCCAACTTTTTGAGGGGTAGAAAGTGTATTTTCTGCGGTTCGTTTAA
>Ga0210057_1007846_pt1 | contig 12782 bp, 15 predicted proteins | sample CryGeyCG2114_010_2_FD_183968 | JGI IMG/M metagenome (GOLD analysis project Ga0210057, IMG submission 183968) | Groundwater microbial communities from aquifer - Crystal Geyser CG10_big_fil_rev_8/21/14_0.10 (SPAdes) (version 2) | ecosystem: Environmental > Aquatic > Deep subsurface > Groundwater ... | reverse complement strand
TCAACAAGAGGTTTAGTTCTCCCCTCGATCATCTTCAGATTTTTGAGCAATGCCAAGGCACACTCAATAGCTCGCCTGAAAGACTCAGGTTTCTCATGAGCTCCAGCTTCAATCTCAAAGACAGGAATACCTGAATCAACTCCGCCGTAAAACCCAAAAGCAGGCAACCCGATTTGCACCACATCAATGTTAGAGATCACGATCTCAATAGGAAATCCTCTAACCAAATCTCTCTGGAACTTGTCCCTGCCACTGATAATCATCGGCGGGCTGTCTCGTCTAGTGGTGTGAACATCAAACCCCACAGTGAACTTCTGCCAGATCGGATACAGTGCTTGAGCACGAACAATTTCATACCTATCACTGTTTTGATCTGACAGCATGTCTTCTGGCAGTCGATTCATGTTATGGTCCGTAGAGCGAGCCTTAGACTTCTCTTCGTCAGTAGAAGCGGAGAAGTATCTTTCAGCTGCTCTAATATTATTTACGGCCAGAAAAATAGTTCCTCTCTTTAAGAGTTTCTGGACATTAATATCCAGTAGATTCTTGATTGCGGCGAGACCACTCGGCTCATTGCCGTGAGTACAGGCAGTGATACCTAGAACAGGTCCGGGTTTGTTGGTTTCGAAACAAATCACTCCTTCTACCCCATCAAATCTTTCTCTCTTGAACCAATCGAAAAAAGACCCCAGGTCATCCAGAGTGGGCACGCACATATCTTGCTCCTTAGTATTGTGAAGAACAACCTGAAAATAGGTTATTTTATAATAAAAGGATTGTCAAACCAACAAACTAAAGGCTAGATGTTAATTCTTTTATAATTTTATTACCTTCGATAACCTATCTCTCTTATCAGATTTTTTTAATCTCAAAACTCGTAGCAGTTAAATAAGTGTCACTGATCTAGTGTTTCCTCAAGACGAGCATGGTTAGATCAATTTGACAGAAAAAATATTGCATATAATATTCTCGGGTAGTTGTTCTTTTACTATTTCACAATTATTTTTCTCACAAGGAGATTGTGGCAATGCAAACGCTACAAATTGGAGTTCTTGGACCGAGCGAGTCAAATCTACCAACAGATCTTGTGCTTCGAACAAAGCTTCTTCAAGACGCAGAGACAGTGGGACGCCTTATCGCTCAAGAAAGAGCGATCCTGATCACTGGAGGCATGGACGGTGCAATGGAAGTGTCGTGCAAGGGCGCAAGAGAAGCAGGAGGGATCACGATCGGCACTCCGGGTCGAGATCGTGGTATGTGCAACCCGCACGTTCTTATTGAAATTTGTACCCCTATTGATGTGGGAGATTTCCTATTTGCTGGAAGTTTGAGTTGCGACGCTCTTATTGTTTTTCCCGGAGGCGCTGGAACTCTTGCAGAGGTCGCACTTACTTATAGGTTCCGAAAACCTATGGTCATCATGCGTGGATTCAACGAGTGGTACGACAAACTCGTCGGGAAACCGCTAGACCAATCCTCAAACAAACTCGCGTTCCTCGGTGCAGATACTCCGGAGGAAGCAGTAACAAAAGCAATCTCATGCACTCGAAGTTCTTGATTTTTGTAAGAAAATCTCACTTGGCCTTAGTTCTAAACTAAGGCCTTTTCTATCATATTAGACTTTCGTGCTTTTTTACGAACCTCTATTAATTAGCTAATTCGTAAGCTTGGTTTATCCTACCAAAAGATTTTTAATTTTTGAAATTTCCGGGGCTAATTCCCTATCCTCAGAAATAAAGGAAACTGTTTTTCTCACTAAACGATACATTTTTTTAGTTTCCTTGCCGAGCTTTTCAGGATCACGAAAATCAATTGCTTGACAAGCGGTTAAAAATTCTATGGACAAAACATCTTCCACATTTTTGATTATTTCAAAAGCTTTTCGGGCCGCTATTGTTCCCATACTGACATGATCCTCTTGGTTAGCTGATGTAGGAATGGAATCTACAGACGCAGGGTGGGCTAGAACTTTATTTTCAGATACTAGGGCCGCCGCTGTGTATTGAGTAATCATTAATCCACTATTCAAGCCCGCCTTCTTTGTATCTATCAAAAAAGCTGGTAAACCTTCATTTGTAGAAGGATCAACGAGTTTTGCTGTTCGTCTTTCTGATATATTTCCTAATTCTGAAATCGCAATTCCCAAAGTGTCCATAGCGATAGCCATAGGTTCTCCATGGAAATTACCGCCTGATAAAACTTTACCGCTGTCACTAAAAACAATAGGATTATCGGTTACGGAATTTAATTCTATTTCTATTACTGACTTTACATATTGGCATGCGTCTCTTACAGCACCGTGAACTTGAGGTGCACATCTTAGGGTGTAAGAATCTTGGACCCTTTCTTTTTGAGAATCCACAAGTTTGGACCCTTCAACAAATTTTCTTATATTTTCTGCACTTAGTCCTTGTCCATTATGAGGTCTTATTTTATGAATACTATGATCAAAAGCGTCAGTTACGCCACAAATCGCTTCCAAAGTTAAAGAACATCCTAAATCGGCTAAATAAAGCAATCTTTCAGCTCGGTGGAAAGCCAAAGCGCTAATTCCAGTCATAGCTGATGTTCCATTGTTCCAAGCCAACCCTTCTTTTGCTTCGAAAACTAGGGGTTTGAGTTTTAGTTTTTTAAAGATTTCAGAACTTTCAAAAATTTTATTCTCGTACCAAGCACGCCCTTCTCCCATCAATAGTAACCCCGCGTGAGACAGAGGGGCGAGATCGCCTGAAGAGCCGACAGAACCTTTCGAAGGAATTACTGGTGCTACTCCTTTATTAAGCAAATCACAAACAAACTCTAAAAATTCAAGTCTGACCCCGGAATATCCTTGTGCGAGAGAATTTAATCTTACTAACATTATCGCTCTCGACTGTTCTGGAGACAGTAATTCCCCCACTCCTGTAGAATGACTTCTTATTAAATTCTTCTGCAAAGTCTTTATGTCTTCAGAAGAAATAATTTTATTTTTAAAATTACCGAAACCAGTATTTACGCCGTAAACAACCGTCTTATTCCTTATAACTGCTTCTATCATTTTTCTTGATTCTCTGATTTTTTCTTTGGATATTTCGGAGAGAGAAACTTTTATATTTTGGCTAAGAGAAAAATTAGCTACACTATTGATTGTTAGATGATGATCTGGCCCTATAAATAAGGTTTTTCCCATATAAATTTAAAAAAGGTTAAAGTAGGGGGGATTGATAAAAATGTATAAAATATTTTACCATAAAATATAGACGTAAGTAAATCAATCATCATGTATAAATGGTAGGATAAAGAAGCTGAAAATAGGTTGTTTTCTTTAATTGTCATTATAGATAACGGGATATTTTGAAACTTTCTAAAAATTCAGGCAGTCGTTTCGAATGTGGAATTGGTAGCGGATCTTTTGGGTCAAACCATAAATAATCAATTGTTTCTAGGTAATCCGGCGTAACTTTGTCAGTATTTACTTTAGTGTAGAAAATTTCTACCGTGTCATACTTGTAATATTCTGTTGAGATATATTCTTTTACCTTCTTGAGTTTGTTTGCGACAATACCGGTTTCTTCTTTGAGTTCTCGCTTGGCCGCTTCTTCGAAACTCTCTCCCCTATCTACCCCGCCACCGGGAATAGTCCAACCTTTGTGGGCGTAAGATAGTTTTACCAGAAGAATTTTTCCTTCATAATCTACGAGACATTTGACCCCGTAAGTTTTTGGTTTAAAGATAAACCAGTAAATTTTTTGCAAAAACCGCGATACCTTAATCATTACCTTTTTTATTTCTTTTGGATTATTCATATGTATTTAGAATCATACCAAAACTCATTCTAGTATTCTATAGAATATTAGAATGAATTAATAAATTCTATGAAAGCTTTCCCATACGGAGAAAGAAAATGAATAACGTGGTTACCTTTATGTTTTTTATTCAACAAACCGGCTTGCACTAATCTATGAGTGTGCTGAGAAATGTTCTTAAAATCTGCACGATCAAGAGCCTCGGTGATGCCATCGACAGTAATACCCTCTTCTTTCTCAACAACTAACAAAATGGCAACTCGCCAATGATTAGCTACCCCTTTAAAGTATCTTTCCATTTGTTTGGGAGTTTTCATAATATCTTAAATTATTTTCGTTTCGTAAATCTATTCTATAATTCTATAGAATTATAGAATGTTGTTCAAGGTGGGGGGGGTAACTGGTTTTCTCTAGTTTAGTTTGGTGATGTCGCGGGGATAAAAAAGATTAACAGTCCACTCAAAAGCAATGCGGAATTTTTTACGCCAAGAGACAAATTTAAAAAGATAAACAGTACGCCAGAGCCACCAAGCAAATCTTCCTTGAATTCCCAAACCAAAAACCGTCCCGACAGCCCGCCATTGACCAATGGAAACCAGAAGCCCCGGGGAACGGTAACTGAATAGTTTTAAGGTCTTACCCTGAATCAAAGCTTCAACGTTTTTGACCACTGTTTCGGATTGTCTGACCGCCACTTGCGCAAACATCGGTAATGGTTTTGACTCGTCGGTTTCCCTAAACGCCGCTGAATCTCCCATTGCAAAAACATTATTAGTATTCCGGACTTTTAAATATTCATCGACTAAAATCCGACCTGAATTGTCCAGCTCGATTTCCCCTTTGATTTCTGGTAATTGAGGTTTGACACCTGCCGTCCAAATCACCGCCCGACTTTTTATCTCTTGTTCGTTTTGAAGAAAAATACCGTGCTGCGTCACTTCTTTAGCTGAAGTCTTATTCATAACTTCGACACCATTTTTAACAAGAGCCTCCTCAGCCCAAATCCGCATATGATTTGGAAAAACACCTAGAATTTGTTCGCTAGCGGAGACTAAAACAACTCGAATATCTTGATACCGGCAAAAAGTATAACGATAATAAAAAGAAAGAATGCCGAAAACAAATTCGGCTACTTCCCCGGCTAGTTCTACTCCGGTCGCTCCGCCCCCGACGACAACAAACGTCAAAAGTTCTCTGCGTAATTCTTGGTCTGAAGTCAGAGCAGCTTTTTCAAAATTATCTATAATTCTCGAGCGGATCTTCACAGAGTCTGCCAGAGTCTTTAGGGTCAAACTATACTTTTCGGCGCCCGAGATGTTATAAAAATCAGTGATCGCGCCTGTCGAGAGAATCAAAATGTCGTAAGACAATTCTTGTCCACCGGCTAGGACTACTTGCTTTTTGAGATATACCTTTTCGGCATTGGACTGAACGAACTTGATCTTATCTTTGTGAAAAATCTCTCTAATCGGTTCGGCTACACTTAGAGGCGAAAGACCACCCGTCGCCACCTCATGAAGTAGCGGAGTAAAAAGAAAATAATTTTGCGGACTTAAAAGAGTTATCTCGGCAACATTTTTGTTTGCCAATTTTCGCAAACCGCCGGCGACATAAATTCCGCCGAAGCCACCTCCCACAATAACAATCTTTTTCCTAGGCATTGTTTTTTTTTGCTTTAAAAACCTAAAAATCTGTTTAGCGATACTCTGATTAATTATGGTGATTTTAACATATACAAAACCACCCCGATATTATCGGGGTGGTTTTTAAAACTCAAAAGAAAAGAATTAGTACTCCTTTCGGAAATTTCCTCTAGGTCTTTCTTCCTTTGCTCTGGCTTCGTCAACAGTGATCTTTCTCCCGGCCATTTCTGTACCGTTGAACATTTCAACGGCTTTGCGGGCTTCCTCATCAGTAGCCATTTCTACGAATCCGAATCCTTTGGAGCGACCGGACATTCTATCAGTGATGATAGCAGCAGAAGTAACTTGACCTGCTTGAGAGAAGTGTTGAGTAAGATCATCTTCAGTGGTGCTGTAAGGCAGACCACCTACGTATAATTTATTCATTGTATAGATTGCACTTAGCTTAAAAACTTTTAAAACGTAAGACGATCGAACCTTCTTTAAGCTAAACACAAAGGATACAAAACCTTAGATTTGCTTAACGAAATACGCTTACTACAAAAGTAAGTATACACTAAAGCACAAAATTACACAAGTACCACAAGAGCTCCTGCCGTGACCGGCTCAACCACCTTAAGGCCGATAACATCGCCCCGTTCAGCCCTTTCTGCCGGTTCGTAATTCTTATGAATTGATAAAACACTCTGCTCAAAAAAGTTCCCATCGGTCTTTTCAATTTTAATTTTGTCTCCTACAGCAAGAGAATCTGCCAATTCGACTATAGCAACACCCAATCTGTCGTAATAATGAGTGACTTTGCCTACGGGTTTCATAAATAGTTTATAGTCCCTAGTTTATAGCTTATAGTTTGGAGTTTTTTGTAGATTTTTAGTCTCTTAATTTGCTTCGTCGCTAAACCCAAACTATGGGCTAACGACTTTTTACTGCAAACTAATTAGCTCCGACCTTTCTCTGCTTCTATCCTACCAACCAATTCAAAAGAAAAACGAAACTTATCCCCACAAACAAAATCCCGCTTTAAGCGGGACATGTTTGAGAACTTTATGACTATGATCTTCTGTTTAGAACTGCTCAAAGAAAAGGTTGAAAAAGATGTTAGTCGAACATTCAGAGCTAGTTTCTATCGGGATACATTCTCCCTCCGAATCGCTTTCATTACAAGCAGTGACTGTGGCCTCTTTCCTACCCTGCAATGAATAACCGGAGGAAACTTCATATTCTTCACCTCGTTGTCCTTCAATCTCTGGGTGTCCACTCCATTGGAGGAAATCGTATTCTAGATTTTGATCTACTTCAGCCTCCCAAGTAACCGACTGGCCGACTATAGCAAATGGAGGATTCGCCGAACAAGATATCAAAGCAGTCTCACCTCCAGGAAGAATCGTAATGCCAAATTGATCAATTTTTTGAAGACCTTCTCGAGACTCTGTTGTTATGGTGTACAAAAGATTTTCTTGGGGCCCAGTAGTGCCTGCCAGAGTGTAATCAATCGTCAAAGAAGTGTCACAATTGTCTGGATCAGGAGTGCATCTTTCAGGGTCTCCGATACTTACATCTACTTGAGAATGTCCGACTTCTTCTCTGACTTCTATAATTCTGACTTCTTCTGGTTCACCCTGAGTCCTTTGAATTCTAAGAGTATTATTAACCACTCCATTGTCTCGTGGAAGAGTTACGTTACTTATAGATAAATCGTAATCAAACTCAGCTTGTGGATCGCCCCAGTCGATTTCAAACAAATCTGAGCATACTTCCTCATATTCCGGATCGGGGATCACTAAATCACCGCAGACTGTCGCTTTCATAGGTTCAGGACCTTGAGTTTGAGCGAAAATCTTAGGAAGGCTAGTGATTTTATCTACAAGAGTTTTAAAGAATTCCTCTTTTACCAAGTACTCCGTCTTTTTGACGTCAGAATCACCCTCGACAATGTATCTTTGCAAGAAAGTATCGCACTCAAAATAACCTTCTATTCCCTGCTCACCTTCAGGACAAATATAGTCGTTAAGTGGAATTTCTATTATGAGATGAGGATTGTTTAAAGGAGAATCCGGAATGCTTACAGGGATAGGGATAGGAGCTGATCTGTTCTGACCTTCTTCTGAAGTAAGTGTAATTTCTCCATAAAGAGGAACATCGGTTATTGTCAGTGTCGTTATTTTGACAGGTTTAGCTATAGTTCCGACAAACTGTCGAGTAACCGCATGAGGCAGAGAACCCTGCGGATTTTCCAAAACATACCAAGTATCTGCGAAGAGTGTGTAATCAAATAGTTCATTCACACATTGATTTTCGTCTCCAAGAGAAACACCGTAATTTCTAGTCGGCCTAGGATGATCAGGGCTTTGAGAGGACCAACTTATCCAGCCGGCGACCTTGTCGCCACCCCACGCCCAGCCAGAGAATTTTCTAGTGATTTTGTCGTAAGTAATTTTGTAACCGGTACCAGACAAGCTTATCCAGCCGTCCCAACCTCCTCTGAAGCGATCCTCTCGAATATCCCCACTGCAGTCATTTTCAAATACGCTACAAGCTCTGGCCCAACCGACAACATCTCCATTGGCTAGAACTCTGGCATTTGAAGAAACCGTTCCACTGCCGGAAGGAAAGCCGGAAAGTCCGGCGAATCTAATCCAACCAATCGTAGGATGCCAAGTAAAACCTGAAAGCCACCCGTCTTCTACGTTTGTCCAAACGCCATATTTCACAAGATCATTTTGATTTTTATCACTGAAACTCTCCCAACCAATTCCCTCTTTTGCGAGAAGTCCTTCCGGATTATAGCCGCTCCAGGCCCATCCTTGCGCAGGACAAAATTTATTGGCCGGAGGAGGTGGTGGAGGTCCGCCGCCATTGTCATAACTCCCAAAAAAAGTAGTGGTGCACTCTCGTATCGGACCTGGAGATTGTTGAAATTTGGCACGCATCTTAATGATGGCTCCTTGAGGAGTCCAGTTTTCATCAGTCAAAACTCGTGCGCTGCCTTCGTGAGGAGGATTTAGAGGAGAAAAAGGAACCCAACATTCAGGATTTTCATTAGGACAAGAAACCAGGTTACCAGTGATAGGAGGAGGTGGTGCTCGATAACCACCCCAAGACTTCCAAGATATTTCGATCCACTCTCTTTCAGGCCCGTACTCTGTTTTATCAGTTGTTAAGGTGCAGGCCGGCTCACATAGACCAGCATTCTGGTCACAGGGTCCTCCGATATCGTCGTTTACACACGTCCATTGGTTATCACAGGTTCCACCTAAAGTACCTTCCGGAACAAAAACACAGTATCCTGGATCCGAACAAAAGCTGTCACACGTTTCGTAACTTTCGAAACAACTAAATGACCAAGCGCTTTCTACTTCCTTTGGTTCGGAGAAAATCAAACTTGCACTAAAAACAATTGCCAGTAAAACAATTCCCAAACCAAAAAAAAGAGGCAATTTTTTCTTTTGTGATTCTTTTTTATTATTTTCTTCAGACATTATTATAGTACGAGATTTTGGTCATTCAGTTCCGAGAATTTCCAGTCATTCTGACTTTTATGAGCCTATCCGACTAACAAAATTATAAAGGTTCAAGCAGAGATTAGAATAATTTCTGCCAAGAAGCTTTACCCCCAGCGTCAGGATTGAAAGCCCCGTGATCACTTTTTCTGACCATTCGCATCCAGCCACCAGGAGGAAGCATTAAGCTTCCATACGAGGTAAAGTGATCTCCTGAAGTCCATATGCTGGTAGTATACACCTCCCAATCTCCTCCTGGGTATTTAACCTCTATGTTTATTGGGATAGAATTTCTTACCATAACCGCCCAGGTAACCATAACAACTCCATTTGTTGTGTTTTGCCAACCTTCGATGCCGACACCATTATTACGTGAAAAATCAACCTCACCCCCTCGTTCAACATTAAAAGAACCTCCCCCTCCCGACACGTTTTGCCACACCGGACCTGAAGAAGTTCTGGTAAGAACCTGATTATCTGAACCAGAGCTGTTATTAACATCAAACAGGTGTCCCGTCAGACGCAGGTTGCCCGCAATATGCAATTGTTGAGTCGGTTCTGTTGTCCCAATTCCCATTTTCCCTTGAGCAACGATTAGACCATATGGAGCCGGCTGACTTCCGGAGTTTAAAACTAGCCCTCCAAGTTTTTCCTGGCCGATATTGCTGGCGTTAAGAGGTAAATCAATATTTCCGGCTGGAGGAGGTTCTGATGGCGAGGTCCATTGGGCTAAAACGTAGCTACTCACTCCTATAAGAAGAGCGAGAACAATAACTTTAGACACTGCTAGCAGATTGTATTTTGATTTTTGTAACATTTTTTTATTGTTTTTAAAATAAATAATTAAAAATAAAATTAACTACCTGAAGTAAGAGACTTTAAAACATTTTGACGTTCTCCTTCGATTAAATTAGACCCCCCTTCGCTGGTGACGTCCTTGTTGACCCTTTCAGCTTCTTCACCTTGGAGAAAAGATTCTCCGGAAGAAGATGTCTCTTCAATCATTTTTTGCCTCTCTCCCGGTGTAAGACCAGAACCTATACGGAACAAGTTAACCGCAAAGTAATAAAGAATAATGAGAATAATGAGAATAATGACAACTAAGATAATAGTCACTATTGGCCAGGACCTCCTTTTCTTTTTATCTTCTTCGAGATTTGGATTTACTGAAAACTCCTCCATTTTTTGATATCGCAATTACAAGCTAAATTACAAACTTAATTATAGGTCAAATAAAATCTAACACGAAACATGGGTGTGGATAACCCCTCACACGCAAGCGTGTGAGGGGCGAATCCTTCGATAACTTATTCTGAAAGAGATTTCTACCGAACAGTTACGAAAACTTATTTAATTATCTCAACTAGTTCAAGTCTTCAGGACGGCTAGCACGATTTTCTACCTCGAAATCTAATACGGCTTCAACCTGAGCTTTTGTAAGAGTTGGTGATCTTTGAATGATCTGAGTTATAACTTCATCTCGGGTTTTAACATTTGTAGTAAAACTTGTCTTCACATCACCTATCTCAACTTTTACAAATGTTAGATCTGCAAAAACATCTGCTTCCGCTTCAACAGCAACACTCGCGACAACTCCTTTTCTTTGAGGAGCAGCGCTAGTAGTTACGTTGCCAAGAGCTCCTTTTGCATCACTAGTAGTTCTCGGTCGAGAATCATCATCACTATCAGTGTCGTCACCGTCACTGTCATCGATATCATCGCTATCGTCCACATCATCATTGTCATTGTCGTCAGAATCATTCACATCGTCTGCTTCATCTGAATTCTCTTGTCTTGATTTAGCTACAGCTTCGAGCGCAGTATCGTGACCCCGCTGACTTCGTTCTATTGCGTTTTGGATCGCTTCCTTTGCAGTCTCAGGAACTTTCTCCAGAACTTCGGCAAGAACTTCTTGGTGTTTGGATGTAGCTTCAGCAATTTTTTCAAGAATCGCTTCTGTGTCTTTTCCATTTACTCTTGCTTCCTTAGCTTTTTCTAAAGCCTGGGCCAAGCGTTCTTCGTATTTTTTCGTTGCTTTTTCAGCACGACTAGAATCTTCGTCGTCCGCGAGTTCTCGTGCTTCGGCCAGACGCTCAGAAGCAAGTTTCAAATAACGTTCTGCTTTGGCGACATCACCGAAAGTAAATATCCCGCCAATGCTCTCCGACATTACATCGAGAAAATAAAAAGTAGTTCCCGGAATAAGTCCCGCTTCGGCAGAAACTTCTACTTCAGCATCTGCCACAACTTCGGTCTCAGTTGCCGTAGTCTCGTTCTCGGTTTCGGTTCCGACTTGCGCGCTCGCATTACCTACTACACATGCGGCAAGGAAAAGAGCAAGTGCAGAAACAAAAATAAATTTTTTCATAGGTATACAAAAAAATTAACTAATAACTATAAAGACTTTTTAAGGTCTTATCTTACAATTTTAGCATAAAAAAAGAGGTTCCGCAGGCTTTATTCCTTCATATATAGAAAGACTGACCGAACTCAAAAAGTAAGAGTTTTAAGAGCTGTCTTGTTAACTTTACTGATTTGTGTAGGATTGTGTCTATATGCCCTATTCCCTCTAGCAGAATAAACTTCTTAGGTTCGTTGGCGTTATCTGCAATTCTTTTTGCATCTCTAGGATCAATTACCGTATCTAATTCGCCTGCTATAAATACTGTGGACTTTTGGATATTTTTTACATCATCAATCACGTTATATGTTTCTCTATCTTCCACGTATGAATAAGATACTTTGAATTTTTTCTCGCCCTTCCCTGCCGGCAGATCTCTGACAGATATTTTATATCCGTCGGCTTCCCATTTTTTTCTTTTTTCTTCAGTTAACGATTTTGAGGACGACGACGAAGGCATAATCGCAACACCCGGCTTACAAATAAATTACGAGCAGCAAATAAAATTGAAACCATTCCACCCAAACTGTGCCCGGCTAACAAAACATTCTTATATGGATTTTGTTTGACATATATTGCCAGACACTATTAATGTCAGCTAAGTACTGAGTAACTGTGTATTCAGATATGTCCCCCTCGCTTTCCCAAGTGCCTGTCGGATCTAATCTTACTACTGTATAACCCATGGCACTTAAATCTTCGGCTAGATTTTTAAGATGAGCATAATCTTTAGAGTCTAAAAAGCCGGGACAGAGAATCGCGAGTAGATCATTAATTTTTGCCGGATAGTTAACAGCCAGACTGAGCATCTGACCTTTTCCATTTGGAATTTTTATTCTTGATTCTGCTTGCATGGTGTGGTTATAATGCTTCTAACTTATGCATATTTAATGTTGGATTAAATTCAATTTCTTTTGCCTCGGCCACCTTTTTATTTCCGCCTCACGTCCCCTAGCCTCTTTCAAGGTATTAAAAATTTCTTGATATTTCAATATCACAGGTCTGCGTATCTTTGTGTAATGTGCACCTGTTTTCGAACTGTTGTGCTCGCCTAATCTTTTTTCAATATTATTAGTGCAACCGACGTAAAGAGTTCCGTCTGCACATTCTAGGATGTAAACAAAATGGTTCATGACAGGCACTTTTTATGCTCACACTAGGAGAGAGTTCGCTGGTCAATTACTCCTGCGATGAGCTGCGGGACTTGGACTCGAACCAAGATACTCGCCTCCAAAGGGCGATGTCCTACCATTAGACGATCCCGCAGCTCATCGTACGAATAAACAATATTTAACTTATCAAAAAATGCCTTAATTTACCATTCAAAAAATGTAAGTAAAATACATTCTTGCCTCTGCCTTTTCTCGTGCCATCGGCGGGCGGGACGCCGATGAGGCGACTACCATTACCTGCCTGCAGGCAGGGACGATCCCCCAATATTTTTAAATTAATC
>Ga0210057_1007845_pt1 | contig 12784 bp, 12 predicted proteins | sample CryGeyCG2114_010_2_FD_183968 | JGI IMG/M metagenome (GOLD analysis project Ga0210057, IMG submission 183968) | Groundwater microbial communities from aquifer - Crystal Geyser CG10_big_fil_rev_8/21/14_0.10 (SPAdes) (version 2) | ecosystem: Environmental > Aquatic > Deep subsurface > Groundwater ... | reverse complement strand
TTCATGAAATCCGATTCTACTAGTTTTTCTAAACTCTTGGAATAAGTCTATTGTTATTTGGAACTCACTTTCTTTTCCTTCTAAAGCACTTAATATTAGTAACGGAACGTTTGTTAAATACATGAAGATATATCTGCATTCACTAATTATTTTACCATAATCCTTTACTATTGTTTCTTTGTTTATTTTTGAGAATTTTTTAATTAGTTCTTTTTCTTTTTTCAAATATATTTTACATTGCTCATATAATTGTTGTATTTTTGGATTCTTTTGTTTAACTAATTCTAGGAAATATGCGCTTGCTTTTTCTCTTTCTTTTTTTGACTTATAGTATCTTCCAATGCGTCCGTCATGCAAACAAAGTTGATGTTGAAAATAGAATCCTGTTCCTTTTAGAAGTAATGGTCCGTATGCTTCATGATAAATTGAGATATAGAAAATTGTATTTTCTCTTTCTAAATCTTCTATCCATTCAATATTCTTAATTGTTTTTAATGTACTCATACATTTATCTCCCTGCAGTTAATAGTTGGTTTGCAATGTATAAGTGAAGCATTTGTTTAGTTTCACCTTGAAATTCTCCAACCATAGGCCTATTTTTATTATAAGGTATATTTAATCTTAACCTTTCACAATGACTAACTCTGGTTTTTCTAAACCTTCTTGTGAAACCAATGATCATTTCTTCATGTGTGAAGACAGCATACTGTACATCATCTTGATCGCCACTAGATGCATATTTTCCTGCAGCTATAGCATTCAATCCCCAAGTCATTGCACTTACATTGTCTCCAAGAGTTGGAACATGTCTGCTAAATGGTTCTGAGTGTTGGAACCTTTCCCAATTATCTCCAAATCCAGCGTCAATCCATTCAGGATCCTTATATGCTTGATTTATGATTCTTCTTGCGATTAAGTAATCTTCTCTATCCTGTTCAGGAATCATGCTTTCATTAAGATATTCGAATGATGTTGCGAGTGATCCATCACTTTTTCTATGTCCCACTGGAGGTTCAAGCATGTCCTGTGCCCACATTGTTTTATACCCTCTTTTTCTAAATCTTCCAGGAATATGTTCATCTGATGTATCTCTTAGTGACGCAAAATCAACAGGTAAAATTCTTCTATCTATTGTTATGACGCCTCCTTGTTCTCTTAAAGAGTCAAGTCTATCTACATTGATGCCTACAGGATAATCATCTGCATTGAATCTATTGCTTAAATCAACTATTTCTATACCTCTACTTTCTAAAGCTTTCATGTGAGTATGTGCTGTTTGATATGCACGCATTTCTCCACTACTAAGAATAGCTACTCTTTTTCCATTTGGGACACTTGCCGCATATTCTTCTGCCTCCCTATCTAAAAGAGCAAGGCTTTCTGGAGATTGATCTATGTCAGGGACCTGTTTTTTATAATTAACATAATTATTAGGGTCTCCACGTCTTTCAATTTCTATATAATTAAAATACATAGTACGACCGTGCCGTATTAGTGTTGTTGTTACTCCGTCTTCTCCCATGTTATCACCTTGTTTCTAGTTGTTTCTGCAGTTGATCTTTCATCAACTCGTGTTTTTCTCTTGTTATTTTTTGGACTTCTCCAGTTTCTCCATTTATGAGAACATAATCACCTGTTTTGAAAACTCTGGTAGCATCTTTAGTGCCAACTATACAAGGTTTTCTTCTAGGTTTTGTGATTTCTCTTGAGATAACTGCTGCGTGTGAGCAAATACCCCCTTCATTTGTTACAATTCCTGCTGCTTTTTTGATTAAAGGAATCATGTTTGGAGAAGTCATTGTTGTGATAAGGATGTCTTCTTGTTCAAAGTTATCTAATGCTTCACTGAATGCTTTGATATCTTCAACTAAAACAACTTTGGCCCTTCCTGTGATAAGACCACTATTTGCAATCATACCTTTGACTTGTAATTCTTTTTCATGATTTGTTATTCCAAAAATTTCTTTTATCTTGTTTTCTGCTTCAGTCCCTGTTTTGAACTCATGTTCTCCATTATTTACATGGAATATTACATGTGACATTCTTCTTTTGATTTCATCTTCTTCTACAAATTTATTTTTTGTAACTAAGTCATGTAGATCATCAATTGTATATCCTGTGAAAATATTTTCTAACTCTACATTCTTCCTTTTTGCTATTTCTTTGAATAAATCAAGTGCTAATAATTCAGCACCGCTCCAGCAATTTTTCATCTTAAGCCTTTCTTGTCCTATCTCTTCCAATGTTTTGCTGTATTGCTCAATTTCATTAGGCATATCTAAAAGAAGTTCTTTTTTTATCCTCAATGTTTTTTGTTTTTCATTGTATAGATGTAATACATCCTGCTTGATAATGTTCTTATCAAAATTTTTTAATCTTTTAGATAAGTATGAAATAATGTCATCCCATCTATAACTATTAAAGAAAAAAGAAGCATAATTCTTAGCATGTGTTGTAAAATCTTTTTCTATAGTATTTTTCTTATTAATTAAATTATACCAATCAATGTATTCTTGTTGAATAATATCTAATTCAGGAGAACTGACAAGAATTTTAATTTCTTCTTCTACATTATTCTTGTTTGTAATTTCTTTTAATTTCTTTTTAAGTTCTTCTGTTAAATAATGTGTTCCTTCTGGCTGTGTTGCAAGGTAAACACCCTGGATATTTTTTGTAGCATTATACCATTTACTCAATAAGTTATTGATACTAGCATCATCAAGTTTTGATAAATCAATGTTTAATTGATTAATAATACTATGAAATTCATTTCTGAGCTTTTTAGTTTCTTTTAGAAATCTTTTTATATACTCTTTATCCAGAAAATTTTTACCTTCTTCTTTCCATCTTTTAATGCTTTCTTCTGAAAAATATGCATGGCTTTGGTTATCTTTCCAAAATACCAGATGTGAATCTAGTTTGACGTTAAATATGTTTGACATATTGTTTTTACAGGCAAGATGATGTCCTATACCTATAAGTAATGATGATCTCTCTTGCCATGCAAATTCAAATTTATTCTCCATATGTTACTATTCTCAAAGAGATTATATTAAACTTGTTACTTATTTTTAACTAAAAACTCAATATTTATATACTAAAACTTCATTTTTAGTAAATATGAAGTTAGATGTGAAGGATTTGAGGCTGTTATATCATTTATCTAAGAATTGCAGGCTTCCTATCAGTCAATTAGCTAAAAAAGTAGGCATTAGCCAAGAAGTAGTTAAATACCGGCTTAACAGACTTGTAAAAAAAGGAATAATAGTAGACTTTATTGCAGATATTGATGAGTCAAAACTAGGTTATGGGCGTTATTTGATATATCTTGCATTCCAAAATGTAGATGAATTTAAGGAAAAAGAGATTATTCAGTATCTTATAAATCATCCTTTTGTTGCATGGACAACTACATCAACTGGCAAATGGAGTATTATATTTGATTTTATTGCAGAGAATATTGAAGATGTCAACAATTTTATAGAGCAAAGCAAAGAGAAATACAGGGAAAATATAGGAGAATATATTGTTGCACCTCAAATATCTTTTCAGCACTTTAATTCTAAATATTATCAAATAGATAAAGAAGTGAAGCAGAAGAGGAAGAAAATAAAACATAAAGTAGATGAGAAAGATCTGCAAATATTACAATTATTATCAAACAATGCTCGTCTTGATTATGTAACTTTATCAAAAAAATTACAACTAAGCCCTAATGCAATTAAGAACAGAATTAAAGCACTTGTTGATGCACAAATAATTACTGAATTTTTTATTCATCCAAACAAAACTTTGTTAGGATTTGAACAATATTATTTGCAGTTAGATTTTGGTAACCAAACTAAAGAACAGGAAGAGCAGTTTATTTCATACATTAGAGAACATCCAAATGTAAATGCTTATTATAAGCCATTAGGATACTGGAGCATTGAAGTAGCTGTTTTTGTGAAAAATGTAGGAGAATTAAGAAGGTTTATCTTAGATTTACGTAATAAGTTTGGTGGTTTTATGAAAGTTCATGATACTATGCTGTTTTATGAAGAGCCTAAGAGCAATTATCTGCCTAAAGGTGTGTTTCAGTCATAATTCCCAAAACTGTTAAAAAGCAATATTCATTTCTCTACATATGGAATTTGAAGAAGCATCATCAGGATTGTGGATACCAAAGGGAACAACACTAGAACAGCATCCTGCAAAGACAAGGAACTATGCAAGCTTGTGTGACATGTTAAATGAGAATCCAATAAAAGGTGTCTGTGCTTTGCCATCTTTAGTAGGTTTGCCTGTTTTTGATAAAGATATGAATTTGAGTGACAGAAAAGTTCAAACAGCGCTTGCTATAAATGATGCAATATATAAAAAAATATTAGCTTCAGATTTTATGCTTCGCTCTGCATTGACTTTTGAAGATACTGTTGAGCACAGAGCAGCAGGCATTGGAAATTCAAGAAGAGTAAGATACAAGAGGGATGCTTATTATGCGTTTATTGATGCTGTTGTTGATATATCTGGAAACAGGGATGTTGTAGCGTATGCTGAAAAACATGGCATAAAAGAATTTGGATTAGGGTTGCAGGCATGCAGTACTGTCAAAAGAAGATTAGGAATATCTCCAAAATATTCAGGTTCTGGAAAGATAATAGCAGAAGACCTTATTGAGATAGTTGTAAATGAAGGATTTTCATTTGATCATTATGGAAATAAACCTGCAATGCTTCGTGTATTATATGAGCATAATGGATTTGAGTGGAAACCAGTTTTTGTGAGAAAAGATTCTATAAGGTATAATCCAAAAAGATTTCATGAAATTTCTAGAAAAGTTCTTCATGCATTATTCAATATTGCAGAAAGAACATCTTTTCCAAAAGGAGTTAATATAGAATATGTAATGCCAAAAAAATATTCTGAAATATTTCTTGTACAATATGCACCTATTCCTTTTATGAATGAGCCAGAATTAACTTCAATAAATTTTGATTATAAAAATGATCCTAGGGAAGAAGAGTCTTTGATAGTTGGATGCTGTGAAGCTTATTTTTTAGCTGAGGATATATTTGATATGAAAGAATCTTTATCTATATCAGCGGCTATCACTGCATTAAGAAAATTTAATTATGAACATCCTGAAGGATATTTGTTGTTAGATAGATATTCATCAACTGGCAGATATTGGAATGGCAATCCTAAAGTTACTTATGCTGACATTAGCAATGCCACTGTTCTAGTGGATCCTTATTCTGGTCATCATACTTTAACTGCTTGTTTATCAGATCATATATGTCAGCTTATGAGAGAGGAAGGATGTTTTGTTATTGCTCCTAATTCATGGTTGGGGGAAGATGGAGCAGAGTCTAAACATACTCAAAATATTGATGTATCTGACGGCCTTTCTGTTCAAGTAGATGAGAGGACCCAAAGATGTGCAATGTCTCAAGGAAACGTATTCATATGAACAACATTTAAAAACACACTGTATTTCTTTAAAACTATGATACGTAAACCTATAATCACAATACTTGGCCATGTTGATCATGGAAAAACCCGTCTGTTAGATACTATTAGGAATACGACAGTTATAGACAGAGAGGCAGGTGCTATTACACAGGCTATAGGGGCTTCTATTGTTCCAGAAGAAACTATACAGAGGATCTGCGGAAAATTATTGGATTCATTAGGCATTAAATTAATAATCCCTGGCTTATTATTCGTTGACACTCCTGGTCACGAGGCATTTACTAACTTGAGAAAACGTGGTGGCAATTTAGCAGATATTGCTGTTGTTGTTATTGATATTAATGAAGGACTAAAACCGCAGACAGAAGAAGCTATACAAATTCTAAAAAAATACAAAACACCATTTATTATTGCCTTAAACAAAATTGATCTTTGCGGTGGTTGGGTAAAGAGAGAAGGTGGTTTATTAGCACAATTGAATGCACAAACAGATCAGACACAGCAGGCTCTTGACATGAAGTTATATGAAGTTGTAGGTAAATTAGCTGAATTAGGATTTGAATCTGACAGATTTGACAGAGTTAGTGATCATACAAAGCAAATTGCACTTGTACCAATAAGTGCAAAGTTTAACATAGGCATTCCTGAATTATTAATGGTTTTAACAGGTTTAGTGCAGAAGTTTCTTGCAAAGAAATTAGAAGTAGAGGTTAAAGGTCCTGCAAAAGGAACTATTTTAGAAGTTAAAGATGAAAAAGGTTTGGGAATAACTCTTGATGCAATTATTTATGAAGGTACTCTTGATGTTGGAGATATTATTGTCATAGGTAATATTGGGGAACCAATAGTTACAAAAGTAAAAGCATTGTTTATTCCTGAACCATTAAAAGAAATGCGCGACACTAAAGGAAAATTTGTTTCAGTCAAGCATTTGACTGCAGCTATTGGTGTAAAAGTTGCTGCTCAAGATATTGATAATGTTGTAGCAGGCATGCCCATACATGAAGCTACTGAAGATACACTTGAGCAGGTTAAAAAAGATGTTCAGCAAGAGATTGAAGAAGTATTAATTGAAACTGACAAAGAAGGAATAGTTGTTAAGGCAGACACACTTGGAAGTTTAGAAGCGTTATTGACTTTATTGCATCAAAAAAATATTCCTATAAAAAGAGCAACTATCGGAAAAATTTCCAAGAAAGACATCATGGATGCACAAGCTAACTGTGACAGTCGTCCAGAATTCGGTGCTATTGTTGGATTTAATGTTGGACTTGACAAAGAAGCAGATGTTTGTGAAGTTAAGATTTTTAATGATAAAGTTATCTATAAATTGATTGAAGATTTTGAAAAATGGTTTGAAGCAAGGAAAAAAGCATTGGAAACAGCAGGTTTTGATACATTAACTCCAGTATGTAAAATGCAGATTATGCCTAATCATATATTCAGAAGAAATAATCCTGCTGTTGTTGGCATGGATATTCTTGCTGGGAAAGCACGCACTGGAATGAGACTTATGAAAGATGATGGTAAGCATGTTACTCATATTAAGTCAATGGAATTAGAAAAAAAATCAGTTAAAGAAGTTGAAGCAGGGAAGCAATTGGCTGTATCTTTACCAGGCATAACAATAGGCAGACAATTAAATGAGGGTGATGTGCTGTATACTTTTATGGCTGAAAGTGAATTTCTGGCTTTGAAGAAATTTAAAAAATGTTTATCCAAAGATATGATTAGTGTTATGAAAGATATTGCAGATATAATGAGAAAAGAAAATCCAACGTGGGGACTATGAAAGGAAAATATTTGAATTCAAAAGAAGTTAAGAAGGTTTTAGATCTTTTAAATAAACAGTGGGGATTTAGTGACAAACTGAATTATGTATTTTTTCAAAGTAATAAGAGGAATATATATATTGTAAATAAAGAATTTGCTTCCCTAGATGCTTCTAAATTAAGAATTAATACTTTGGGAATGTATTTTGGGGAGATTACTCAAAAAGGTGATCTTCGTTTAAGTATTGAAGGCGCTCAGATGATCGGACCCAATGTTTCAAAGCAGGTTTTAGAACTTGATGATGATCAAGTTAAGAAGTGGATGTATGGAGAGGATGTTGAAGTTGCAGATGATTTAGCAGGATTTCATATTTTAAAGCATGAAAATTATTTTGTTGGATGCGGTTCATGCAAAAATGGTGTTTTAGTGAATTTTGTACCTAAAAATCGCCGTATTAAAACGCTTGATATTCCTTCTTGAATTTAAATTCTTAATAATCTTAGTAATATACTACAACAGTATCAAAGCTGTGGTCGATATAAACGCGTTTGCTTATTCGCGTAAAAAGTCGAACAGAAAACTTATAACTCACAATCCTACTTTAATGTAAGAATACTTATTACTATAATATTTTAAGCAATTTATAACATTATAAATCTTAAGAACTCATAACTTAGTGAGACTATTCATTTTTGTGAATAATTCTAAATCTTCATCACCATAGATCCATATTCTATTAGGGTATGATTTATCAAGATCAACAACATGATATGATGCAAAAGTCCAGTTAGTTTTTTTCTCTATTTCTTTGATGAGTGATTCTACTGTTTTATGTCCGGGTTTAACAGGGGTGTTTCCCAATGCACCATAACCCTCTTCTGTTCTGTAAAGAAAAACTGCATGAGCAGTTGATAAATCTGCAGTAAGCATTCTAAGAATGTTAGGAGTATATCCATTATCAGATAACAAAGCAGCTGCATCTACTGCATAATCAATGCAATCTCCTTTTCTGTTTTGATGATTTACTACAAATGATTCAGCTTTCTTATCGTCACTGCCATGCATGTATCTGTTCAAATAAGCTTGAGCTTCTCTGGGAGTTTCTACAGCATCTATTGCTTCTTCCCAACTAAATTTTCTATACCTGATTCTTTTTTTTCCTTGAGAAGGAATTATTTTGATATCTTCTTGATGCATTGTTACATAAGACCTTTTTTCAGGTACTGGTGTATCAGGTGTATCATATTTTAAACAAGAACACAGGGCCAATAAAGCCAGAAATCTCTTCATTTTGTTTAAAATATGGATTTGATTTTTAAAGGTTATGACCTGTTTGTAGTAGTAATCTTTTTAAGTTATTGCTATTTTTTAAGTTTAAATCATGCTCTCGTAGTATAGAGACATACTTGTAAGGGCAAAACTGCCCTGTACCAACCCCACATCAAGTACGGTATTGCTATGCAAACCGTACGAATAACGATCACGCCCTCGTAGTATAGTAGCTATTACGTTACCTTGGTATTACAATACCAATAAGGTAAAGGTCGCGGGTGCAAATCCCGTCGAGGGCTTTCAACTCCAAGTGTAAAACCATAAAGTTATCTAGTTTGTAATGTTAGAAATTTTTTCGAGAGTTGGCTTTTTTTCATTTTTTAATTCTGCGATAAATTTTTGGAATAAGGAAGGATTTTTCTCTAACTCTTGTGCTTTTTTCATAGCGTCTTTCATTTGTGAATGATGATAATGCATAGCATGAAATGTTCCAGTATAATACTTTTGCTCTGTAAAATCCTTTTTAGAGAACTTTGCAAAAATCGATTTTTGGATCGAAAGTGTAAAATTTCTTCTTTTGCGCTCGTCGGTGGATTCAAACGATGCAAAGTTCTTTAAAGATAACGCTAAAACTTTGTTTTAGCGGAATTGTGAACAAGTTCACAATAATACCTACTTCGTTGGTATTATCAAACTTAGATGAAATCTAAGTTAGGGAATTTTGCTATTTATGCAAAATTCTCTTTAGAGTGTTTTTAAAGGTTATTGACTGAAATGCTTTATCAATTATTTTACCAATTATTTATAAATAAACAAGGGTTTCTTTGACTACATGCAAACTTGGGAAATGATTATTGATACAGAAAGACCTATAAGGATGGGTGATTTGGAAATCATTGTTGGAGATGGTTCTCCTCTTTCTTATCCTAATGCAAGATTAGCACTTGCTAATGAATTAAATCAAGCATGGAGAGATTATATAGTTGATATGACAGGTAGGAGAGTTAATGAGATTGTTGATGCTTCTGTTAAAATAAAACTTGGAGAGCTTGTATCTAAATATTTTGAGCCAGTAAAAATATTTTCTGCAGGATATTTACGAAAATTAGGGGCAGATTTGCAAGTATCAAAAAAAGAGTTAGTTGAAATTGTAACTCAAATTGCAAGAATAGATTCACTATATCGTTTTTGTGGTGCAGAATTGGAAGGAAACACATTAACACTTGCTTTAAGTAATACAGATTTTAAAGAATATATTGGGACAACAAGCAAAGCAAGTATTCCAGAGCAAAAGGATTTTAGAGAAAGATTAGTGCAGGCAGGCATTGATGATTTTAATGATGAGAATTATTATTTCTCAAATCCTCTTGCAACATGTGCAGTTGTTGTAACTTCAGATGGCTATGTTCCATTGGGTCTTCGAAGCAATGTTGTTGCAATATATCCAAATACATGGCATACTTTTGGAGGCTACAACAAGCCTAATCCAAAGAATGAAGAAAACTTTCAGCCTGGAAAAATTGACTTATTAACTCAACTTATGAACGAATTGTCTGGTGAAGCAGGTATAACAGATGCTGATGTTCGAGAAAGATACTTTTTGGGTATTGCCCGTAATGTGGTTACAAGAGGCCCTGAAGCATTATTTTATGTTCAATTGGATATTACAAAATCTGAATTAGAAAGAAGATGGTTAACTATTGCACCTGATAGATTTGAACATAGAAATGTTACTTTTTATAGGATATCAGGTTTATCTGGTTTTATTGACCAACATAGAGGAAGGATGGTTCCTACAGGAGAAGCATGTTTGGTTAAGTATAATGAACATTACCAAGCTGGTGCGTTTAGAAGAGTGGCTTAAATCCCAAAACTTTTATATCATAGTTCTGCGTAAAATAACTCATGTTAAAGCATAAATGCCAAACTATGAAGCAAGTTATTGCTTATATAGGGTTTACTCTGCTATTCATACTACTATTATACTACAAGCAACTAAATGAACATGACTTAATACTTGATGCTATAGTTTCTATTGGATTAATGGCTGGATTTTATTGGAAATATGATACCTTAAAGCAAGATAACTGGAGTTCACTTGCATTGTTTGCAGCAGTAATTTTACATAATACTCATCTTTATGGAAGCGCTCCTTTTGGAATACGATTTGATCATTACATGCATTATTTTGCTGGCTTTGCAATAGCTATTGTTGTTGACCGCTACTTTTATGAAAGACTTACTAAGTTACAACGGTTTATACTTCTTTCACTTATTGCCTTAGGTTTAGGTGCGATAGGCGAGATTGCAGAATGGCTAGGTTATGGAATCTTAGGAAGCGGGAAAGGTTTTTTCTATTATGGCATAGGTGATGAAGGTGAATGGAGAAATGCAGTTTTGGATATGATATTTGATTTGGCTGGCGGATTGACAATGGCAGTAATTAGTTTTCTTAGGAAAAAATAAATTATTTAAACAATTCTATATCCTGATTTAGGCATTGTAAATGACGGCATGCCATACTTCTTTCTTTTGAAATTTATCTTAATCTCTGGGTCTTTCATAAATATATGTTATCATACTAACTTATAACTTTTATTATATTGAAATAAAAGAAGCTATGCCAATAATTATAAACATAATTCCTGCAATTATAGAAAGTGTTTTTGTGTTGATCTTTTTAAAGAATAATTTGCCAATATAAACTGCTATCAAAGACAGTATGAACAGGGCTGAAATAACTCCAAAGAAAACAAGCCAAGGATTATACTGTGCTGCAAATAAGCCGGCAGTGATCTGGCTTTTGTCACCCATCTCTGAGATTAATATTAATGTAAACCCTGTAATAAATGGTGAACCTGTCTTATATTTTTCATTGTCATCCTTGTGGTTATTTAATGTTATAATCCCAAATATTATGAAAATAATGCCTGATCCAATCTTGATGTAGCTAATTGGTATGATGTTTGTTATAATATCCCCAAACACAATTGCAAGACCGTCTGCGATTATGAATGCCAATAGAACTCCTAACAATAATCTTAGATGCTGTTTTGTTTTTGAAGCAAGGAAAAGAATGGCTAATTGTGTTTTGTCGCCTAGTTCTGAAAGTCCAATGACGATGAATGGGATTAAAAAGTCGAGTAACATAACTAATTGTTATTTGTTTTTATATTTAAATATGCTTGTCTCATGTAATGCATAACATAATCATACTATTTTACTTCTTCTCTGGTAATAGTTATTGCATTATAGATTACATAGATAACAAGAATAAGGACAACAAGTCCTATAAGGTTAAATTTCCATCCTCCCTGCAGTAAATATCGCTGGAGTGTATAAAAAAAATCTTTAATTCCAAAGTAAGTAATGCCATTAACTATGCCAGTCCCTTTAAAGACAATGAATGTTGTTCCAAGAAGAAGAAAAAGGATTCCAGAAACAAGATTGCTTGTATGCAGGCTGTGTGTTTTTCCTCTAAACTCAAAATGATATATTTTACCTTTCATCCATTTCATTTTTTCTATATGATGGCTATCATAAAAAAAGCAGAATAGAAATATCGGAACAAACATGCCTAGAGAGTAAAAAAACATTAGAGTTATTGCAGTGAGATAATTGTGAAATACTGTTACCATAGACAACATTCCTACAAGGATTGGTCCAACACATGCTGTCCATCCTATTGCAAAAAAAATGCCATAAAGAAAAACACCTAGTGTGTCATGCGTGGTTCTTCTTCGGAGAATAACTCCTGAGAATCCTTTTCCAAGTAATGAAAATAAACCAAACAAAATCATGACAGCTCCAGCAATTTGAATAAAAATTCCGCTATTTTTCTGTAGAAGAGTCACTGCTGTGTTGCCGATCAGTGTAGCTCCTATACCCATTGCAGTGAACATTAGTGTGAAACCTGCAAAAAAAACAAGAGTCATGTATGTAATCTGTTTCTTTTCTTTGAATGTATAACTAAAAAATGCAGGAATTAATGGAAGAAGGCAAGGAGACAAAAGGGTGAGTATGCCGGCAAGGAACGCTATGAGAAAAGAGACTTGAAGAGTAAATTGCTGTGCCTGTTCTTGCTCATATGCTTGTGCAACAAGAAGACCTTGTGGGAGATGTTCAGATGCAAAGATTGCCGGAGCAAGAAGAAAGAGTAAAAAAAATAAAGAAATAAAAAAAATAAAAATTTGCCGCAAGATTTTCAATCCTCCTGATCAGCAAGGTCAGTGTAGACTGCACCTTGCAGCTGGTCCATGTTAGTAAATATATATGAACCATCCTC
>Ga0210057_1007844_pt1 | contig 12785 bp, 10 predicted proteins | sample CryGeyCG2114_010_2_FD_183968 | JGI IMG/M metagenome (GOLD analysis project Ga0210057, IMG submission 183968) | Groundwater microbial communities from aquifer - Crystal Geyser CG10_big_fil_rev_8/21/14_0.10 (SPAdes) (version 2) | ecosystem: Environmental > Aquatic > Deep subsurface > Groundwater ... | reverse complement strand
ACCTAAAAAATGAGTAAAGGGTTAAAGTTTTTTTTCATTGCTTTTTTTGTTAGTTTTTTGGGTATATTCGCCCTAAATATTTTCCAAGAAAATTTGGAAAATTATTTTTATGCTCAAATTTCTCAGCCACTTCAAAATATGGCTGAAGTAAAAATTCCAGAAAAACCAGATTTAGAATTACAAGCAAAAGCGGCTATATCAGTCAGGGTTAATGAAGTGGGTAAAGCAAAAATTCTCTTTAAAAAAAATATCAATCAGCCCTTGCCAATTGCTTCCTTGACAAAATTGATGACGGCTTTGGTTGTTTTGGAGAATCCGAAAGATTACGATTTTTCAAAATCGATCACTATTTCAGAAGATGCGGCCAATCAAGAAAATGTTCCAAATTATGGCAATTTAAAAGGGGGACAGAAATTAAGCCTCGAAGAGCTTCTGGATTTAATCCTAATCTATTCCAGCAATGACGCCGCTTATGCTTTAGCCGAAGAAATGAAGGTGGAAAATTTTGCCCCAGTAGTAGAGCAAAGCTCACTACGGGGCTTCGTTGAAAAAATGAATCAAAAAGCTAAAGATTTAGGATTGGAAAATACCTATTTTGTAAATCCTACCGGCCTCGATCCCGAAAAACTCCACTATAATCCAGAGGCTTTAAATTATTTCAATCATTCAACTGCCAGGGATTTAGTCAAACTGGCCCAATATATCCTTAAAGAACATCCTTTAATTTTTGAAATTTCGAGAAAGGAACCTTTTTATTTAATTAAAGATGGAATTTTTGATTTATTTTTAACTCAGGAGGTTGTTGGCGGAAAAACTGGTTACACTGATGAGGCTGGCGGATGTATTCTTTTTCTCTTTCGCAATGAGCGCAGAAGTATTTTTATTAATCTAATTTTAGGTGCGCCTTCATCCTCGGCTCGGATTACTGAGATGCAAAAACTAATTAATTATCAAGCTCGCCTATAGCGAGCGAAGAACTTCGTTCATCTTCACGCTTCGCTATCGCTCGCGTGAGCGAAGATGGAGATGAAGGCAAACTCCAAAGGAGGCAAACTTCATCGAGCGGCTAAATCTATGACCTTATTTACCTTTAATGTCATTCGACTTTTGATATTTGCCGCTTTGACAGCTGGAATTGCTTTTTTATTAGCACCAATTTTAATAAAATTTTTAAACAAGTTTAAATTTTGGAAAAAAGAGGCGAGAACAAAAACTATTACTGGCGAGGAAGCTGAAGTTTTTTATTCCTTACATAAAGAAAGAGAGGTGACTGTCCCTCGGGGTGGGGGATTGCTCATTTGGATTTCAGTTTTAATTATTATTTTTTTATTTTTTGCCCTATCTCATTTCTCCCATCCCTGGTGGTTTAAAAAATTAAATTTTTTATCCAGAAGCGAAACTTGGCTACCCCTATTTACACTAATTGCAGCAGCTATTGTTGGTTTGACTGACGACATCTTGCAGGTCTTTGGAAAAGGAAAGTACGTTGGGGGTGGAATGGAATTCACCAGAAGATTATTAATTATTATTTTGATTGGATTAATTGGGGGGCTATGGTTTTATTACAAGTTGGAGTGGAATTCAATTCATATTCCTTTAATTTTCAATTTTCCCGAAGGAATTGATATTACTTTAGGTTTCTGGATTATTCCTTTTTTTATTTTGGTAATGGTGGCTTGTTGGTCAGGAGGGGTGGTTGATGGTTTAGATGGTCTATCCGGAGGCGTTTTTGCTTCAATCTTTGGCGCTTTCTCAATTATTGCTTTTACTCAAGGAAAAGCAGATTTGGCTACTTTTTGTGCTCTTTTAGTGGGAGCCCTTTTTAGTTTTTTATGGTTCAATATTCCACCAGCCCGATTTTATATGGGAGAGACCGGCATTTTGGCTTTAACCTCAACCATGGCCGTGGTCTCTTTTTTAACCGACTCAGTTGTGGTCTTGCCAATTATTGCTGGGGTAGTGGTAATGGAAGTTGGTTCAATAATTTTGCAGTTGTTATCTAAAAAGTTTCGTCAGAAAAAAATCTGGCTTTCCACCCCAATCCATCACCATTTCGAAGCCCGTGGCTGGCCACCTTATCAGGTAACAATGAGATTTTGGGTCATCAGTATCGTTTTTGCCATTTTAGGAGTAGCCATCCGCCTTCTTGGCTAAATATGAAATATAAAGAATTGAGGAAAAAATATCCAAAATTTATTTACCGGAAATATTCTTACAAAATTAATAAGGGAAATTTAAAAATTTCCTTTCTTTTTGAAGTACCGCCCGACATTAAATTTGAGCCCCAAATCACTATTGAAAATGTAACGAGGAAAGAGCTCGTTACATTGGATAGCTTGATATTTCATTTAGGGTTAATGGAAATTCCTAGTTACTGGAAAGCAACTTGCTCACCAGAAATTTTAATTAAAGCTGGCCATCTAAACAAAGAACAAATCAGCTGGTGGAAAGATTTAATAATGAATGGTATGGGCCAATTCTTCTATGAAAACCAAATTGATTTTCGAAAACCAAACTTTATTAAAATCACCCCTATCAACGTCGCCGGGGCTCGTAGTAATTACGTCGCCGGGGCTCGCGATAGAGTGTCGGTGCCGGTGGGGGGAGGGAAGGACTCGGTGGTGACTTTAGAATTACTAAAAAGAGCTAGAAAAAATATTCAATGTTTTTCTTTAAATCCAACTGAGGCGGCTTTAAAAATAATGAAAATTGCCGATTGCGGGGCGGCGAGTGGGTGGCGTCCAATTATTGTGCGACGAGAAATTGATGAGAAATTGTTAGAGTTAAACCGAAAAGGTTTTTTAAATGGCCACACGCCATTTTCGGCTTATTTAGCTTTTTTGAGCGTTTTAGTGGCAGCAATTTTTGGCCAAAAATATGTTGCTTTTTCAAATGAAAGAAGTTCAAATGAAGGAAATGTAAAATATTTAGGCAAAATTATCAACCATCAATGGTCAAAAAGTTTTGATTTCGAAAAAAAATTTAGAGATTATTCCAAAAAATATTTGGCTAAAGAAATTGAATACTTCAGTTTTTTGCGGCCTTTGTACGAAATCCAAATTGCGAAATTATTCAGTAAATACCCAAAATATTTTTCGGCTTTTTTAAGTTGCAATGTTGCTTATCAAACTGCTTCGGGAACGAAGAGGCCAACAGAAAAATGGTGTGGAAGGTGTCCCAAGTGTTTATTTGTATTCACCGCTCTCTATCCTTTTATAGAGGAAAGTGAATTATTAAAAATTTTCGGAAAAAATTTATTTGAAGACAAGAAACTTCTTCCAATAATGCAAGAATTAATCGGCGAAAGAAAATTCAAACCATTTGAATGCGTTGGCACCAAAAAAGAAAGCCTCATCGCTTTCTACCTTAGCTTTAAAAAATGCATAGGTGACACCTATGCAAATTTACCGTTTTTATTAAAATATTTTCGAGAGAAAATTTTACCAAAATATCCTAATATAGAAAAGGAGTCAAAAAAGTTGTTAGACTCCTGGAATAATCAAAATAATTTACCAAAAGAATTTGAAAAGATATTAAAAACTCATCTTTCGCCACAGGCGTCTTTTTAGTCTTGACTTTTTAAAAAAATAATTTAAAATATAAATAAAGGAGGTGAGTTAGTTGTTTAAAAAGTTAAAAGAAGTCGCTGAAGGACGGGTAAATCTATTAACAGTAAAGACTACCGCAGCTTGGTTGGAGAGGGAACCTGAGCCAAATCTACATATAGTTATCGATGATACGATGGAAGCCCTGACAAGTTCCGGAGACAGAAAGGAACATTTTAAGACGGCATCGACCTGGCTGAAAGAACAACTCGAGAAGTGGCAAAATCCTTTAGTTTCTAAGATTGAGGTGGCCACTGCCGAGCATCCTCTGGAAGTGGTCTGCGGCGATGTAGCCCCGATATTAGTGATTAAAGGGAAGAAATATCTTGTAAGCTTTTTCCGGGATATTGAACCAGTTGGTTGGTTGATTCCGGGTGGATGTCCCAGTTGCCGAGGGGAATTACTTAACCCAAGGCAATTGGCAGTTCGGGAATGTGGAGAGGAGTTATTAATCGGCGATAAGAGAGGAAGAATATATAATTTTTTACCTTCCTCAGCAGAAGTGATTGAGACTATCCAGGCTTGGAAATTAGAACCTGTCGATTTCATATCATTATCGCCAAAAGAACTTCCCCCTGCCAAAGGTCATGCCCAGAATTTAGTGATGGAGTATCACGATACAAAAAAATGGACGAAAAACGTAAATGTTACGATCGATCATCAAACTGCTAGCGTGGCCATCACTTTGTATTGGGAGATAAATTTGCCGATTGGTTTAGAAGAGTTGCGGATATTTGACGGAGAAAAGACTGGTGCTTTAATAAACCGGCCTATTCGATTAACTACCGAAGACGGAGTGCTGGCGGCTATTTTTTCGCGAGGAGAAAATATTCTTTCAGCCGGTTGGATCACTGAAGCAGAAAAGGGACGAGCAATTATTCCTAAGTAGTTAGGAAAGAGCCTCAATACAGGATTCTATCCACTGAGGCTCTTTTTTCATTTCCGAAAACCTAAAACTGTTTTTTATCGAAAATTTATGCTATTTTATAATTAGAATGAACTTAGCGGAATTAAAAAACAAACGAATTCTGATTTTGGGGTTTGGAAAGGAGGGGAGGGATAATTTGGAGTTTTTAAGGAAATTATTCCCGGGCAAAACTATAGGTATAGCTGATCAAAAAAAATTATCCTCTATTTTCTACGATCGTAGAAAACAGGGTATAATAAAGAAATTCGGAAAGGTAAGATTACATTTGGGGAAGAATTACCTTAAAGCGCTGAAAGATTACGATGTGATAATTAAGTCGCCGGGGATTCCATTTAAAATATTACCAAAATCAGTTCTTAATAAAGTTACTTCACAAACGGAGATTTTTTTTGAGAATTGTCCTGGTAAAATTGTTGGAGTTACTGGAACTAAAGGAAAAAGTACTACCACCTCTTTGATTTGCAAAATTTTAAAAACTGCTGGATTAAAGGTTCATTTGGTTGGCAATATTGGAAAACCAGTATTGAATCTTTTATTTTCGGCGACACCAAAGGATGTTTATGTGTATGAATTATCAAGCCACCAGCTTTACAATCTCAAAAAAAGTCCCCGTATTGCGGTTTTTTTGAATATTTATCATGAACACTTGGATTATTACCGAAATTTTAAAGAATATGTCCAGGCTAAAACCAATATCACCCGCTACCAAACAAAAGACGATTTCTTGATTTTCAACTCAGAAGATAAAATTGTTAAAGAAATTGCAAAAAATTCTAAAGCTAGAAAGGTCCCAATTAAGGGAAAATATTATTCATTAAATAGAGCAGCGGCTAAGGCAGTTGGTAAAATCTTTAAAATTCCTCAAAGGATTATTGAAAAAGCAATCGGAGAATTTAAACCACTGCCTCACAGATTAGAATTGGTTGGAACTTTCAAGGGAATTACTTTTTACAATGATGCTTTATCTACTATTCCTGAAACTGCCATTTTGGCAATGGAGGCTTTGGGGAAACGGGTTCAAACAATTTTTCTTGGCGGTTTTGATAGGAGAATTGATTTTAAAGATTTAGCTAAAAATATTTTGGAAAATAAAAATATAAAAAATCTAATTTTATTTCCAACAACCGGAGAAAAGATCTGGAAAGATATTGTGCGACAAAATAAGAGGAGGGGAGATAAGAGGGGCAGGGTACTAAATCATTTTTTTGTAAATAGGGCGATGAGAACTTCGTCCTCATCTTCCCCTTCGCCCCGCTATAGCGCGGCTCAGTATATGAAAGATGCTGTTAAATTAGCTTATCAACATACTCAAAAAGGAAAAATCTGTCTTTTATCTTGTGCCTCAACCAGTTTTAGTATTTTCAGAGATTATAAAGAGAAGGGGAATTTATTTAAAAAGCAAGTTTTTGCGCAAGCAAAAACGAAGATGGAGATGAAACAGTAGTTTCATCGACCAATACGTGAAAAAATATGGTATAATAAAAAGTGATGAGGGCTCAGCATCCTGATTATATTTTAATTGGAGCAGTGGTTGTTCTTTTAGTATTAGGAATTTTGATTTTGGCCAGTGTTTCAGCTTCCCTTTCTCAGGAAAGATTTGGTTCAACTTTTTATTATTTAAATCATCAATTTTTGTTTGGGCTATTACCCGGGGTTTTATTAGCTTTTTTAGCTTTTAAAATTCGGTTAGATTTTTTGAAAAAATGGACTCTAATTTTGCTCTTAATTAACTTAATATTACTGGCAATGGTTTTTTTGCCAAAAATTGGGGGAAGTTTAGGAGGAGCAGCCAGATGGATAAATTTAGGACCCATCTCTTTTCAACCAGCAGAATTTTTAAAACTGACTTTTTTACTTTATTTAGCAGCCTGGCTAACTGGTCGGACCTCGCCTCAAGGGAAAATTAGTGCGGGGCAAGTTAAAAAAGGGTTTAGCCAAACTTTAATTGCTTTTTTAATCGTTATAATTTTTGTCAGCTTACTCTTAATTTTTCAGCCAGATATCAGCACTTTAGGAGTAATTATTGCTTCAGCAACCTTAATGTATTTTTTAGCCGGAACCCCTCTTTGGCATAGTATTTTGATAATGGCAGCTGGGTTAGGTGGATTATTTTCAATAATAAAACTCGCTCCTTATCGAGCAAATCGTCTTTTAGTTTTTTTTCATCCAGAAATTGACCCAATGGGAATTGGTTATCAGATAAAACAGGCCTTAATTGCTATAGGCTCAGGTGGAATTTCTGGATTGGGTTTAGGTTTAGGAATGTTTCGCCAAAAAATTGGTTTTTTGCCTCACTCAATGTCTGACGCAATTTTTGCTATTTTTGCTGAGGAAGCCGGATTTATTGGCTCGTTGATTTTAATTTTTCTTTTTTTATTATTTTTATGGCGAGGATTTAAAATTGCAAAAGTTAGCCAAGATAAATTTTCGAAATTGATAGCTTTGGGTATTACTTCCTGGATTACCATTCAAGCCCTTACCAATATTGGCTCAATGACAGGCCTTTTACCTTTGACCGGAATCCCTTTACCATTTATTAGTTACGGAGGCTCAGCCTTGATTACAGAACTGATTGGGGTAGGGGTATTACTTAATATATCTAAAAATGTTGTTTAAAATTGTCACACTGTTAAATTATTACATTGTTAAACTGATTTCCGCAATTTAGCAATTTAGCAATTCAGCAATGAAGATACTTTTTGCCGGTGGTGGTACCGGCGGCCATATTGTACCAATAATTGCCACTGTCAGAGAAATAAGAAGGATTTATCAAGGTGAGGATATTCAATTTTTTTACCTTGGCCCAAAAGATGAATTCGGCCAAATTTTACTTTCTCAAGAAGGAATAAAAGTCAAAGCAGTTCTGACAGGAAAAATTAGAAGATATGCTAACTGGAAAAGTTTTTTTCAAAATCTGGGAGATATCCTCTTTAAAATTCCAATTGGGATTCTCCAGGCCTTTTTCTATCTTTTCTTTTTAGGTCCGGATTTAATTTTTAGTAAGGGAGGGTTTGGTTCCATTCCCGGAGTAATAGCTGGTTGGCTATTGTGGGTGCCAATTTTTCTTCACGAATCAGATGTTACTCCTGGGCTGGCCAATCGATTCATCTCCAGATTTGCTCGAGAAATTTTTGTCTCCTTTCCGGTTCAAAAAACAGGCTATTTTTCGCCAAGAAAAATGATTTCGGTTGGTAATCCTATTAGAAGAGAAATTTTAGAAGGTGAAAAAGAGGAAGCGAAGGAATTTTTTAAATTAAGTTCAGAGAAACCTGTAATTTTAATTTTGGGCGGTTCCCAGGGAGCCCAAAGAATTAATGATAAAATTTTGGAAATCTTGTCAGAACTTCTGAGAAATTTTGAGGTAATTCATCAATGTGGTGAAAAAAATTTCAAAGAAGTTAAGGTCGAAGCTAAGGTAATGGCGAGTCCCGATTTAGAAAAATACTATCATCTTTTTCCCTTTTTGAAAGAAGAAGAATTAAAACAGGCCTATCAAGCAGCCGATTTAATTATTTCCCGAGCAGGATCGGGAAGTATTTTTGAAATTGCAGCAGTTTCAAAGCCAAGTATTTTAATTCCTTTACCAGAAGCAGCCCAAAATCATCAGATAAAAAATGCTTATTGCTATGCCGAAAATGGAGCTTCGATAGTGATCGAGGAATCCAACTTCACTTCTCATTTTTTCTTAGAAAAACTAAAGTATCTTTTTTCTCATCCCTCAGAATTAGAAAAAATGGCTGAAAAAGCTCGGGAATTTGCTAAACCCAAAGCAGCTAAAATCATTGCAAGTTACCTCATAGAATCATTGACCCCACACTAATTTTGCCAAAGAATAATTTGGCGGCACACGTTGGGCGAATAGCCCAGTCCGCCGAAGGCGGACCTCACTATTCGTGAGGAGTGTGCCGCAAGAGTTAAACTTATATGAGTGAGTTTTTAAGACTTACAATCAATTGGGAACGCAAAATTAGTGCCGGGGTTGACAAAATAAAAAAATGTTTCAAAATTAAATTATGGTCGATGAATCAAAGATTCATCTCACCTTTTAATAAATTTTCAATTCATTAAAATGGATGAGGATTTTAAACTCATCAAGCCCCGACGGGGTGAAGCCCCGAGGGGTGAAATGAGCTTTAAGCTCATTGAACCAGGTGAAGTAAGAGTTAGAATTGCTCCTGCTCCGACCGGATTTTTACATATTGGCTTAGCCAGAACCGCTCTTTTTAATTATCTTTTTGCTAAAAAAAATCAGGGCTCTTTTATTTTAAGAATAGAGGATACCGATATTGTGAGGTCAGATCCTCGTTTTGAAAAAGATATTATTGAAAATTTAAAATGGTTAGGAATCGAATGGTCGGAGGGGCCAGATACTGGCGGGCCTTACGGACCTTATCGTCAAAGTCAGAGATTGAAAATCTATGCCAAATACCTTGAAAAACTCTTAAACGAAGATAAGGCCTATTATTGTTTTTGCTCCGAAGAAGAATTGGAGGCTCAAAGACAATATCAACTATCAATAGGAGAGGCCCCTCGTTATTCAGGAAAATGTGCTCAGCTTCAAAAAGAAGAAGTAGAAAAAAAATTAGCTGAGGGAAAACCTTCAGTAATTAGATTTAGGGTGCCGGCAAAAAAAATAGAATTTGATGATTTAATCCGGGGTAAGTTAGAATTTGATACCTCTTTAATCGGAGACATTGTTATTGCCAAAAATTTGACTAGTCCTTTATATAATTTTGCGGTAGTGATTGATGATTTTGAAATGAAAATTAGTCATGTCATCAGGGGCGAAGATCATATTCCCAATACGCCAAAACAGATTTTAATCCAGGAAGCTCTTAATTTTCCTCGACCGGTTTATGCTCATCTGCCCTTAATTTTGGGGCCAGACCGAACTAAATTGAGTAAAAGGCATGGAGCAATAGCCATTTCAGAATATCGAAAAGAAGGTTATTTACCAGAAGCCATGATTAATTTTATGGCTTTTTTGGGTTGGAATCCGGGAACCGAAAGAGAAATTTACTCAATGCCTTCTTTAATTAAAGAATTTTCATTAGAAAGAGTCCAAAAAGGAGGAGCAATTTTTAATATTAAAAGATTGGATTTTTTAAATGGCTTTTATATTCGTCAGAGATCGGTAGAGAAATTGACTGAGCTTTGTCTGCCTTATTTAATTGGAGAAGGACTAATCACGCCTACCTTTAAAACCGAGCAATATCCTCCGGCTTACGGAGGAATGGAAATTACTCAAAAATACAAAATCTCTGAAACTGATGAAGAATTAAGTTTAAATATCCTCCAAAAAATTGTTTCTATTTATCAAGAAAGATTGAAAAAATTATCTGAAATTTCTGAATTAACCGATTTTTTCTTCAAAGAAAAATTGGAATATGATAAAAATTTATTAAAGTGGGGTGAAATGACAGATAAAGAAATCAAAACATCTCTTGACAAATTAGAAAAAATATTGCCTAAAATAAAAGGGGGCGATTGGACTAAAGAGAATTTAGAAAAAATATTAATCCCTGAGGCAGATAAATTTGCTCAAGATATCAAAAAAATAGGGGATAGGGGATATCTTTTATGGCCCTTGAGAGTGGCTTTAACTGGAAAAGAAGCCTCGGCCGGACCCTTTGAAATAGCTGAAATTTTGGGAAGAGAAAAAACATTAAGAAGAATAGGGGAGGCAAAAAGATATGCGAATATCTAAAATAATACCAATTTTGATATTAGTTGGACTTTTATTACCGAGTTTTAGTTTTGCCCAAAATCAACCAATTCAGCCGCCGGAGACTTTAGAAGACTACAACCCTCCCACCACCCTCCCATCTTCGATGGGCCCCTCGGCAAAAGAAATAGGGAAGAAAGTCGCGATGGCACCGCCAGAGACATTAGGGGAAGTAAAGGAAATAGGAGAAAAGGCGCTTGAGGTTAGTAAAAAAGAACTGCCAGGAGTTTTAGAAAAAATTTGGAAAGATGAGGTCTTGCCAGTTTGGCAAAAGATGTACGATTGGCTCAAAATTAATATTTGGCCAAAAATTGAGAGCTGGTTTAAAAAAGAAGTCCAACCTCGGGTTAAAGGAGAGGTGGAAAAGAGAAAACCAATTATTAAGGAAGAGTTTAATAAAGAAAAAGAAGAATTGAAAGAAGAGGTACCAAAAGTTACGAAATCTCTCTGGGAAAAATTTAAGGAATTGATAAAATAATTAGGCGATATCTTGACATCTTGACAAGGGTTATAAAAGAACTATTATCAAAATAGGAAGAGAGGTTGGTTCAAACGGCGGTTGGGTGAGACCATAGACATTACCTCCTTAAGTGCAGCACTTCATCCTCAAAGGTCAACCTCTCTTCCTGTTAGTCCTTTTACATGATCTCAATCTCAACGAAATATTAAGGACATCTCTTTAGGTGTCCTTCTTTTTTTTATTGTTTATATAGTTGTAGGGGATATAAGGATTTCTGCCCTTGACAGGCCTTCTTGGACTGCATATTATGATAGTAGAAACGTCGCACAATAGCGGTAAAGTATCTTATAATAAAAGGACTCTTAAACCACTCCCCCTAAATATGAAAAAGTCTAATACTCCTATCATTAAACATATCCCTGACTTTCTTGATTATTGTGAAGTTGAGAAAGGTTTAGCAGATAGGACTCAAGAAAATTATCAGCACTATCTCCAGAAGTTCATCATATGGCTAAAAAAAACCAAAAAAGAGGCTCTTTTACCCTATGAACTGACAGCCGAGGATATTTGGGCTTATCGCTTATTTTTATCTCGTTATGCAGACGAAAAAGGCCGTCCGCTGAAGAAAGTCACTCAAAACTACTATCTTATCGCTCTGAGAGCCCTTTTGAGCTATTTTACGGCTAAAGACATAGTTTCACTGCCTTCCGATAAAATAGCCCTTCCAAAGGATGCTAGAGCCGAAAAAATGGTAAAATTCCTTAATTTAGAGCAAATAGAGAAGCTTTTACTGGCTCCTAATGCCAAAACCACTATTGGCCTGAGGGATAGGGCTATTTTAGAGACCCTTTTCTCAACCGGCCTTAGAATAGCCGAATTGGTAGCCCTTAACCAGGAGCAGTTCATTAATATCAAAGATAAGAAAGATTTAGAATTGGGAATTATTGGCAAAGGAAGTCGACCACGAACTGTCTATTTTTCAGAAAGAGCTTTGTCCTGGTTAAAGAAGTATTTGGAAACCCGCAAAGATAAAGAAAAAGCCCTGTTTATTCATTACAAGGCCCGGAGAGATGCAGAGAATCGTTTAACAGCTCGTTCTATAGAAAGAATACTTAAACATTATGTGGTTTTAGCTGGTATTCCTATTTTTACCACTCCTCACACCATTCGTCATTCCTACGCAACTGATTTATTAACTCAAGGTGTTGATTTAAGAGCTATTCAGGAATTTCTTGGCCATCGAAGCATTACCAGTACCCAAATTTACACCCATGTTACTAATAAGCGCCTCCGCGACATCCATCGCCAATTTCACAGCGGCAAGAACCTCAAGGAATAAAAAACCGTTAGCTACTACCCTAACGGTTTTCTCTCACTAAGGAAATGTCGCACAATATTATAAAAAATTGCCCAGCGATGGGCTTTTTTAAAATGTAATAAAAAGCTAATGAAATCGTCGTAATTTAAAGAGGAAGAAAAACTAAAAGACGATAAGTCTTTTGTCCCCACAGTAATGTGGGGTTTTTCTTTTAGTTATGCTCCAAATCTTCTTTCTCTTTTTGAGTAATCTTCAATAATTTCTTCAAATTCCTTTGGAGTGAAGGCTGGAAAAAAAGTCGGAGTAAAATAAAGCTGAGAATAAATCGTATCCCACATCATAAAGCCAGCAGACAGATGAGGATCTCCTTCACAACCGGTTCTAATAACTAAATCAACTGGAGGTAAATCTTTTGTCCAGAGGTTTTCTTTAATTAATTTTTTGCTAATTTTTACCCCGCTTAGAGATGAATCTCTAACGGGGCTAGTTGTTTTTTTCTTACAAAGATTCACGATCCTCTGGATACATTCTAACATTTCATCGGTTCCATTATAAGCCAAAAGGAAGGTTAAAAAGAAACTCCCATAGTCCTTTGTTACTTCCATAGCTCTTTCAATTGCTTTTTGGGTTTCTTTTGGTAAAATTTCCTTCCAGCGGCCTAAAACACTAATTTTAACTTTATTTTGATGAATTCTTTTATCATTAGCCACCCTTTTGAATTGATCGGCATATACTTTAAATAAAAAATT
>Ga0210057_1007841_pt1 | contig 12787 bp, 17 predicted proteins | sample CryGeyCG2114_010_2_FD_183968 | JGI IMG/M metagenome (GOLD analysis project Ga0210057, IMG submission 183968) | Groundwater microbial communities from aquifer - Crystal Geyser CG10_big_fil_rev_8/21/14_0.10 (SPAdes) (version 2) | ecosystem: Environmental > Aquatic > Deep subsurface > Groundwater ... | reverse complement strand
ACATTGGGAATAGGATTTTTGCTTAAGTCTGAGTTTAAAAAATTCCCTTCTGATAATGTCTTTTTTCATAAATTAGCAAAAAATAGCTAATTTATTAGACTGGTGACATATGTCACCTGACTGCACAATTAAGAATTTTAAACAAGATTTAAAAAGTTGTCCTGCTTTAAAGAATCGTTTTGTAAAAATAAAATAAAAAAAGAAGAATTTATTCTTCTGATTCACTTGCTAAAAAAGCCCACCAAGGTTTATTTGATTGAATAATTTCTCCGTTCTCTGCATCAACTTGTGCTTGTACTTGCATTTTTGTTTTAAACAATCCAAGAAATTTAGCTTGTTTTTGTGTCCGCATTTCATAAGCAGCCCTTACTTGCTCTCCTTGACCTACTTCTTTTAATTCAATTTGGCAACCATTTTCTTCTGCACAAACTTTCAATCTTAACCTTTCTAAAGCTCTTTCAGATGCAGTGTCTGGCATGATTTTAATTTCAGAATCTTTTCCATTACTTAACTTAACTTTAAGTCTAGTTTTTTCTTGGACTTGTTCTTGCATTAATTCCATGTTAGTATGAGCAAAAGCATTTCCAACTTGAAATTTAAATCCATTACCTTGAACTTCAAATTTCATTTGTTTGCCATTTTCATTCATAAGTTCACCAGCCATAACTCTATTTTGAGCCATAACTTGTTGACCTTCACCTTGCATTTCTTGACCTTCTAAGCCTTGTCCTGTACCTTGTCCAGCTTCTTTTATTTCTGGATTATCTATTCCTGTCCCTGGTTCATGAATTCCTTGTTGACTAGCAGCAAAAGCCAAAGAACTCATTAAAACGATAACAAAAATAATTAAAATTGTTTTTTTCATGTACTCACCTCTAAAGATTATAAGTTTAAATGAATTTTAAAGCTTTTTACGTCTCATCAGCAAAGAATTGCTTACAACAGACACAGAACTCAAGGCCATTGCACCTCCAGCAATTATTGGGGACAATAACCATCCTGTAAACGGATATAAAACCCCTGCTGCAATTGGTATTCCTAAGACATTATAAAACAAAGCCCAAAACAAATTTTGTTTAATCTTTCTCATTGTAATCTTACTTAATTTGATAGCTTTAGCTACATCTAAAAGATCATTTTTCATTAAAACTATATTGCCTGTTTCCATTGCAACATCTGTACCAGAGCCCATTGCTATGCCTATATCAGCTTGCGCCAAGGCAGGAGCATCATTTATTCCGTCGCCAATCATTGCAACTTTTCCATTTTTTTGTAATTTCTTAATATAATTAACTTTATCTTTAGGAAATACTTCAGCAAATATATTCTTAATGCCAGCTTGGTTTGCTATAGCTTTGGCTGTTCTTGAATTATCGCCAGTAATCATGTAAACTTTTAAACCTAATTGTGTTAAATTAAAAACAGCTTCTTTGGAAGTATCTTTAATTACATCAGCAACAGCAACTAATCCTAAAACTTTTTTATTGGAAACTAATATCATGACAGTTTTACCTTCGTCTTCTAATTTAGAAATTTGTTTATCATTGAACTTTATATTTCCAATTAACTTTCTGTTACCAAACAAATATTCTTTTGATCCTAATTTAGCTTTAATCCCTTGCCCAGGAATAGCTTTGAAATTTTTAGCATTATTTAATTTTAATCCTTTAGCTTTATTTACAATAGCTTCTGCTAAAGGATGTTCAGAACCTTTTTCAATTGAAGCGGTTATCTTTAATAATTCTTTAGAACTTAATTCTAAAGGAATAATGTCAGTAACCTCTGGCAAACCTTTGGTTATTGTTCCAGTTTTATCAAATATAACAGATTTAATTTTATGTGCAGTTTCTAAAGCATCTCCTCCTTTAATTAAGATTCCAGCCTTGGCACCTTTACCAGAACCCACCATTATTGCTGTAGGTGTAGCTAAACCTAAGGCGCATGGACAAGCAATTACTAATACAGCAACCGCAGTTATTAATGCAAATGAAATTTCTTTGTTAAAAATAAAAAACCAAGTTAAAAAGGTAACTAAAGCAATTCCTATGACAATAGGTACAAAATAAGCAGAGATAGTATCTGCAAATCTTTGTATGGGTGCTTTTTTTCCTTGAGCTTCTTCAATTAACTTAATGATATGGGACAAGGTTGTTTCTTCTCCAATTTTAGTAGCCTTGAATTTAAAAGAGCCATACTTGTTAATTGTGGCACCAATAACTTCATCTTTAACTTTTTTTTCAACAGGAATACTTTCTCCTGTAATCATACTTTCATCAATTGAACTTGAACCTTCTATTATTATTCCATCAACAGGAACTTTTCCTCCAGGCTTAACCATTATAATGTCTCCTTTCACTAATTCATCAATTTTAATTTTAATTTCTTTACCATTTCTAATAACAGTTGCAATCTTGGGAGATAATTCCATTAATTTCTTGATAGCTTCTGAAGTTTTGCCTTTAGCAATTGCTTCTAATAATCTTCCCATTATAACTAATGTAATTAAGATAGCAGAAGTTTCAAAGTATTGTCCTAAAGTTTTATTAAACAATACAGAATACACACTAAAGAAATAAGCAGCACTAGTACCTATTGCAATTAAAGAGTCCATATTGGCAGATTTATTTTTTAAAGCCATCCAAGTACCTTTATAGAAAGGCCAACCAACAAAGAATTGGATAGGAGTAGCTAAAGCCCATAAGATATAATCTTGGTAAGGTAAACGAATATTGATCCACATAAAGATCATTCCTATAATAAAAACAGGCATTGCAAAAGTTAAGCTTAGTATGAATCTTTTCTTCAAACTTTTTATTTCAGCTTTATTTGAAACACTTAAATCATGAGAATGCATTCCATGTATTTCAGCGCCATAACCCATTTTTTTAATTATTTGAGCTAACTTTTTTTCATCAATCCTTTTTTCATCAAAATCAATTGTAGCTTTAGAAGTTGCAAAATTAACATTGGTTTCTTTAACTCCCAAAGTTTTACTTAACTTTTTATGGATATTAGCAGAACAACTAGCACAATGCATACCTGTTACTTGAATGTTTGTTTTTTTCATTTTCCACAACCGCAACTTGAACTACCACTACCGCAAGATCCTGTATTTTGTGGTATTACAAACTCTTTTTGTTCAATATTATTTACATCTTTTGTAATTATAAATGTTCCGCCTATCATTCCCATCCAGCAACTCCATCTTATAGTCCCTTCTTCTGTTGGAATAAATTCAATAACTTGTTCTCCTTGTTTAATATCAAATTTTAATCCTAGTTTAGGAACTTGTATTGCATTGTTGCAACCAGTAATTTCCTTACCATTAATAATCCACTTTACAGGAATTCCTTTTTTCAAAACAAAATTATTCGGTTCCCAACCATATCTTGTCACATCCATTCTTATTTCTTGAAAACCATTTTCAATTACTGAATTTTTTTCAGAATTTTTATTTATCCCAGTTAAAGTTCCTATGTCATAACCAGAACCCGTCAATACTAAACCATTGTTCATCATTATTAATCCTAAAACCAAAACAATTGCACCAGAAGCTTTCAAAATCTTATGTGTTGCTTTTTTAGAAATAACACTTGCAAAATATCCAAACCCTATCATTACAGGTAATGTTCCTAATGCAAATATGAATAATAATTTTGCACCTTCAATCATGCTTCCAGTGCCAGCGGCCATAATATATATAGCTTGTAATGGTCCGCACGCAACCATTAAACCATTTAGTAAGCCTATAAAAAGGGGGCTGGAATTTTCTGATTTCTTGCCAATAAGCTTGGTTAAAGATTTAGGTGTTTTAAAATGGATTTTTCTCAAAATAGGAAATATGTTTAACATCTTTAATCCAAACAAAACAAGGAAAATCCCTGCTAACAATCCTGCTATGCCTCTCATTAAAGGAGTGAAAGCTATTATGGAACCGAGAAAACCAAAGGTTGCTCCTATTATGGTATAAGAGATAATCTTTCCTGTGGCATACATTAAATGCAACTTATAAGGTTTAGTTGTTTTAGCGTTCTTTAGAGTATAAGAAACAACAAAACCTCCGCACATACTTATGCAATGAAAACCAGTCAACAAACCAACAAGAAATAATAATCCATATCCCATATTTTGACTTATTTGTGGCAAATTAATACTATCAGCCAAATTTAGCACAAAGTAAATGACAATAGCAAAACCTATCAAACCAAATATCCAGCCCTTACTCTTTTTTTTATCATCCCTTTCAAAAATATTACAGCTGTAAGTATCTTCTTCTATTTTTCTTATAATAACTTTGGCATCAATCTTATTCTCATCAAAATCAATTTCTGCAATTTCTTCTGAATAACTTACCTTAGCATCATTTATTCCTTCAAGTTCTTCAATTCTATTCTTGATAAGGTCAGCACAACTTTGGCAGTGCATGCCTTTGATTTTCAATTTTATTTTTGTCATGAAAAAATTTATAATTGAAACAGCTTATTAAGAATTGTATGAAACTAGTTTCAGCAAGTTTTACCTTCTTTTTTAGCAGTAGCCAGAATTTTAAAAATAGTACAAGTTTTACAAAGATCTTTACTTGCTGGTTCCCCACAAATTTTACAAGTTCCAACTTTTAGATTTTTTTGTTTTTTTAAATTATCTTTCATATTTTCTTGAAATTTTATAATATTGTACTTAACACTAGGATGTTTTTTTTCAAACTCATTAAGGAAATTAATGTATTGTCTTCTATAAGCATCAACAGAACAAGGGCATATGCCATAATGTACAGGAAATTTCATTAGTTTAGAAAACCTTTCAACTTCTTCTTCTTTAATAAGATAAAGTGGCTTAACTCTTTTAGTAAATTTTTTAGACAGATTTACACCAGGTACAGCACCTTGTCTTTGTGCTAATTTAAAATCATTTCTTAAAACATTCATGAGAAATGCTTGCGCTTCATCGTCTAAGTTATGCCCTGTTGCCAAGCAATCAAATTTTAATTTTCTAGAATATTTATTTAACAAATATCTTTTCAATACTCCACAAAGCATGCAAGAAGAATAATCATGGCCTTTTTCTTTTAATACAGACTTAATATAACATAAGGACATACCAAATTCTTCTCTAAATGAAATAACATGCAATTTAATATCATATTTTTTACAAACTTTTTTTAAATTTTCTAAATTTTTTTTAGTATAATTACCTATAACAGCATCAATTGTAATGCCTTCAACATTATATCCTAATTTCTTAAGCAAATACAAACAAACAGTAGAATCTTTGCCTCCAGAAACTGCAACTCCTATTTTATCATTTTTAGCAAACAAAGAATACTTTTTAATAGTCTCTCTAACTTTTTTTTCTAAATATTTCATAAATTGACCATTAGATTCTTTAACCATAATTATTCACCTTAAAAAGCTGTTAATAAATCTTACTATTTCTTTAAAATGACAATATTAGTCATTCCTCGCCTTCTTCTTTCAATCAAATGTTTTCCCTCTAATTTATCAAGAATTCTTGTAACTTTTACTTTAGTTAAATCTGTTTTTTCTACTAATTCTGATTGGAACATAGAACCTTCTGATTCAATTATTTTTTCAAAAACACTTTTTTCTTCATTATTTAATTTATTCAGAATATCTTTATAATTATCTTTACTAATCTTTTTATCTTTAATTTGTTCTTTAATAATTTTAGTTACAATCTTTTCTTCTTTTCCAAAAAAGATTAAATATATTCCTATTAAAATAATAAAAACCATTACCCCTAGCCCAATATTAGTTTGAAAATCTATAGTTCCCCACATAGGACAACTAGGTCCATGAGAACAAGATTCACTAACAATATCAGCCAAAGCCCGATTAAATATCCATATCACAAAACCTACTAAAATAGATATTCCTATAATAAGATAACCTACAACCTTATTTTTCATTTTATTAACTTTAAGTTTTACTCTTTAAAAAGGTTAGCAAAATTAATATAAAGGATAATAACTATGATTATTATAAATGAAAAGAATACTTTTTATCATAGCACAAGGTTTTAGAGATGAAGAATTATTAGAACCTATGGCTTTATTAGCAGAACAAGGCTGTGAAATTAAAATTGCTGCTGAAAAAATTGAAACTATTATAGGTATTAAAAGAGCACAAATAATGCCTGATATGGATTTAGAAGAAGCTGCCATAAACTTAAACAATTTTAAAGCAATAGTTTTTGTTGGCGGTCCTGGTGCAAAAATATTTTTTGAACACCCTTTATGTCATGAAATTATTAGAGAAGCTCATAAAAAAAGAAAGATAATGGCAGCTATTTGTATTGCTCCTATAATTCTAGCTAAAGCAGGAATTCTTCAAGGATATAATGTTACAGTTTTCACAAGTACTACTGACAGACATTATGCTGATGGTATGCGAGTTAGAGGTGCAAAATATATTGCTCAGGATATAGTTATAGATAGAAATATAATAACTGCTAAAGGACCGCATGTAGCAACAAAATTTGGTTTAGCAATAACTGAACAATTAGAAGAAAAGCGTTAAATTTTTCTTAATTCAAAAAGTAATAATATGGAAGATAAGCTTAATACTTCTCCAAAGCTTATAAAAGGCATTAATAAAACTAAAAAAGGTAGAAAAAACATTATTGTATTAGACAAAATAGCTTCTAATTTATTTTCTTTTAATAAAGCACCATATAATATTCCATAAACAAAGATTAATACAGATAAACTAAAAAACATAATCTTAGTAGTCATCAAACTTGAAACACTAATAAATCCTAAAAAAAGATAACTTAATTTCATATTTTTTAATTTTCTAGATAATAATAAAGCTACAATTATTGTTAAAACAATAAGAATCAAATTAAAATTTAAAATTGCTAATCCTAAAGAGATTAATATTATAATACTTAATGAAATTCTTCTTAACCATTCGAAAATTTTTTTTCCAGCCAAAATTTCATCTTGGGTCATAGAAGCAATCCATAATCCAATAATTAATCCTATAAAACTTATAATTGGAGCTAAAAAATTTAAATTCATAATATTTCTCTTATTTTTAATTATTTAAACCTTACTTTCAAAAGCTTTAAAAGTTTATTGCTATAAATACTTATTATGTTATTCATAACTATTGGAGAAATAATTAGTTTATTTATCATAACTATTGTTTTAGGTTATATTTTTGTAGATTATGTAACTCCCCGAAATTTAGATCCTTTTGCATTAGTAAGGAATAGATGGAAAGATATTAAATTTGCATCTATGATTATTGCTCCTGCTGTAATAGTGCACGAACTATTTCACAAATTTGTAGCTATGTCTTTTGGATTACCAGCTACATTTCACGTATATTGGTTTGGTTTAGGATTAGCTTTATTACTTAAATTATTTAAGTCTCCTATACTCATTTTAGCACCAGCATTTGTTAGTTATCCTGCTATAGCTACTGCTTCCCAAAATATGTTAATAGCTTTTGCAGGTCCTTTTGCGAACTTATTAATGTTTATAGGTGCAACTTTATGGTTAAAATATGGTAAATTAAATAACAAAAAATTAATTATTCTTTCATTAACAAAAAAGATTAACTTATTTTTATTCATATTTAATATGATTCCAATACCTCCATTTGATGGATATTATGTATTTAATGGTTTGTTAAGTTTATTTTAGAATTATTTTTTCTTTAAAATTCTTTTAACTTTTTTAAGAAGACTTTTCTTTTTCACAGGTTTTTTAGTTACTTTATTCTTAGAAGTGGTTTTTTTAACTGCTTTCTTTTTTGCAGGAGCTTTTTTGACTACTTTTTTCTTAACTATTTTTTTCTTAACAACTTTTTTCTTAGGCGGTTTATTTATTGGTTTTTTCTTAATTGTTTTCTTTTTAACAGATTTTTTAACTGGTTTTTTCTTAGTTACTTTTTTTAAGGGCTTTTTCTTAACCAGTTTTTTCTTAGCAGCTGCATTAACTTTTTTCCTTATTTCTCTTTTTTCTTCAGCCTTTTTCTTAGCAATAGTTTTCTTTCTTGCTTCAGCTCTATCAGCTTTCTTTAATTTAACTTCTAATTCTCCAGCTCTTTCTTCTTCTTCTTCTTTAATTTCTGCTTCTAATTCTATTATTCTTTTTTTGATATTTTCAATAGTTTTTTGATTATCTTGTTGTCCCATTAAACTTCCACATTCTTGACATCTAAAATCTACTTCTAATGCATTTTCCATGGTAAGTCTTGAACATTTATTAGGACATACAAAAAAATGACTTGCACTTTCTTTACCTAATCTTTTCTTAAAATCAAGTAATTGTTTTTTCTTTAATTCAAACCTTGCATCTTTAATATTTTTTGTATTTAAGGTCCAATAGTAAATATACCATCCTTTTTTCTTATCTTTTTTTCTTGTAAAAAAGACTAAATTATGTTTATGTAACCTGTATAACATATTTCTAACTTGATTAACAGTAATATTCATTCTTTCAGCTAATTTAAATTCAGAAACATTATTTTTATCTCTAAGAAGATTAATTAAAGGAGGAGTATCATCCCCAGCTAACATAATGACAACTTCTTCAATAGCTTTTTGTGTTAATTTCATAATTAGTGTCTTATTATGAGACAGATTAATATTTAAAGTTTTCTAGACTATAGTTAATAAGAATCAAACAAATTTCCGTTTTCTTGTCTTCTAATTTCTTTAATCCATTCAAAAAATTCATCAGGATTATCTAAAAACATTTCAGCATATTGCTGTTCTAATTTTTTAGCATATTCATGGGCTTTAGGCTGTTCAGAACCAAATCTCATATATATGGATTCAACAATTTCATGAAATAATACTATTTCTCTAAATTTTTCAGGGACTTTTTCACCTAAAAAAATAGCACAATTAAAATAAATTTCATCATTTAATTTTTTACAATATGTTTTTCCAGATAAAGTATCAATTTCAACTCCATTAACATTATTATCTAAACTTATTAAGTAAAATTCATCTTTATATTTAGCTAATATGGGGATATTATCTTCTTCAAAAATTTCTACTTCTTCCAAATAATCTTCTAATACCATAGTGAAATAAGTTTTTTCAAGGTTTATAAAATTTGCTATTTTAACTACTTTATAAAAGTTACATATAAATAAATAGGTTTTAGCATTCTAAATTCTAATGAAAAAGAGGATTTTAGCTATCTTATTAGGGATATCATTAATTTTGACTATTTTCCTTAGTTCAATTCTTATTGTAACTTTTGATAAAACTAATTATTCTGGACATACAAATAATGTTTTAAAGTTCTTAAATGGTAAAGAATCCTTAAATCCAGAAATCTTTTCTGAAAGAGAAATTTCTCATATGGAAGATGTTAAAAGTTTATGTAATTTATTTAAAACTTTATTTTATATCAGTTTTTTAATTTCCATATTTTTATTATTTGTTTTAATTAAAAAGAAAAATTATGATTTAATATCAAATACTTTTATTTATTCAGGATTATCTTCAATAAGTTTATTAATAATTTTATTTTTATTATCATTAAATTTTGATTCTTTCTTTACTAATTTTCATTATTTATTTTTTACAAATGATTTATGGCTATTACCAGAAAATAGTATGTTAATTAAATTATTTCCAAAAGAATTCTTTAATACAGCATTAAAAAGGATTTTCTTGTTTATAATTGTTATTTCTTCGGCAATATTAATAAATGGCATCATCTTAAGATTTAATAGAAAAAATGTACATACATAATATAGATCCTGTTTTAGTAAGTATTGGTCCTTTAGTAATTAAGTATTATTCATTGGCTTATATTTTAGGAGCAATCATTGTTTATTTTATAGTAAAATTCTTATTAAAAGAAAAAGATATCCATTTAACAAAAAATAAAATTTTAGATTTAATAGTTTATGCTTTATTAGGAGTTTTAATAGGGGGGAGATTAGGTTATGTGTTATTCTATAACTTTTTTTATTATTTATCTAATCCTTTTGACATTTTGGCAGTTTGGCAAGGAGGGATGTCTTTTCATGGCGGCTTAATAGGTGTTTTTCTGTTAGTTTATTATTATTGTAAAAAAAATAATCTAGTTTTTTGGAAGATAGCTGATATAATGGTTATACCTATCCCTATAGCATTGTTTTTAGGAAGAATGGGTAATTTTATTAATGGAGAATTATATGGTAGAATTACAGATATAGCTTGGGCAGTTAAATTTAAAGGAGCTGATGGTTTTAGACACCCTTCACAAATTTATGAAGCTTTAAAGAATTTATTTATATTTATGATACTCTGGTTTACAAGAAATAAAAAAATGCAGGATGGAACTTTATTTTCCCTTTTCTTAATATTATATAGTCTTTTAAGATTTATAATAGAATTTTTTAGAGAACCCGATGTTCAAATTGGTTTATTATTAGGATTAAGTATGGGGCAATGGTTCTGTATTGTAATGTTAGTTATTGGTTTAAGCCTACATTTTAGACTAAAAAGTAAAAAGTAATCTTTTTATAATCAATTTGCTTCTAATTAATTATACTTAAGAGGTGAAAAATGGTTAAGAAAAAAGCTGTAAAGAAAATAGTAAGAAAACCAGTAGAGCAAAAATGTAAATGTTCTGGTAGAAGCCTTTGGCTTTTAGCATTTATTGTATTCGGAGCATTTGGATTTGCTGCAATCATACAAGGGATCTTAGGACAAATTAGTCAGGGATTTAGTTATGGTTTCTTTGCTTATTTGCTGGGATTTATATTTATAGCTCTTGCAAATTTTTGCAAAAGAAAAGTCTGTATTTGTTAAAGCTTTTTAGTAATTAAATAATTATTATTAAAGACAAATAAGTAGCAAGGCTTATTTCCTTTTAATTTATTTTCATATTTATTTCTTTCCTTCCAATATTTATCCTGCTCGATTTTTTGCCTTAAAATTACTTTTCCAAATTTCAATTCTTTTAAAGAATCAATAACTTCTGTAAATTTTTTGCATTTTTTTAATATTAAAAACGAATTTTTGAAAAAAGGATTTTTAATTAATTTTATAGATGTTAATAAGTTTTCATTAAAAATAAAAGTTTCAGTTTTAATAGCTAATTCATCAAGTAAAGAAGCTTTCAAAACAGCTGTATCAACATCATATAAATATCTTAAAGCTCTTGAGTTTTTGGCTTTTTCATTAGTCTCTTCAAGCCTGGCATTGCTAGGCAATGCAACCGCCGACTTGTTACATTTTTTTAAAGAACCGAAAAATAAGTTTAACCTGTTCAATTCATTGTTTAATGAAAGGTATTCCTTTTCACAATTTAAATTTATTTCTTTAAGTTGTGGAGGTACATCAATGCAAATTTTGTCAGTTAATTTCCCGTATTTCTCTAAAACTTTTTTTACATTAGGTTCTAGATCTTTTAATTCTCTTTTAGAAGCTTCTGCACTTCTGGCAGTTTCACAAAAAACAACATCTGCTTTTTTAATTTCAACTTTCAAGGCATCATTATTTATGAATTCAATGTTCTTTAAGTTTAACAATTTAGCATTCTCTTTTGCATATTCATGTTTTCTCTTATCTATTTCAATAGCATAAACTTTTTTGCAAACTTTAGCAAAAGCAAATGTTTGAAAACCTATTCCAGAACCAATCTCAACTAAAGTATTACATTTTAATCTTGAAGCTCTATATGTGCCAACAATTTCATTAGTAGCAAACCTCAAATCTTCAAGATTCATGAAAAGATTATTATAACTAATCTTGTTGTTTTTACCTCGAGCTTTTTCAATTTCTTCAAGTTCTGTTTTAGTTAACTTCATATTTATTTATAGTTGAATAGTCCATTTTTAATACTAATCGCTATCTTTTTAATACTATCTGGGATTTTTGTTTGCATAATTGAAGTTTCATTCTTGCCTTTTTGCATCATTTTATTGGCTTCCTTGATGTTTACTGGATTATAATTAGAGATATTCTCTTTTTCTTCATCGGAAGTTTTATAAATATCAACGCATTTGCGTATGTTAACGTAGGAGGCATTTGATATGGCAAGACTAACATTATCCATACCTAAAAAAATTAAAGACAGATTGGACAAACGACCTGACATAAACTGGCCTGAAGTAATGAAGGAAGGAATAAGAAAAAGGCTTGAAGCATTAGAAAAGATGAGGGCGAAAGGTGAATTATAAATGGTAAGTGTATCTATATCAGTGGAAGATGAATTCAAAGCGAGAGTAGAAAGCTTCGCTTGGGTAAGCTGGTCACAGATTGCAGCTGAAGAAGCATTAAAACGGGACATATTTGAAAGATATATCAAGACAAGCAAGTTATCTACTGAGGAGGAGGAATTCTGCGATAAGATTGACTGGCATCCTGTCGACTGGTTGCCATTGAAAAAGAAATTTGTCAAGGAATTGAAGATAGCTGCAAAAGAACCCATTGGCAAGCCTTTGGCTCTTGAAGAATTGGATAATTTGTTTGGTATAAAATGAATTTCAAGGTTATCATTGATCCTGAACTCAAAAAAATTTTTGGAAAGATTGCTAAAAAAGATCCTGTTCTCGCTTTAGCTATTAATAAAAAGATTAAGCAAGTAATCTCCTGTGACAAAATTTCCATCCTGCACTTCAAGAACCTTACTGGAAGCATGAGCAATATGAGAAGAGTGCATATTGGCAGTTTTGTTCTTTGTTTTATTGTTTTAAGCGAGAAAACTATTCACTTTAGTGAATAGATGAATTGCTTTTTAACAATTCCGGAAATCTGTTCAGAAAACCGGACAAGAAAATAAATACTAATTTTGTTTTGAAGTATTTAT
>Ga0210057_1007840_pt1 | contig 12790 bp, 12 predicted proteins | sample CryGeyCG2114_010_2_FD_183968 | JGI IMG/M metagenome (GOLD analysis project Ga0210057, IMG submission 183968) | Groundwater microbial communities from aquifer - Crystal Geyser CG10_big_fil_rev_8/21/14_0.10 (SPAdes) (version 2) | ecosystem: Environmental > Aquatic > Deep subsurface > Groundwater ... | reverse complement strand
TTGGTGCGATGGATTTTTTGTTAAATCAGCGGGAGAAGTGCAAGACAAAGTGATATCAGAATATGTAAAAAAGCAGCGGTGAAATTCCGCTGAGAAACCGAGGGCTTTTAGCCCTCGGAGATTTATTTTTGTTCCGAGTGGTAACCGATAGGTCTAAATATTGATGTAAATAACAAGATTAAAAGCATCGCTATTGATAGGGATGAAAGAATTGGGAATATAATTAGCTTTATCCATGAAACATTTATTATTTGTTGATTTATTTTTTCATTATTTTTCCACACTTCGAGGGAAAAGTCTGGAATATTAATTTCAAATCTATAAATACTTGTACCCTGACTAATTTGGAAAGATGACCTAAAGGGATTGAATTGAATATATCGTTGTATTGAATGTGGAGATTGTTCATAGGTTATCTGAGATGGATTCGTTTTTAACAATATATTCTGGTAGATTTTGAGCAAGTTATTTAGAAAACCTTTATCGGAAATCAAATATTGATTGGAGCTGTATCTCGTTTGTGGATAAAAATTAATTTTTACGGCATCTCTCAATGATGATGCAATTGATATATCTATCACATTTTCTAATATTTTTACTTTAATACTGTTTTGACGTAAGTCAACAAAATATGATACGGAATTGTTAAGAAGAGAAATTGTTAATAATACAATCGAGAGGCAGATTAAGATTAAAAATTGTATTTTTTTCTGAATATTTTCTAACATACTTTTTGAAAACCTTTTTATTTTAATTGGTTTTTTTAAATATCATTACTTTTGGATGATCATATACTGTAAATGACTCATCGGCGGCTTGATCATTGATTGAGATATTTAGAAATGGGAGCGTTGGAGGATTTTCAAACTCGGCCACTTTTTTAAATCCTAGCTTTTGATTAAAAAGCCTTTGATAGTATCGATTGGCATTATGGGAGCATCTTTCTTTAGGAAGATTCCATTTTTGGCAGTTTTTAGAAATTTTTTGTAAAGGTACATATAAGCGGTTGCTCGCTATTATTATATAATCTGTTTTTTGAATTGTTTGATAAATTTGACTTTTTGTAAGAGGATCTTCCATCCCATAAATAGGAAGCTCGAAATCTTTATAAACAATATTTCCTCCGAAAGGTAATCCATCATCCCAATGCTCTCTAGCTATATTTTTATCAGCAGGAATATTTTTATAGATCCATTCAGATGCCAGAACGCGAGTATTTGGTTTTGTATAAATGTGCATGAAAGATAGAGGCCAGTATAAAATACTACCAATAAATACCAATATTACTAATAAATACCAATAACCCAATTTACGCTTAAGTAATTTTAGAAATTTATACGCAAAAAGAGCTCCGAAAAGACAGAGAAGAGGATAAAGAGGAAGCATGTAGCGCATCCATCCGACTGCAAATTTGCCCACCACAAAAAAATATATCCAGAAAAAAACAGCAAGAATTGTTTCCTGCGCCCATTTTTGTTTTTTATCTTTTTTTATTAATCCAAAGTAGGTAAAGTACAGTGCACCGATAAAAGAAAGCGATGCAAGTACTGGCCCTTGTCCCCACAAGAATACATTTTTAAGCTCATAAAAGTATGGAATTTTTCCAACGTATTGGAGGGTATACGGAAAAGTAAATGCATCTCGTGTCATTTGGGATTGTTCCATATTTTGCTGCAAGAATGTGTTGAAATCAATAATTGCATATGGTTGCAATATCACAAATATAACTACGGTAGAAACCAGAATTACAATTCCATCAATAATAAGACGTTTTAAAAAACGAGGGAGATGTGGGAGCCAAACATGGGGTTTATGCGGTTGTTTTATTACAAGAAGTAAAAAATCAATCGTTATAGCGGCTGTAATCGCAGAAAGAAGCGGAAGTGCACTTATTTTTGTAGCAAGAGATACTCCAAAAAATACTCCGACAAGTATGGAGTTTTTAAGAGAGGGTTTTTCGTAAAACCTTATAAGTTGATATAAAGTTAGAAGAATAAAGAAAGTTAAAGGAATATCTACTGCATAAAAATGTGAAGCTTGAATTGGGAAAACGGATATTGTGTAAAAAAAAGAGGCAAGGAGCCCAGTTTTTTTACCGAAAAGCTTTTTCCCAAGGAAAAAAATTACAATAATTGTTGCAATGTCAAAAACTCCGGACATAAAGCGACCGACAAGATTTAGATTATCGTAGACTGTAAAGCTAGGGTTGAAATTGCCGGCAGCAAGTCCGGTAATTTTTAAAAGGTATAGCGGAAAATTTCCATAAGCAAAAAAGTGTGGATTCAATGGACTCTGGGGTGATAGAAATTCATCAAAATTTTTAGGAAATTGTAGTGGTGTGGTAAACATAATAATTGCCCGTTCGTCAGGGTGAAGATGGGCTCCCTGATCCCAGTTGAGATTGTAAGACCTGAAAAATGCTCCAAGTAAGATAATTAGAATTAAAATAATTTTTTCTTTATTGTTTTTCAAAAAACTTTTCATAATCATTACTGATTAAATGAATTTTTTTCTTAAATACTCTGATAACTGGATGGTCGAAAACACTCCATGTCTCTTCGGCTGTTTCATCCGGAATTTCCAGCTTCCATTCCCCCCGCCTGCAGATGCCTAGCGCATCAGCGATTGGCGGGCAGGCGATTTGTAGCATTGGATAAGAATGAAATTCGTTAATTTGCTCAAACCCCATCCCGCCGCTAAAAAGCGCATCATAAAAATTTGCTGTTTTAGGAAAAATTTTAGGTAATCTTTGGTGATTCATAAAGACGCGTCTGCTTTGAACTAAAAAATAATCAGATTCCTCAAGTCCCCCTGCAATCTTAGATCTTGTTTGAGCATCTTCCTCCAGATTATAGAAATCAAAACCTATTCTTTTAAAATTCCCCTTTAAGGGAATGTCAGTCATATTGCCGCCTTCAATTAAAATTGTTGAATTTTTTGGAAAGTTTTTTTCAATCCAATTAGAGGCAGTAATTCTGACATCGGGATGTAAATAGATGGAAAAAAATGCAGCTGTCCATAAAAAAGTGGTAACTAATAAAACAATAGTAAGAAGATTTGACAGAAAACGGGCTTTTGTATAGAGTTTATCCAGAAGAAAAACGGCAAATATAGCAAAAAAGGGAAATGTCGGTGCGATAAATCTAGTCCACTTAGCAAAAAGGAAAGCGTTCGTTAGAAATAGGGATAGAAATGATAATATAAGTATGAAAAGTTCTGCCTTTGGTTTTCGAATAAAATAAATTAAACAAAATATAGATCCTAAGACTGAAAATAGAAGAAGAATGGGTCCTAAAGCATATGGTAAAATCTTTTCCATCTGAAACAAAACAGGCATTGTATTGATAAATTGTCTTATATAAAAAGCAAGATAAGTTCCGGTTGCTATACTCCCTTCGTAGTCTAAGTTTCCTTTAAAGGCTTGAAAGTCAAGAAAAACATATGGTGCAGCAAGGAAAAAAGTAGCAGTTGTAATTATTATGATTATTAGCATAAAACTTGTGAATTTTAAAAGTTTTTGAAGAGTTTGTTTAATAAATAAAATTGGTGTTTTGAAAGATAGGTTTTTAGAATACGATTTAATGATTGTAGTTATTACTAACGGTAGTAATAATACAATAGAACTTATTTTTACGCCCAAAGCAAAACCTAAGAATACAGAAGCTAATGCCAAAAATAAGATTTTGTTATGTTTAAGAAATTTTATGATGAAGAGCAAGGATCCAAATAAGAAAAAGGTTAGAGTTGATTCCGGAGTGGCAAAATGAGCTTGCTGAATAAGTCCCGGAGTTAGTGCAACCAGTAAAGCCGTAAGATAAGCAAAACGCCGCTGCATGAAAAATAGGCAGATTTTATAAACAATTAAAATGGTTAAAGAAGAAAATAACGCTGAATAAAACCGGCCAATGATAAATGGATTTAGTATAGAATTGAGCATAGAAGGATCAGGTTTAAAACTCGAGGAAAAAAATTTTAAAAGTTCTTGGGTAAAATAGATTAAATAAATCGTTACCGTGCCATAAGAAAAAAAGTGAGGGTGCATTTGGTGTGGAAAAGAGAGTTGTGAGACAGAAGAGACGATATGATATTCATCCGGATGAGAAAAAATTCCCTCACCCCAATCAAGTTTATAAAAACGTAGGAACGCTCCTACCAAAAGGATAAATATAATAAATAAGAATTTAGATTTATTCATTTATATAAGATAAAGAATAGAAATTGCCATTAATCCCCAACCAATAACTATTAATAAAAGCGGAATGTCTTGAGTGATAAGTTTTTCTGGTGCTTCTGCACCTTTTTTACCATAGACAATCTGGCCATAGCGCATAATTCCTAAAAGAACAAAGGGAAAAGTAAGAATAAGCCATTTTCGCTGAAGAGCTATTGGGAAAACCGATTTTAAAAATTCCTGGGTAAAGGAATTGAAAACAGGCGGTTTTTCAAAAAACACAAACAATGTATAGCTTAAAACAGTTGCGGTGGCAAAAGTAGTTGTATAGAAATCAAGAAGACGTTCTTGGTAATGAAGAAGCACAGGCCTGGTACTCCTCCCTGTTCTAAGAAATTCTGAATGTCTTTTTGAAGAAGCGACAAATAAAGAAAGAAAAACAATAGTTAAAATTAACCAAATGGGGATATGAAATCCAGTTAATACCTCTCCGGCAAATGCTCTAAGTACGAAGGAAATGGCAATTGTTAGAATATCAAGAGAGACAAACTTCTTAAGTCCAAAGGAATATGTCACATGAAGTAAGAGAAAAAGAAAGGCAATAATTAAAAAAGATGTTGAAAGGTAAAACGCAATTAAAAATCCGCAGGAAGAAAGAATTATTATTCCGAATAAGGCAGCTGTTTTTGTTACCCTGCCTGAGGGTATTGGCCTGTTTTTTTTAACAGGGTGTTGTTTATCGTAGGGGAGATCTTTTAGATCATTAATAAGATAAGATGCGGAAGAAAGTAAGCAAAAAGAGATAAACCCAAAGAAGACTTTTATTAATATAAATTCACTAAAGAGCTGTCCGTTGAAGACAAGTGCAACAAAAAGAACAAGATTTTTGAGCCATTGGGTTGGGCGAAGAGCTGTAAAAAACGAAAGCATGATCTAATTTTAATTGTAAGGATAATTCAAATCAAGCATTAGATATTATTAATGCTACTTTCTTTCCTAATTCCACGGCGTAGTTAGTGCCCCTATCCCATGGATAGACTTGGTGAATATTTGCAAGATACACACTTTTAAGCGAAGTTTCAAATGGAGGCATTATTTTTGAATAATTAATTGGGATAATCGGCTGAGCAAAAGGAGTGGTAAAAAGATGCAAGTTGATAATTGAAAGTTGATAATCAGGATTGATTTTTTTAAGGAATGGATCGTAGATTTTAAGAAGCTCTTTGCCATCCATTTTCATATATGGGTGTGTTGAGGGTAGATAATTTCCTAAATAGACAATATGTTCATTATTATAATATTTTTTATCCATATAATTTGTGTGCTCAATAATAGCCATAATAGGTGATTTTTTATCGCAGATACTAAGCCAATACGTACCGTCTTTTAGGAACTGTTTTTTAAGTCTAAGTACTAAATTTATTGCCCCTAATCCTTTAAGAGATAATAATTTGTTTTTATAATTTTCTGGTAAATCTGGAACGATTTTAGTGAAAAAGAAAGAAGAAAGGGTAACGATGACTGCGTCATAATTTTCAATTTTAAATTTTAAATTCTCAATTTTATATTTAACTTCTACCCCATTTTTATTATTTTTAAGTTCAACGACTTCGGTGCTAAATAAAAATTTACCTCCTCTTTTTTCACATTCTTTAACAAGAGTCTGTGCGAATTGTAGAAAACCACCTTTTGGATATACAAGACTTGATGTTCTTTTTTTAATCCTTGCCCAAAACCAGGAGAGAGCAATATCTTCTGCATACTCTCCAAATTTATTCTTAAGCTGGGGTTCCCAAATTTTCTCATATGCTTTTCTTCCCATAGTTTTGGATAAAAATTCTTCTGTTTTTATTCCTTCAAGCGATTTCCAGAAAGGATCATAGCGTAAAGCACCAAGTACTATTGCCATTCTGATTCGATCGAAAAAAGGAAGACGGGGGAAAGTCAAAACTTTTACAGGAGAGTCGAGTTGATATAAAGCTTGGTCGACATAGACAGACGTTTTGGGACGTTTTATTAGAACATCAAAATTTATTTCTTTTGCAAGATTTAAGACATTAATATCATTTGTGAACCAATGATGGTAATGACTTTCAAGCGACCAATTCCATTCTTCTTGTTTAAAACCCACAGCTAGACCACCGGGTGTTGTATCTTTTTCAAAAACAACAACTTCATGTCCATTTTTTACCAGTTCATATGCAGCGGAAAGACCGGTAAATCCAGCCCCTATAATTGCAATTTTCATAGAGATGATATACCGCCGCGAGTAAGAAGAAACAGAAATACTCCGGCAATAGTCGTTATTATTCCCAAGGCGCCAATTGTTATGACAGTAGAATTGCCAGGAGGAGTTATGGGCGGCGGTATTGTTGGAACTGATGTAATAATAGGTTCTGTGGTTGGAGTGGGCGAGGGAGGTGGTGGTTGAGTAATAATAGGCGTTGCAGATGGAGTGGCTGATTCTGCAACTTGATCTCCTGAGGCAAATACAACAAATGATTGGGAAATGGTTTTAAGTATTCCAAATGCATCTCTTGTGGTAATAGATATCGTGTGTTCTCCGGGTGAAAGAGAAGATGGTGGCCGATACGACCAATTTCCATTTAAGTCGGCTATTACCTGAGCTTGAATGTTTTCATCAGAATGAATAGTTATTTCAATAGTACTGTTTGGAACAGCAGTTCCATTGAATTTCGGTTGTTGATCTACAAATCCTTGATTTTTTTTAGGTATAATAATCGCTGGTTTATTTGATGGCGGAGTATATATTTGTATCGGTAGTGTCGAGAAAGAAGGAAGCTGTGTAGTAATAGGATTAGCCCCTTGGGTAAAATCATAGTCATTTGATAAAGTTATTATCGGAATATTATCTGTTTGTAAATTAGATAGTTTAACTTTTGAAGAAAGATTGTCTCCAACAACAAGTAAGTTAAAAATAGTATTTTCCCCGGGAAGAAAATAAGACAAGAGGTCTTTTTTTCTTAGAAAATTCAAGGAAATCGAATAGGATCCGTTTTCTTTAACCAGGCTTGAAAATGTTTGAGTTTCATCTGATGCGAGATAAACAATTGCTTCTTTTGGACTATTTCCATCCGAAAGAATAACTTTTCCACTGATGGATTTTTCTTGAGGTATTGCGTCTTGTATGACAGTTCCCGTTGTAATAGTAAAAGGTGAATCATTCTGTAAAAATGTATTTGCCCCTGATTTAATAGAAAAATAATAGGTAGTTGAAGGTGTTAAGTTTTTTATTGTAATACTATGAATGGTATGGGGGGCGGGAGTATTTTTTTCCTGATCTCTATCATCAAGCGCAGTTGCTCCAAAATTATTATCCCGGCCATAATTTACAGATCCGAACACAGTATCAGTTGTCGTATAAGAAACTGTGAAGGATGTATCTGAAATATTTGTAATTCTAATATCAGTAGGGGCTTCCGAAGGCCCAGCCACACTCTTTAAATTTGTACTCTTACTGGCGAGAAACGTAGTTAAACCTATACCAATGATCAACATAACTAAACCCAAAATTGTTGGTATACGTTTTTCCCAAAATGAATGTCTCATGGTGAAGTAATTTCCGGTGATGATTCTGGTTGCTGAATATTAATTAATTCCTGATTTGCAGACGGAGATGAACTTTCAACTCTGGTTGGACCTGGGATTGAAGAATTTGATGGATTTATTTCATATAAAGGTTGGATGACTTCTCTTTTTTTAAGATTTTCAATAGTTTGAAAATCAAAATCAGGATTTATAGGAACTACTTCTACGCTTACGTTTTTTGAAACGGTACTTTCAATAGAATTGTGATAAATATTGAAAATTACCCATAAAATTACCAGAAAAAAAGTTGGTATTAATATAAGAAGAATATCTTTCTGTTTCATTTTTTAAATTTATTCTTTAAAATATACTGTTCCCCTTAATGTTAATTGCAATAATCCCGGCTGATTACTTTTGCCGATAGAAAAATTTTCTATCGAGATAATTCTTTGCATATTTAATAACGTGGATATAAATCTTGATATATTTTCATAAGACCCATTCCCGGAAAAAGAAAAAGAATATGAAGAATATTTTTTATTTGCAGCTTTAGGATTGACTGTTTCTACCTGATAGCTTTGTAGAGATGTAATAATTAAATTTGTATTATCTATAACAGATTGAAGCTGAGCAAGAAAAAGAGGCACGTCCGGATTGTTCGGAACCGATGCTAAGACAGAAGGAATATCGTTTTGCAGAGAATTGTATTTTTGCTGAAGTATAGCAAGGTTTGTGATTTTATCTTGTAACTGCTGATCAGTTATTTTATTGTCGGATAATTCTTTACGTAGCCTTGCAATAGTTGAGAGAGTAGGATTTATAGCGAAAAGGCCTAGGAATGATAGAGCAACCAGAGTCAGAACGAAACTTGTGAATTTTTGCGCTATTTCATTTTTAAAATCAGGCAATAATTCAAAATATTTACTATTTTTTATATTTTTGAAAACGTCAGCAATTTTATTTGATTTATTCATTTATATTATCTTTTTGTACAAGACCTGCAGTTATTCCAACCGAAATTACAGCGCTTGATAGCTTATTTTCTATTTTATTTATGTTTATAGAACTTATTTTGGGATAAGTCTTAAGCGAATTAATAAATGAAGTCAAGCTTGATATAAATTGGAAGTTCGCATCTATTTGAATTCTGTTTTGATATATATATACCTGATTTAAACTCATTCCCTGAGGGATAAAACTTACGATTTCTTTAAATAATGTATATTGCTTTCCCCCTGTTCCTGAAAATTCTGCTGCTGTTGCCAGTCTGTCCTGTAAATTTCTGTAAGATTCCTCGCTATTTTTAAGAGAATTTACTATAGCTTCTTTTTGTCTGATGTCAGAATGAAGATCAATAAGCTGTCTGTCGAGCGAAAATCGGTATATAAATGCAAATAAAGCAATAAGTTCTGTTGCAATAACTACTAATCTACCGACAGTCAAGGCCCAAGTTAAAAATTTATCCAGGAAAGAAATCTCTTTGGCCTTAAGCAAATTTATAGAGTTATGCTTCTTTGACATGCTATTTTTAGTCTAGGGATTTTTTTTACTTTTGTCAAAGGTAAAAAGTGCTATTTTTTAACTGTTTTTGGAGATTTTTTTGAAGAAGAAACTGCAGTTTTTCTGCCAGTTTTATTTATAAGCTTAGTTAGTTTGGATTTAATTCTTGCCGCCTTGTTTTTATGAATAATATTTTTTTGGGCTGCTTTATCAGCCAATCTAACAGCCTCCGTAACTGTTTTTTGCGTTGGACTCTTAAGCGCTTTTTTGATAGCCGTTTTAAAGTTATTCTTTAATTTTTTATTTGTCTCTGTTCTTTTTTTGTCTTTTCTTAATTTTTTTTGAGCTGATTTTATTACTGGCATAGCGCGATTTTACCATGCTATACTTTAAATTACAATATGCCTCAAAATTTAATAAGAAAAGGTTTTGGTATTTTACTCGCACGCCAGACGAACATCTTAAAAGCCGCTTTTATAATTATGATTACAATTATTTTGTCACAAGTGTTAGGGCTTGTAAGGCAAAGATTATTGGTTTCTATTTTTGGCGCATCAAACACTTTAGGAGTTTATTTTGTTTCAGCTCGTCTTCCTGATTTTCTTTTCCAGTTGATTATCGCAGGAGCCTTGTCATCGGCACTTATACCCGTTTTTTCTGACTATTTGGGAAAGGGTAGGGAAGATGAAGCACATAAACTGGGGTCTACTCTTCTTACGCTTGGTTTGATTACATTTTCTTTTCTTGCTGTTATCCTTTTTGTTTTTGCGCTTAATTTTTCCAAGCTTATAGCTCCGGGATTTTCACACGACCAACTTCTTCTTATGTCAAACCTGATGAGAATAATTATAGTGGGGCAACTTCTATTTATAATAGGCAGTTTTTTTTCGGCAATTCTTCAATCGTATAATCATTTTTTCATACCTGGATTCGCCTCTGCCTTATATAACTTAGGAATAATAATTGGAATATTGTTTTTAAATTCTTCAGTGGGAATATACTCTGCGGCTTACGGGGTAGTATTGGGTGCATTAATTTTTGTAATAGTTCAGATACCACTTATACGAAGTGTCAGATTTTCTCTAAAGCCCTCTTTTTCTTTTGGAGATAAAGGTATCTCTCAAATTTTAAAATTAATGTGGCCCCGGACTTTATCAATTGCTATTTTCCAGTTGGGAACAATAATAACTGTAACTTTTGTTTCTTTTCTTGCGGATCCGGGAAGAAAATATGTAATTTTTGATCTTGCGCAAACTCTTGCTTTTGCCCCTGTTTCTCTTATCGGAAATGCAATTGCTCAAGCCGCCTTTCCTGTTCTCTCAAGAGAAAAAGATAAAATTGAGGAGTTCAAAGCTACTTTTATTACTAGTTTTAATCAAATGCTATATTTGATTCTTCCTATTTCTGTTTTATTTCTCGTTCTGAGAATCCCATTGGTGCGTCTTATTTATGGCGCCTCCCGATTTGATTGGCCGGCAACAGTTTTAACCGGAAGGACATTGGCCTTTTTTTGTATTTCAATTTTTGCCCAGTCATTGATTTATTTACTTTCGCGTGGATTTTATGCACTTCATGATACAAAAATACCGCTTATTGTCGGTGCAGTGACAACTGCTCTTATGATATTTTTAAGCTGGATGTTTATTTTCAAATATCAAATGGGGGTTGAAAGTCTTGCATTTTCTTTTTCAATTGCTACTATTGTTAATCTTCTTGCATCTTTTATCCTACTTGATATAAAAGTCGGAGGTTTTAAAAGAATGGAGTTTATTTTTTCAATCTCAAAAATATTTCTGGCCACTTTTTTTACAGGATTTGCACTATATATTCCTATAAAACTTTTGGATCGTTTGGTTTTTGATACGACCATGACTATAAACCTTTTATTCCTGACAGGTATATCAAGCTTCTTAGGTCTTTCTTTCTATCTTTTTCTCACCTGGCTTTTTAACGTCAAAGAAGCTTCAACTTTTCTTCTGATATTCAAAAAAATTGGTAATTGGAGAGAAATACTTTCAAAAAGTGAAGAATCTCTCGACGCCACCAGATTTAAAGTTTAGCTATTGATTTCTATTAATTTTTAAATTACTATATCCAAAATCCTGTCCTCAATTTTATGGCAGATAAAGAATCCCAGCCCACAACATATAGATCAACAGGAGTAGATTATGATGCAATAGATCCCTTTAAAAGATTGGCTCAGCTTAATGCTCGTGAAACTTCATTAAATCTAAAGCAACTTGGAATGAGAGTAGTAGAATCCAGTCGTGGTGAATCAGCAATTGTTTGGGATAGGGGAGATCATTATGCTGCTTTTGTTATAGAAGGGCTAGGAACAAAAAATTTGGTTGCTGATGCGACAAGAAAAATTACCGGGAGAACTTATTACGATCAAATTGCGCAAGATACTGTAGCAATGATCATAAACGATTTAATTGTCGTTGGCGCGGAACCAGAAATGATAAATATGTATGCTGGGAGTAGAACATCAGAGTGGTTCGAGGATTTAGAAAGAGCAGAGGATTTACTTATTGGACGGAAGAAAGCCTGTGATCTTGCCGGAGCAACTTGGGGTGGTGAGGAAAGCCCTACTTTGAAAGGAATAATTGTTCCAAAAACAGGAGAGATTTTAGGTGCAGCCACAGGAATTATAAAACCCAAAACCAGATTAACTCTTGGAGATAAATTACGTGAACACGACAGGATTCTTCTAGTAGAAAGCAGTGGTATTCATGTAAATGGATTAACACTTGCAAGAATGATAGCGGATGATTTACTTGAAGGTTATGCAACAGAGTTACGAGATGGCTCAACATATGGCGAAGCTCTTTTAACGCCTACTCATATATATGCAAACTTAGTTAGGGATTTATTTGAGCAAGGCATTGATATTCATTATATGGTTAACATAACAGGACACGGATGGCGAAAAATTATGCGAGCCACGCAGGATTTTACTTATATTATTAAAAAAATTCCTGATGCCCATCGAGTTTTTGAATTTATTCAGGATCATTCAGGAAATAATGACAAGGAGATGTATGGAAATTTTAATATGGGGGCAGGTTTTGTAATTTTTCTTCCAGAAAGAGATATAGCAAAAGCAATTGAAGTAGCAAGAAGCAATCATTCCATGCATGCATTAGATGCAGGATATGTTCAAGAAGGAGAAAAGCAAGTAATTATTCAACCCAAGAATTTAATTTATTCAGGCGAATCTCTCAAAGTAAGGTAACTACCATATGGCTATTCAGGAAATTAGAGTAACAGCAAGAGATAAAGATATAAAAGGAGAAGGAGTTTTTCAGGAAGTTCAAAGAACAATTGGTGTTTCAAGTCTTGAAAAAGTTAGAACAGCGAGAGTGTATCGTCTGGAAGGCGTTACAGAACAAGATGCAAGAAAACTGGCAGAAACTCTATTTTGTGAGCTAATCGACCAGGAATATATTCTCAATACTTCTATTATTACCGATACTCCTAATGTTGTTGAAGTTGCTTATAAACCAGGCGTAATGAACCCTGAAGCCGCTTCAATCCTTAAAGCTGCGGAAGATTTAGGAGTAAATTTAG
>Ga0210057_1007839_pt1 | contig 12794 bp, 14 predicted proteins | sample CryGeyCG2114_010_2_FD_183968 | JGI IMG/M metagenome (GOLD analysis project Ga0210057, IMG submission 183968) | Groundwater microbial communities from aquifer - Crystal Geyser CG10_big_fil_rev_8/21/14_0.10 (SPAdes) (version 2) | ecosystem: Environmental > Aquatic > Deep subsurface > Groundwater ... | reverse complement strand
TGGAGTCTCAACAGTTTTATTTGGAAAATGAAACATTGAGGCAAGTTCATCAACTGTAAAAGTAGAGGTTAGTTTTGTGTAAGGAAACTTAAATGCTGGAAAAAATTTATATATAAAGTTCATCATAAAACCAGACTTGAACCATATTTTAGGACTCGTGAGACTGTTTTGTTCAGAATCAAACTGGCTAAAAGCATTTTTAATATCTCGAAGATGTGCTTCGGAAATATCCTTATTTTCTGAGGAGACGACGATTCTAATTGAACCCTCAAAAGCAGTTTTTGTAGTTTTTTCATCAATTTTTTCAAGAACTTTTTGGCTTGTGTCGAATTTGGCTTCAGTTGGGTCTGCTTCTTTTTTCTTTGTTGAAGAAACGTATGATTTGCCAGCTTTTTTCCATTTGGAATCGGTTCCACGAAGAAGAATTTGAATAATAGCGCCTTCATCATCTCTCATTTTAGAGAGGGCAGAGAGTATGGCTGAAAGAGAGTCTGAAGGAATATCCCTATATGTTTTTAGTGGCAAGTAAGCCTCCTCTTTCATAACTAGAGTACCAAACGCCACGCTACCTTTTTCAGAAAAAATATTTGGCTCTTCAACACGCATAATATCAGCTTGTGAATAAAAACCATAAATAGTTTTTTCCACAAGGTCTGCGATTTTTGTTGGGGTAGAAACGTAAAATCTAATATTTGATTTGGTCGCAACTATCTCAAAAGCAAGAATGTCTCCAACCTCAAGAAAGCTGAAAAATCCTCCAGGTTTTTTGATTGACGACAAGGACGAGAACATTTGTTCAGCGGCATCAATCTTTATCTCATTTTCGCGTGGGATTTTTATCTCAAAAGTCGACATTTCATAAGCCATCTGTTCACGTTTTTTCAGTCTGATATATAAGACGATCAAATATATGAATCCTACAGTCAAAATTGAGGCAATAATTGCAGCAAAAACCACAATGCTCATAAATATAACTCGCGAAATTATCAGGTCCAGCATTGTCGTATCCATACTTCATTATACATGTGTTTAGAGTTCTTGAAATGCCTTGTTGATGATTCATGGATTAGACTAAGATATGATCGCAATCATTAGTATTCCTTGTCATTCCGAGCGATAGTCGAGGAATCTATGTTGAATCATCTAAAAAGATCCCTCCACTACGGTCGGGATGACAAAGCACTGTCGCTTGGGATGACAAAACGCTACAATTCTGGACGATATGCATGCCAGCTCATTGTTGAAGAAAGTGGTTTTTATGAAAAGAAAGAGCTAACTTTTTGGATAAATTCAGGTGGGGTCATGTCGCTTTTTATCCAGTAGTCGTGCGCGGCTTTAAGCTTGGTGATATCTTCAGAGCTTGCATCGAGATTTGTCAGAAAGATGGTCTTGTTCGAAACAGCTTTATTAGTCTCCTTTGCTTTTAAGAGTATTTCAAAACCAGTCAGATGTGGCAGCATAATATCAAGTAAGATTAAATCCCAGTTTTTTTCTTGAATGAGTTTTAGAGCTTCTGCACCATCTTGAGACACTGTTACATTGTACCCCTCTCCATTTAAAAGATCATTGTAAAGAGATTGAAGAAAAGAGTCGTCTTCTACCAGTAATATTAATTTCTTGTCTTTCTTCATATTCAAGGGATAGTATATCAAAAAAACACCCCGCCTGTTTTAGCGCGGGGTGTTTTTTTGTTAACTGAAATTACTTAACGAGTTACCTGAATCGTTGCGCCAGTTGCACTTGGTGCATTTACTGTCACACGATTGTTGGCAGATGAGATGGTGTAACCAGTGTCATAAGCTACTGCACAGTCTGTTATGTCAGCTCCAGAATTACTTGAAGGATCTTGTGGAAGACCTGCAATGTAAGTTGGTGCAAGATCGGAACAGAGGTCAACCCCAGTTGAACTAATTGCAGTTTCGGTTCCGGTCACTCCAAGTCCAGTGACTACTCCATTATTATCAACCATATATTGATTGACTGCATTTAATATTGCATTGACGTCACTGCGTCTTTTGGTATCATCTGCATCCTGAAGGTTTTGAGCTGGATTGACGGCAATCAAAGTAATTGCAAGTAATACTGCAAGTATTCCGATCACGACCAAAAGCTCTATAAGGGTAAATCCTTTTTTGTTTTTAAACATAAGAAATTGTTCAAATTAATAATATATATTCAGAATAGAGAGAAATTTGGACCTTGTCAAGATGTATTTTGACAGAGTTGCTCACTAAAAACTCAATTGGTTGTTGTATCAGTGTAGGTCGTGATGAGTATGTCGTACTCAATTTCATCATTTTCACGGATTATGCTGTTAGCGCTTATTGAATTGATTGTTTTTTGAACTTCTACTCGGTGATTTAAAGATACGTTTGGTTTTACAACTATCTGCGTACTGTTAGAGTTGAGTTGAGGTGCATTTCCGACAACAACATTTTCATAGCCTGCAGCAGATAATCGATCTCGTATTTTTTCGGCTTGGCCTAGGATTCCAGAGCCGTTCAAGACTTGAATTGATACCGCATTTTTTGGCCTATCGGTAGAACTAACCGGTGATGGAAGTATTGTTTCGGAAATGATTACGGTTGGAGAGTTAACGATAACTGGTTTTGAAATTGGGGCAGTCTTGATTTTAGTGCTAGTTTTTGGGCTACGAAAAGTCATAAAAACAACAATTAAGATTACTATCAAGATTGAAAAAATTGAAACCATGATATATAGCTTATTTCGAGAAGGTTCAGGTGGTGATTCGTATTCTTCAGATTCTTCTTGAACTGAATTTTGTTTAGACTCAAAAATTGGAAAGCTGATTTTTTGTAGAGATGAGAAATGCTTCATGATAGTTTGCGCCGTTGTTGTATTGAAATTGATTTGTTGATCGCTAAATAATGCAAACGAAGGAACAATAGCCTCGATTGTAAAACCAAGTTTTTGCAAGACATTTCTAATCGAATATGTAAAATCACGATTTACTACCACCACTGTCTTAATTTCTGGTTTAATTTCAAATGTAGTTTCTAAAACATGATTAAAAGGAACGTTTTCAATAAATTTTTGTTTTTGAAGTAAATATTCTTCAGGCTTCAGTGAATCAGGGAGGTCCCGTTTGAAAAAACTAGATGGAGAAAAGAAAATCAGAGTGGAAGAGTGTTGGATTTTATTCTTTTTTATAAATTCAGAAAGAATTTTTGTAAGTTCTATTTCATCAAGAACTTCGATATCCGCAACCACTGAGGGTGGAAAGGGAAGCTCGATGGGAGAGGAGGTGTTTCCTCCATAATAGAAAATTCGGTTGCGATCAATATAAAATAAACTTCTCATGTACCCTTTTAGTATACGTAATTCCAACTGGAGATTGTTAGCCTATTTTCATTATACGTGGCAGTTGCTTCAACGGTCTGTTTTGCTCCAAAATACTGAGAGCTTGCTGTTACGCTCTTTGGATCACTCCCAGTAACCGTGACGATAACTGTTATGTCATTGATTATCAAAGTTTCACCAGTATATGATGGGTCGCGAAGAAGCCTCAAGATTGCATTTTCTATTCCACTCTCTGCCGCCTGGGTCACGATAATGTGCCTCTCGAGAACTGCAGTCGACCTGGTAATTGTGATTATTGCGTTTACTGATGCTGTTACAACGGCAAGTGCCACAACTGTAAAAACTAATATCGTAACTAAAGTATGTCCCGATTCGTAGTTTATTGTGTTATTTTTTTTCATGGTTTTAGTCCGAAAGTAGTATCAATATCAATATTTTTTATTCCAGATGACTCTTGGACTTTACTATTTAATTTCAACTTAGTTTTAATTGTCGGCGATCCTGAAAGATTGCCGATTTTTTGAAATGTTACATCAGATATTTTTGTACGTGGGCTATTTAGTTGAAATGTTTCTCCGTTAACTAACAACTCGAGTGTCATCCCGTTAACTAAATAAGTATATTCAATGCCCCCGATGACAAGTGTCAGTTGGTCGCTTACGTCTCCAATAACGTCAGGTATTATCACCGAATCGGCCCTATTAAAATCGTAGTTTAGTCTTGACAAAACATAAGTGTGATCGGCTTCTAGCGAAGTAGTACTTTGAAGTTCGAGTTGCTTTTGAACAATTTCTGCAAAAAGTGTTGTAAGCACAAGAAGAACGATGGAGTAAAGTCCCATAAAAAGAACAAGTTCTATCAAACTAAAACCCTTTTTATTGTTGTATTTTTTCATTTATTTATGGTGAGTAATTTATCATCATCGACTCAAAAATTGGAGTTGATGATGAATCTGAACTGGAAAGATACGCTCGATATCTCAAACACCGAGCTGGATTTTCATAATTTTGACCATCGTCATTAAAAAATATACTTTCACTATTTAAGTAAAATGATTGATCAGTTCCATCAGGACCTGTGAAGTTGAAATTAACGCCAGCACAACTTCCTGAAACTGGATCGGCTATTGCTATTTGATATTTCAAATCAGTGTTGCTGGGGATTGTCGACTGTGGAATAAGCCTGTTGAAAGCGGTCGAATACGAAGCGTCAAAAGTCGCTGATTCATAAACTCCAGAAGTGGCAAACGAGCCGCCTGGACCACCTTCTATGATCTTAAATTCTTCGCTCACGTCGCCAGTTATGATATATGAATACGCATTGCCATCAGTTTCCAGAACTGAGGAAATGCCTTTAATACCCGCATCAACTTCAATGCCTCCACAGTAAGATGGTGCTGATTCTTTCGCAATATTAAATACTTGATATTCCTCTCCCGATGTGCCAACTACAATCATACGGTTTCCTGGAACAATTGTTAACCCTCTTGGATTCATTGGGCTGGTGTCTGCACTTCCGATCACCGTTCTACTGCCAGTCTTTGTTGAAATGTCAATAATAAACACTTCATTATTATTACTACTTAAATTGCCTGAAATATATGCCCTAGTTCCAGTTTCGTTCACGATGATATCTGATACGCCAGACGTGGCAAGATTTGCCCAGCCAACGATCTGAGGTGCGCCTGGATTGCTGATATCTATGATTTTTAGCTGATTATTATCATCGTCCACAGCCACATAAGCATAAGATCCAAGCACCTGAAGCGCTCGTCCTGTATCTCCAAGACTCACTGATCCAAGAGCTGGTCTTGAGCCATTCATAGATGAAAGGTCAAATGTACGAAATGTTGAACCTTGAACCATATATCCAACATTTCCTAGCACAAATATTGCTGCGCCATCAGTTGACCCACTGGCATCAAAATAGCCAACTTCATTAATTGGACTATTGGAAGTATTGAGTATCACAATCTCCTTACTGTTTGAGTCAGTTGCCAAAAAGGCATATCCCGAAATTCCAAAAACATCATTTGTTTTATATCCATCAAATGTGTTTGCGATAGTTGCAACTGGCGGAGAGTCATTTGAAATATTTATTTTTGCAAAAGCAACTCCTGAGGCATTATCTCCAGTCGCAGCAAATGCGACGCCTTCGATTGCGGTCACTGCATTGGCCACACCACTTTTTGGTAAATCAAGCGCGGCAATTGTCAAAGAAGGGTCACACCAAGAGCTAGACCCTCCTGATCCGAGTGCCACTTCGCCGTCGTCGGTATTTGTCACAATAGTACCTGTAAGCGTTCCAGTCAAAAATTCAGCCTCAGTTGATTGAAAATATGTTGCATTGTCAAGATATCTAGTTAAATAGATCGTCGACTCAACAGTTGTTGTTAGTGGAATATCCCAAGTTACCGAGATGAGTATTTTTTTCGTTGATGGATCGATATATCCTCCAGAATCAATAATATTGTGATTTGTATCACGATGTACATCAGAAATTATTATTCGATTTGTTAATTCATCTATAATCTCACTACCTGGGGCCAGAGACCAAGTCGAGCCGTTATTGACTGTATGATAAATCCCATTCGTATCAAAATTTGACCAACTTTGTTCGCGGATACTTTTTAATGCTGCGTGAGATTCATTAACCATCGCGGTTGCGAGCTGGCGCCTTTTTTGCTGAGGTCTTCCTTCGCGAGAAACGATAAAACCTGCGGTTATGGCAGGAAGAATAAGTGCCATAACCGCAATAACAACCAATAATTCAATTAAAGATTGTCCTAAATTGTCAAAACGATTGTTGATCTTTAATATCACAGGCTTGTAATAACTCCTAATTTGCTGAAAGTAATCAAAACTTCTTCGCCACTTGGAGAAAGAATCGAAATACTATCTAATCCATTGACGTAGCCTTCAATCTCCCCACTACCTTTTTGAAATATGATTTCGTTATTTGGAAAAGTGATATTTTGAAATATTACATTTCCATCAAGCGTGGCTTCAAAATTTGATTCATTATTAGGATTGTAAACTGAACCTGTAAAAAGGGTGTAGGTGTTTTCGTTAAAATGAACTCCATAAGTTGATGTATTACCACTTTCATTTGCCACACCGTTCATTGCATTATTTTGTTGAGATTTGATATCTGAGATGAACAGCTCAAGAGAGGTGTCAAGATATGCTGAGCTTTGAAAGCTAGATATCCCAACGATTGCAAAAGTCATAATAACGAGTGAAATCGCCAGTACAACGGACACCTCAATCAAAGTAAATGCAAAATTAAGTATTTGAGCCTTTGGATCAGCGTAATTCATGTAGGAATTTTATTAAAAAATAACAATTAAAGATTTCGTACCTGACCAATTAGTCCGTAAATCGGGGTGATGATCGCCATCATCATTCCTCCGACCACAACACCGATAAAAACTAACATTATTGGCTCAAGGAGCGTTGTTAAGGTAGTCAAAGATCTATTCACTTCATAATCCATATGTTCAGAAACGTGCTGCATCGCGACATCCAGCGACCCTGTTTTTTCGCCAGCTTCAATAAGTTTAATAACAAGCATTGGGATCAGACCTTTCCCCTCACGTACGGCTTCAGAAACACGTTTTCCAGACATCACAGCAAGGCGAATATGTTTGACCAATCTCTGCATGTCTTTTCGCCAGACTACTTGCTCAGATAATTCCAGAGCGTTAGTAAGTGTTAAGCCAGCTGACAAAAGTAAAGACATGCTACGAGTAAACCGGGCAATGTCAATTTGTTTGACAAGCTCACTAACGACCGGTAACGAAAAAATTACAGCAAGGAGCATGGATTTTTTGGTTCTATATATCACAATTAATATTGTGATTATGATAATTGTTGAAATAACAACCAAGATTGTATGTTCCATTAAAAATGCTGATAAAAAAAGCATGACTTTTGTTGGAATGGGAAGATCGACTTTCATCCGTGCAAAAACCGACGCCATTTTTGGCATCACGAATGTCAAGATTAGAAGGATCACCCCAACAAAAACTGTAAATATCACAAGTGGATAGATCATCGCGCCTTTAATTTTGTCAATAAACTCCATCTCCTGTTGTGTATGGGCTTTAATATCGTTAAATGTTGTATTAAGGGTTCCTGCTTCTTCGGCGGCTCGAATTATGTTTAAAGTAACAGGGTCAAATGCTTTTGGAAAACGTGAAAAAGAGTCTGAGATCTGTTTACCTTGTGTAAGATCTGACCGAAGATAAGAGAGGAGTTCTTTTTGATTGCCTTTGGAATCCTCAAGAAGTGAGTCGACAGCTTCTAGTATTGAAATCCCAGCTCCAAGCATTGTTGACAGATTGTCAAATAAAGCAATTTTATCCTTGGTGGAAAGCGATATATTTTTTGACATAAATTTTTACTCAATTTCAATCTTTGTGACACGGAGGACTTCCTCAAGAGTGGTCTCTCCCTTTGAAACTTTATTCAGACCATCATCAAGCATACTGAGCATTCCATCCTCTTTTGCCTGTTGGATTATCACGTCAGAATCTGACTTCTTAAGAATTAGTGCTCGTATTTTTTTTGTTACTTCCAGCACCTCAAAAACTCCAATGCGCCCGGTATATCCTGTGCTATGGCATATTGCGCATCCAGTTCCCTTATAAATATTTATTTTCTCTTTTTTGCCAAAATGTTTTTCTACGAGCTCTTTTGGAAGGTTGTCAGAAAGATCGGCAAGCGTCATCTCAACAGATGTTTTGCACATATCACAAATTTTCCTGACTAGTCTTTGGGCAATTATCACATTTACAGTTGAGGCTACAAGAAATGGCTCAACTTTCATATCCATGAGTCTGGGAAGAGCGGTCGCTGAGTCATTTGTGTGGAGAGTTGAGACGACCAAATGACCTGTTAGGGCGGCGTTTACTGCAATTCCAGCAGTCTCTGAATCTCGAATTTCTCCAACAAAAACAATATTTGGATCCTGGCGAAGAATTGATCGTAATCCTGTCGCAAAAGTCAAATTTGTTTTTGGGTTGACTTGTATTTGATTGACTCCTTGGATTCGGTACTCGACAGGATCTTCAATCGTAGTAATATTTTTTGATCTAGTATTTAATACTTTCAATATTGCATAAATTGAAGTTGATTTTCCTGAGCCTGTTGGCCCTGTCGACAAAATCATTCCGTACGATCTAGTGTATGCATGACTAACTTTTTCAAGATCTGATTCACTCATTCCAAGGTCAGTAAGGGTAATATTTTTATTATGAGAAGAAAGTAAGCGCATGACTACTTTTTCTCCTTCAACGATCGGAATTATCGAAACGCGAAGATCAAGAAAACTGTCTTCAATTTCATGCCTCAACTTTCCATCTTGTGGGCTCATATGTTCGTCAGTTCGAAGGCGTGAAAGTACTTTAATTCTAGTCATTATACGATCATGAAGCTCTGTTGGATAAACAACTACATCGTGTAGAATACCATCAATACGAAATCTAACCAATGCATTTTCCTCTTCAGGCTCAATGTGAATATCTGATACTTTATCGTAATATGCAGTCTCTAGAATCAGGTCAACAATTTTTGCAATTGGAACATCGTGAAGATGATCCTTTTCTTTCGATGCTTCAAGTAGTCGATCAAAAGCTTTTTGAAGATTTTTTTTGAAAATATAAAACGCATTCATGATGTCTCGCTCTGTAGCCAAGTGAGGCGAGACAGTTGATTGTGTTTTATGCGCAATCATTTCGATAATATCTTTATTTGAAGGGTCAGACATCGCGAGCTTGATCCCTGTTTCGTCTCTTGCAAATGCAATGACTTTTTGTTTTCGTGCAATCTTTTCTGGAACAATATGGAAAATTTCTTCAGGAATTGAGATTTTTGAGAGCGATATAAAGGGAACTTTTAGATGATTTGCTATCGTTATCCCGAGCTGCTCGTCAGTAATGAGATTTAGTTGCAATAAGGCCTCTGTAAACTCGAGATGAGCATTTTTCATAAAATTATTGACATCTTTTAGCTTTTTATCATCTAGAACTTTTATGTCTTTTAAAAGTGTGATGAGTTCTTGTTCTGGGATTATCATGATTTAATTTGAGTAATAATTTAATTTATTTTGTCTGTATCGTGTTTTGAATGTTTATTAATAATTTATCAAGATCAAAAAAGCTTTTATTTACATAGCCTTTTGCTCCAAGATCCATTGCTTTTTTCACATCAGATTCTTGCCCAAGAGTTGAGAAGATCATGACGGGTATATTTTTTAAGACTGAATCTTTTGACAACTCTTTCAGTACTCCAAATCCATCCATATTTGGCATGATTAGGTCAAGCATTAGGAGGTCGGGTTTTTCGCCGCGCATGCTTTCCAGAGCTTTTATGCCATCATCTGCAACTTTGACATCAAACCCGTGTTGGATCAACTGAGTTTGATAGAAGTTTTGTAAAAATTTATCATCTTCCGCGATTAGTATTTTCATAAATTAAATATTTATATTATTTTTAATAAACTCAATATTGGAACTCCTGCGATATCTTCAAGCTTCTTGATCGTTTCTGTTAAATCGGCTTCTTCATCATTTTTCTCAATTTCATCAAGTGCGTTTTCAACAGAAGTCAAAGCTTTTTTATAAATATCTATGTTTTCAGCATCTATTTTCATTATTCCTTTATTATCTAATAATTCTTTAAAAATCACTTCAAGAGCACGTCCTGTAAGGCCAATATATTGGAAACCCATCACGAGTGCCTGACTTTTCAGAGAATGTGCAAATCGATGAAAGGTTTTAATATCCTCAGCTTCATTTATTGATTCTAATAATATTTTCATCTGGTCGACCAAGGACCTTGCAGAATCAAGATAGGATTGTTTATATTCTTTTAAATCAAAAGTCATATGTAATTTCAGTATACAGAAATTTGAATGATAGCGTTGGTTTTTTCTTGGGTATACTTGACCTATGGGAAAAAAGAAATCACAAAAAAAGGAAACGAAGCCAAATCCAGTTCTAAAGTTTATTAAAAGTGCATCCATTGTTATTGTTTATTTTGCAGCTGTAGTTTTTTTAGCGGCAAATATTTTTGCAGTGTCACAAACTCCGCAAATTTATTATGATTTAATTTCCCAAAAAAACGGAACAATAGTCAAATTTTTCCAAATTGTAAAGCCATTAAAATCCTATCTTCAGCTAGAGCCGGAAATTAAAAAACTATATCACGATTATGACAGTCTTGTTTTCCAAGATAAATATAATCGACAAAAGCAAATTGAGGTATTGACTCGAATTCTTGATGAAAATCCTAAATCAAGAGATGTTCTATATTCGTTATCCCTTTTGTATAAGGCAGAAGGAGACGATCTTCGAGCGGAATCTTATCTCCAGCAAGCAAAAATGATTGATCCGCAGGTAGATGAGCGATGAATTATTTATTGTATAATAGACTGATCAAATGGGCTCGTAGTTCAGTTGGCTAGAACGTCTCGCTGGCAGCGAGAAGGTCAGGGGTTCAAGTCCCCTCGAGTCCACTTCGACTCGTCCTGTACCAAAATGGTACAGGACTCGCTCAGTGTAAACACCCCATTTCTATAGAGCGAGTCGAAACCCTGAGCGATGGTGAGCTTAGTCGAACCAGAGCCGAAGGGCAATGTAGAATATATTATGTCATGGTATATCTATATTCTAATTTGCCGAGACAGATCGTATTATGTGGGGATAACTAATAATATTGTAAGAAGGGTAAATTTTCATAATTCTGGAAAAGGATCTAAATATCTTCTGTCCAAACTTCCTGTAAGGCTTATATATTCAGAAAAACATATAAATAAATCTGAAGCTAGGAAAAGAGAAATTCAACTAAAAGGCTGGACGAGGGTGAAGAAAGAAAAACTTATTAAAGGCCTATTTAATTGACCAAAACCTTTTCAACATTTTGGATTCATGCAATTGGTTTATTACAACTTATTCCACAAACTTAAATGTAGATAGGAGACGATCGAAGACCACTTTATTGATATTTTCAGAATTTTCTTTGTAACCAAATAATAAAACTATGGTGTCTCCTAGATGATTAACTCTTGCAGTTTTTAATATAGAACCTTTTGTATCACAATTTTCATTTTTCACGCCTTCGAGTTTGTTTATTGTAATAAAATCATCACCAATATCAATTTTTTCATCAGTGCTTGTTGTATCGTAACACTCTATTCCAAATGGAGTATTTATCATGACTGAAAGTGATTCTTTAGAGGAGGCTGATTTAAAAATTTTTCCTTCGAGAATCCAATCTTTTGGGTGTTCAAACGAGAATCCATATTCCTTATTTACATAAGGAGTCCAGTTTTCTATTTGTTTTAATTTTTCAACATATTCCTCATTCTCTTTATCAAAACGGGCTTGAGTTTCAGCAGTTGGCTCTTCAAGAGGTGGGGTTGGTTTTGCTTCGGGGAAGAAGTTACGTGAATGGAATCCAGCACCAAAACCAATAAGTAATATCACCAGCCCAACAGTCAAATTTACAAGCTTTGATTTGGGTAATTTAAAAGTAAATTTTTCATCTGTCTCTATAAGACCCGAGTTTTGGGGAATAGTTGCATCTTCCATACTTTAATATATCAAATATATCAACTTACAAAATAACCTTGAATAAATAGCATAAGAAGAAGGATGTGCAGTATTCCAAAAATTATGAAAATGCCGAATTTTATTTTAGAATTTCTTATGTTTGCAAGTGCCAAATATACCGATAAAGACATCAGAGAATAACGAGGCATTGACGACAGCGTGCCGGTAAGAGACGGCAAGAGAATATTTAGAACCGAAAATATTAATAGTCCAAATCTGAAATAAAGAGCGCTTGAGTATTTTTTCTTAATAATTTTCCATAAATCAAAAAGTAAAAACGATCCTACAGATGTATAAAACACAAACTCTAAAATAGAGACAAAATACTGGATATTTGGTGTTGCAGTCAAAAATATTTTTATATATCGATAAATAACCTGTGGTGGAAAAATGAGAGAAGTTGATCTATTTGCTCCAAACGCAGGTTGAGAATTGAAAAACATGAGTGGATCTCCAGTTGTCCTCCAAAGATAAAAAGTATAAATTCCAAATCCAAAAGCTGGAGATAAGGCGACTAATATTGGCATTAAACGCTTTCTGAGTATTGAGATTGAATCTCGGAAAATGTTGAATAAATTAAATTCTTTTGTGTTTTGTTGTAGAAGAAGTGCAGTTGAAGGAATGATGACAAACAAGCCCATAAATCTAGTCAGCCCCAAGAGAACCCCAGCAATAAACGCAAGTAAGTATTTTTTTTCAAACATAGCCCAGATCGTCAGCGTAAATAAAAAGAAGAAAAGCCCCTCGGTATATGCGGCTTGGAAAAAAAAAGAAGTTGGAAAAAAGAGCAAAAGTATAAAAGTCCATATTTGCTCTTTTTTTCCAAGCCGCATCAATCTCAAAATTTTTACAAAAAATA
>Ga0210057_1007838_pt1 | contig 12796 bp, 14 predicted proteins | sample CryGeyCG2114_010_2_FD_183968 | JGI IMG/M metagenome (GOLD analysis project Ga0210057, IMG submission 183968) | Groundwater microbial communities from aquifer - Crystal Geyser CG10_big_fil_rev_8/21/14_0.10 (SPAdes) (version 2) | ecosystem: Environmental > Aquatic > Deep subsurface > Groundwater ... | reverse complement strand
TGAATTCCGCACTCACCGTTTTAATGGTCCAAGTCGCGGACGAAGCCCGCCAAGCCAACAAGGAGTTTTGGACTTACGGGGTCGTGCCCGGCGAGGAAAGCGTGGGCTGCACCGAGGAAACCAATTTTTGTTCGGACCCCGACATCGTGCTCCTCATAGGCGACTGCAACTGCATCTACGTCAGCGACGGCAAGGTCTTCGTTGAAGCCGACACGGAAACCGTGAAAGGCGAGTGGACCGTGCGCGCAGCCCAAGTCCTCGGCACGGCGATGGTCTCCTAACCCACCTCTTTTTGCGGGCCCCTCGTCTTGGACGCTTCCTCCTGGGAGGCGCGCCACACCGAGCCGTATTTCTCGCTTAATTGTTGTTCAACGTTTTTGGCGCGGGTCGACGCCTCGCGCACGAACTCGGTTTCAATCAACTCCGCGCCTTTGCCCACCGCGATGTCGCCCGCCAAGCGAATCAACCCGCTCAACTCGCGGAAGCGAAGCGTCAACGCGTCTTCTTCGCCGTCGAACTCGGAAGCGATTCTCTGCGCTTGTTCGCACAACTCGTGCACGGCTTCGGGGGAGGCGTGCGGAATCTTGCCGTCCTTCCGGATTTCCTGTGCCGTGAACTGCATGAGTTTCTCGCGGTTTCCGGGGGTGTCCGGCATTGCGGTTTCCAACAACACTTCGTAACCGTTTCCCTTGATGCGCGAGCGCAGGGGCGGCAGAATGTAAGGCAAGTCGTTTATGTTGCTTGCGGCGACGAGAATGAAGTCACAGGGAACCGCGTCCACGCGCACGCTTGCACCCGCGCTCTGCGGGTTCCTGCCCGTAATTGAATACTTTTTTTCCTGCATGGCCGTGAACAAGTAGCGTTGCACCCCGGCCAAAGCGCTCAACTCGTCGATGAACAAAACTCCTTGGTGCGCCTCGTGCACGGTTCCGGGCACGACGCGCTGGTAGGCGGGCGTTCCGATTTGGTGGTGGCCGCCGTAAGGGTCGTGTTTGACGTCGCCCAACAACTCCGTTTCACTCGCCCCGGTGGCTATCACGAACGGCTTCCTGTCAAAGGGGACCAGCACCTTGCGTGGGCCTTTGCGCTTTAATTCCTCGACGGCTTCCATTGACTTCTGGTCCAGTATGCGCACTTTTTCGCCGGCGCGCTCGTAAACGATTATTTCCTCGCTGTTGTCGTCGAGGAGGCGCGTGGTGTGCACGCGCTCCGCTTTTTCCTGCACGCCCACGTAAATGTTGGGGAATGGGTTTTCAGAGAAGCGCTTGTCCAAGCCGCACTTTGGGCAGGCCTGTTCCGCGGCGCGGCTCAAAGAACCGCACTTGCGGCAACGGAAGCCGAGGCGTTCGGCAACGAAGGAGGGCGCTTCAATTGGTTCCACGAGCCGGCCCCGCGTCACGGTTTCGAGGCGTTTCTCTTTTTCAGCTTGCTTCAGGGAACGCACTTCCAGTGCGGGGCGTTCGGGGTTCGCCGAGTTATGCAAAACGCTTATTTCCTCGGTTGGTTTGGGGAGGTGGTATGCTATTGCCTGCGCAATCATGCTCTTGCCGGTGCCCGGCGGGGCCACCATGAGCAGGTGGCGGTGTTGGTGGCCAACGATTTTGGCTATGTGCACTGCATTATCCTGGCCGATTACCTGCTCCAATGGGTCCCTAGGGATTTCCACTTCCGCCGTTGAATTCATATCATCAACGCCGCCAATTCCATCGCGGCTCGTTTGACGCCGCCTTCGTTGGATAAAATCAACAAGTTGTTGTCCACGAGGGTCGCAACCATCTGTCCCCGGGAATCAAGCGCCGTAAGATTCCTTTTCGAGCCCTCAAAAGAGGGGGTCAAACCGAGTTGCGCGCACGCCTTCCTGAATCCGGCCTCGCTGACCTCTTTCTTCAAGTGCACGATTCCCCTGCCACGCGGCGAAACCGTGGCGTAGGCAACGCTTCGCTTGTTTTTGACTTCCTTTATCAGTTTACGCATATGAAAAGAAAAGAATTGGAAAATAAAATGTTATTGGGCTAAGGCAATCACGGGCTTTGCTGGCTTGCGTGAAAGGTTTCCTGCGCGCACTCCCACCAGGCACTGGACGCCCTTGCTCTCGCTCAAGTCCACGAGGCGCTGCGTTATGATGCCGTCCAACACGACTATATCCACGCCTTCCGCTACGTCAAGGGCCTTCATGATTTCCCTGATGGGCACCTCGTTTATGGTTGAACCGTCGGCGGCAAGGAACCTCGCCTTCAGCGAGCCCTCCAACCCCTTCAACACGCTTTTACCCGCGCCGATTTTGGTTTGGTCTTCCGAAGAAGTTTGGTCTTCCAAAGAGTAATCGGGTTGGCGGGGCAGGATGGGTTCAACGATGATTGGCTCCGCACGTGGTTCGTCTTGGCTTCCGCGGTAGTGGTACGCGGAGCGGTCGCGATAGTCGTTCCTGCCCCCGCGCTCAAAGCGTTGTTCGCGCTTGTTGTCCAGGTTTGAAACGGCTTCGGTAATCGGAGTCCTTGAACGCAACGCTTTGATGAGTTCCTTGCGCGTCAACTCCTCTACTTCCTTGCCGTCGGGGGCGCGCGCCACGAAGTCAATGTCGGTGGCTGCAACGAGTTCGCGCAGGATTATGTCGCCTCCGCGGTCGCCGTCTAGGAACGCCGTGGCCTCCTTTTCGCGGGCGAGTTGTGAAACGGTTTTGCCCACCTTGGCTCCGCCTATGGCGACCACGTTTTTGATGCTGTTCCTCAACAGGTTGGCCACGTCCGCCCTTCCCTCCACGAGGATTACTTCGTCGCTGGCCGCAACCTCGGGCCCGGCAGGCAACTTGTCGGCTCCATAGGAAACGATTTCGGAGACCTTGGCGTCCTTGCGCACTATTTCGCTCAATTCCTTGCTTTCGGGAATCTCGGAGTGCACGAGCGAAGACAACAATTGTTTTGCGCGGTCAACGAGGACCTTGCGCTTCAACGAGCGCGTGTCCTCTATGCGTGCCACCTTAACCGTGGCGTCGCAGGGCCCCACGCGGTCCACTATCTCCAATGCCGCCGCGAGGATGCTGGTCTCCACCATGTCCAAACTCGACGGGACCGCGATGCTACCCGTTGTGCGGCCCTTGTGAACCCTGGAGTCCACCTCAATGCGGCCGATGCGGCCGTTTTTCTGGAGTTCCCGGAAGTCGAGGTCGTCGCCGAGGAGTCCCTCGGTCTGGCCGAACAACGCTCCAACGATGTCCGGCTTTTCAACGATTCCATTCACCTCAAAATCCGCTTTAACCATGTATTTGACCGTGTCAATGTATGATTTACCCATTTTTTTTCACCTTGTATTCTTCGTATTTCGCTGCTATTTCCTCTATTGTGCGAAGCCCCAAAAAGGTCTTCAAGCGTTTTCGCGGCAGGCGGTCCAAGACGAACCCGAAACCCCCGCAAGAGAAAAGGTGCTCGAACTCTTCGTTCTTGCGTTTTCCCTCGTCGTCGTAATCAAAGAGAAGCACCACGCTTTTGGGCCGGGCTCCCGACAACTCCAGCGCGCGCGCCACGACGTTCTCGGGTTTGCCCACGGCTTTCAGCAAGCTGGGGCGCAAGCCGAGGCGGTGCAGCGCATCAACGTCGTGTTTTCCTTCCACGATTACGGTTTTTTCGTCGTCTTCGAGGGAGGAGCGCAGGAACGCATCCAAGTTCTTCATCTTCAAAACGCCTTTTGCGGGCCTTGGAACGAGCGTTTGTTGAACCAAAACCCCTTCACTGATCCGGGGGGCCATCCAACGCTCTAAAACAGGCTTACCGCGGGCGTTTTACTCGCGTTTCGCGATAACGCCGTACAAAGAAGGAGAGATGCGGATTATGTCTTTCTGGGAAACGATTCCAACTATTTTCTGCCCTGATTTCACGACCAAGCGCTTCACGTCCTTTTCACCCATTATTCTGGCCGCTTCGGCCAGGTCGGCGTCCATTGACACCGAAATCAAGGGCTTGCTCAAGAGGTCCTTGACGCTTGAATCCATTTTCCGCGTTGCAACCGCCTTGAAAACGATGTCGTCGGCGGTTACAATGCCGTAAACCTTTGAATCCTCCACGAGGAGGGAACCAATATTGGAATCCTTCATCTTCCGCGCGGCGTCAAAAACGCTGGCGGAATCCTTAATCTTGACCAAGGATGACTGCATGCACTCTCCAACTTTAATGCCTGTATCCATGACTCCGATAAGGATTGGACGGGCGCAGTTAATAAACGTGGCTGATTCAAATAAAAACGCGGCAAACATAAACCACTACAAGTGTCCTACAACCGCGGAACCGCAATGGAACGCGACCTGAAGCGCCGACTCAACGAAAAAGGTTACTACGTGGTGCGCGCCTCGGGTTCGGGCGCGGACGGGGTCTCGCCTGACCTGGTTGCCTTGCACACCACGAAGAAGTTCGGCGTGGAATGCAAGGCGTGGAAAAACGATTTGCGCCTGGAAAAAACCAAGGTTGCCATCCTCCGCGACTGGGAGCGCACAACCGGAATGCAGGTGTTCGTTGCCTGGAAGCTGCCGAGGCAAAAATGGCGGTTCTTTCCCTTGGGCGTTTTGCGGGACGCCGGCAAGTCGTTCACGCTCTCCAAACGCGATTACGAGTGCGGCTTGTTGCTGGAAGACGTCGTCTAAAGCAGTTTGAGGTCTCCCGTTATGCGGTCAACTTCCTCTTCTTTTGCGGGCCCGATTGCGAGCGCGGTGATTGAACCCGCCGGAATCTGGGTGTAACCAGCGTCCCTCACCAAGGCGTTCGGAAGCTTTAGCCGCCGCGCTTCGTCACGCAACGCCAACAACTCTTTCTCGCCGGAAACGCGCACCGCCACCTTCTCGCAACCCGTTGCCTCCCACTCCTTGACGGTTTTCCCGTCGGCCTTCTTGTAGGCCTCCAAGAACGCGTGTCCTGCCTGGGCAACGAGTTTGCCTTTTCCCATTCCTAGGTCGGTGCGCAGCACGACGACTTGCTTGAACATAACGCAAACAATAGGCAGGGAATGAAATAAAAGGATTCGCGGAGAAAACAATTCCATGGTTAAGTACGCCGCCGTCGAAGACGTCTTGTCGGGGAAGCACGCCGAAGGCAGCCCGGTCAGCATCCGCGGCTGGATTTACCGCACGCGTTCAAGCGGCGGGGTGTCCTTCGTAGTTGTCCGCGACCGCTCCGGAGTCATCCAATGCACGGTTAAGAAGGGCGTGGCCGACAACTCGTCCTGCGAAGCCGCCCAGAAGGCGTTGGTGGAGTCGTCCATCCAAGTAACCGGAAAGGCTTTTCAGGACGGGCGCGCGCCCGGCGGGTGGGAGTTGCGCGCGGAGAAATTCGTCGTCACGCACTACGGGGAAACCTACCCGATAACGCGCGACCAGAGCACGGAATTCCTGCTCGACGTGCGCCACCTCTGGCTGCGCTCCCAGAAAATGACGAACGTGTTGAAGGCGCGCCACCACGTCATTCGCTACCTCCGCGAGTTCTTCGACGAACAGAAATTCTACGAGTTTTCGCCGCCCATCCTCACCAAGAGCGGGTGCGAGGGCGGTTCCACGCTCTTCGAACTGGATTACTTCGGCGACAAGGTCTACCTCACGCAAAGCGGGCAACTCTACAACGAGGCGCTCATCGCCTCGCTTGAAAAAGTATTCATTTTGGCGCCCACGTTCCGCGCCGAGAAGAGCCGAACCACGAAGCACTTGACCGAGTTCTGGATGCTTGAAGTGGAGGCCGCACACTTTGACAACGAGGAAAACATGCGTCTGCAAGAGGAAATGGTTTCGTTCGTGTGCCGGAAAATGGCGGACGAACAAAGCGGGCTGCTGAAAAACCTTGAGCGGAAGCCCGACGAACTAACCGTCGTCGAACCCCCGTTCCATTGCATGACTTACGAGGAGGCGGTGGACAAAGCGGGAATCGAGTGGGGCGACGACTTCGGCGCAAAAGACGAGGTCGCCCTGACCAAGGGCTTGGACAAGCCCGTATTCGTGAAAAACTACCCCCTCAAAATAAAGCCGTTTTACATGGAGGCAACGCCCGACGGAAAGCACGCGTTAAACTCTGACCTGTTCGCGCCGCAAGGCCACGGTGAAATCGCGGGCGGCTCGCAACGCGTCTGGGAATACGACAAGCTCGTGAAACGCATGAAAGCGGAAAAAATGAATCTGGCGGACTACGAGTGGTACCTGGACTTGAGGCGTTACGGCTCGGTTCCGCACAGCGGGTTCGGCCTCGGAGTGGAGCGCCTCATCAAGTGGCTCCTCAACCTGGAGCACATCCGAGACGCAATCCCGTTCCCCCGCGTAATCAACCGCGCCTACCCGTAGCAGGCTAAACTTTTTCCGGTTTCCAGCGCCGCATGAGCAGCGCGTTGCCGACTACGGAAACGCTCGAGAACGCCATGGCTACGCCCGCAACCATTGGGTCCAGAAGGATGCCATACGAGTAAAGCGCACCAGCCGCCACTGGAATCGCCGCCACGTTGTACGCAAAAGCCCAGAACAGATTCTCCCTGATTTTGCGCAGCGTGTAACGGCTCAGGTTGATTGCATTTACAACGTCGCGCAAGTCGTTGCGCACTAGCACGATTCCGCCCGCCTCCATGGCAACGTCCGTGCCGCTGCCCAGCGCGATGCCCAGCTCGGCGCGCGCAAGCGCTGGCGCGTCGTTCACGCCGTCGCCCACGAACGCGACGTTCCGCCCTTTCTTCTGCAACTTCGCGACTTCGCGCTCCTTTTCCGCGGGCAGAACCTCGGCGAGCACGTTGCCCACGCCGACCTCAGCCGCTATGGCCTGCGCGGTGCGCCGGTTGTCGCCCGTAATCATAGCCACGTTAAAGCCTTTGCGCTTGAGCGCCGCCACCGCGTCGGCAGCATGCTCCTTAAGCGTGTCCGCAATCGCGATGACGCCCACGCACTTGCCGCTAACGCCCACGAATACGACCGTCTTGCCTTCCGCTTCCAGACGCGCCGCGGTTTTCTCGGCTTCCCGCGAGGCGCGCACCATCCTCCTGCTGCCGACCGCTATTTCCCTGCCGCCGTGACGCGCCTTCACGCCCTTGCCCGCTATGCTCTTGAAGCGCGACGGGTTCGGCACGCGCCCCGCCTTCGACATGATTGCGAGCGCGAGCGGGTGTTCGGAGTTCTTCTCGGCAATCGCAGCCAAGCGGAGCACATCCGCCTTTGCGAACGCGACCACGTCGGTGACCTCGGGCTTTCCTTTCGTAAGCGTCCCGGTCTTGTCGAAAACCACCGTGTCAATCTTGCCCGCCGCCTCGAGCGCGTCGCCGCCCTTGATGAGTATGCCGTGCTCCGCACCCTTACCCGTGCCCACGAGCACCGCGACTGGCATCGCCAAGCCCAGCGCGCACGGGCACGCTACTATGAGCACGGAAACAAAAATCGTGAGCGTGAAGTCGAACGAGGCCTTCGCGACGAGCAGCCAGTACGCCGACGATGCGAACGCTAGTACTATAACTACGGGAACGAAGACCGCCGCGATTTTGTCCGCGAGGAGCTGCACGGGCGCCTTGGCAGCCTGCGCGTCCTCCACGAGCTTGACGATTTGCGCGAGCATGGTCTCGGAGCCAACGCGCGTCGCGCGAACGCGCAGCGCGCCGTTGCCGTTCACCGTCCCGCCGACCACTGCGTCGCCCTTCCTCTTCTCTACGGGCATGGACTCGCCCGTGACCATGGACTCATCCACTGCCGAGTCGCCGGCGATTACCGTGCCGTCCGTGGCCACGCGCTCGCCCGGCTTGACGAGGAAAACGTCGCCGACCTTCAGCAACTCCACGGCAACGTAAACCTCGCGGCCGTTGCGCATGACGCGCGCCTTCTTCGGCTGCAAATCCATGAGCTTGCGCACGGCTTCACCCGTGAGCGAGCGCGAGCGCGCCTCGAGGTAGCGGCCGAGGAGTATGAACGCGATTATCACCGCCGCGCCGTCGTAATAGAGCGAGCCTTCCAGCAGGCCGAACGTTACCGCGGCGCTGTAGAAGAACGCGGCGCTCGTGCCTATTGCAACCAAAACGTCCATGTCCGCGCTGCCGCGCTTGAGCGCGGCCCACGTGCGCACATAAAAACGCCTGCCCGCCCAGAACTGGACTGGCAGCGCGAGGAGGAAAAGGAGAATGGGTGGTACGCCTTCCATAAACATGGAGAGCGCGAAGACTGCGAGCGCGAGCGGCGCAGCGACGAGCAGGTCGTTCCTTACGTCCGTCGACTCCTCGACGTGCATGTGCGCGACGCCCTGCTCGAACGCGGAATAGCCGGCGTTGCCCACGGCTGCCATGAGTTCGTGCGCGTGCACGTGTTCGGCGTGCTCTATCGTTGCCTTCTGCGTCGCGAAGTTCACGGAGGCGCTGGCAACGCCAGGCGTCTTCTTGAGCACCTTTTCGATGTTGACGGCGCACGACGCGCAGTGCATGCCGCCTACGCGCAAAGTCGTCTTCTTCATGTACATGCAGCCTCTCGCAAATTAACCACCTAAGCTCCCTTGATAATTGTTGCGGGGTATTCCTTGAATACTGCCAGCGCCAAAATCTCCTGCGGGCTCGTTTTAGACGCGCCGTAGGACACCGTAAACAGGTTCGGGAAGCCAAACTGCACGCCCGTAACCCCACCAATTGTTTTCAGTTCGTTCGAGATGAGCACTGCATGCCCAGAGCAAGGAATGTCCACCTTGAGCTGGAGCGAGGCGGTTTGCTGCGCTGGAAGCGAGGGGGACGCGATTGCCGCGCACGCTGGCGTTTCAGCGTCGGTAAGCGGGCACGCTGAGAGCGGTGCACCAACAACCGCGCTAGTTGCCAATGAAGGCTGCCCGACCGAAAAGTTGGCCAGCATGGGAAACAGCACGAAAAAGAACAGCATGTTCACGCCTATTGTCGAGCCGAACATGGCCGTTAGGTACTTCCACCTCTTCCTGGCGCCTTCCACGGAAAGTTGGCCGTTGCGCCGCAGGTAAAGCGCGGACGAAACCGCGGCGAAAACCAGCGACAGGGCTATCAAGCCATAAAAGAAATACCTGCTCATCATCAGTGGCCTGAAAAAGTCCGCCGCAAGCGTAACGCCCAGCACGGACGCAGCGATGAAGGCAATACAGCCGGCGTGCGACAACAAGCCGTAAAGCACGCCCTGCTTCAGCCCGCCATTGTCCTTTGGCGCCGCACAGCAGGGCGCGGGCGCCTCAATTGAATTTTCCATGCAACCAACTGGCCTGAAACAACTAGTATTAGTGCCGATGAAACCAGTTTCAGGCGCCGTCTAAGAATAGTTTCAAGGCGTTTCAGCGGAGGACGACTATGTTCGTCATGCCGCGGCGCTTGCGCTCCACCACGCCGTCGTGCTCGAGCTTGTCCAGGATGCGCGTCACGCGCACCTTGGTAAAGCCCGTCTTCGCCACCAAGTCGCTCTGGTAAAGCGAGCCGCCCGCCTCTTGAACGTACGACGCAACGGTTTTCTCGTCGCCTTCGAGCTTTGATAAGTCCTTCGTCTTGCGCTTCTCTCCCGCAACGAGAGGCTCGTCCTTCTTTAAGAATGCAAAATACAGGCCGGCCAACGCTACCAGGCCGGCCAACGCGTAAGCAACGTTGCGCTGGGCGTCAATCGTGGCATACATCGGGCATGCGGAGCCGTGCGAACACGTGGTGTTCACTATTTGCGTGAGCGCGTTGTCGTACGACCAGATGAGGAAGCCCACGAGCGCCGCAACGGCGACGAGCATCAGCCCGACGTGCCTGTCCTTCATGAATCTGTCACGCCGCAAGGGAATAAAAAACGCGCGCCAACTGGAACCCACCCCTAAAAGCCGTTAAATAACCGCCAGCCAAAAGCCAGTCAATGAGAAAGCAAACCCTTAAAAGTAATAACGGCAAGTATATACTTTGCGTTGAAACGTTTTGTGCGAAAGACCTGCGTTTCACGAAGGCGGCTTACCGCGAACTCGCCGACTACGGCTTGACAACCCAAGACATCTTGACGTGCCTCAACGAAGGATGCGCGGGAAGGAGGCGAAAGAAAGGCGTTTTTGAAAAGTGTTTGAAGCGCAAGAAAAGCGTTTTGAAGGTTGTCGTTGCCGAATCGTGGGATTACGCGAACAAGGAAACGGCTTGGGCAATAATCCACATAGGAAGAGTGAAGATAAAATGAAGGGATTGAAGTGCGTGAAGTGCGGCAAGACCGCGAAACCTGCACGCCTGCGTTTGGAGGGAGCCGTGGTCGCTGGATGGCGGTGCGCGTGCGGCGAGGAATACCTGGACACCGAAGCAGTCGAGCAACTGCTTGCAATTAGGAAACTCGCGAGCGAGGACTTGAATGCGAAAATAACGCGGCAGGGGAACTCTTTTGCGGTGCGCCTGCCCATGACCGTTTTCAAGGCGTTCGGGTTGAGGGACAAGGAAAAATTGATGATTTCAATTGACGCCTCCAACCCGAAGGCGTTCACCCTGACCCTGCCAAGGTAATTTGGAATTCACTGGAACCCACCCCTCAAAACCGCTTAATACCTTGACCCCGAAAACCATTCGTGCCGTATTCTTTCGCGCACCTGGCCGACATTCACCTCGGCGCTTTCCGCCAGCCCGAGCTCCGCGAACGCAACTTGCGCGCCTTTGAAAAGGCGGTTGACCTCTGCTTGGAGCGCGGCGCTGACTTCATCATAATCGCGGGCGACTTGTTTCACTCCCCGCTGCCCGAGATGGGCGTGGTTGACCGAGCCGTGAAAAAAATGCGGGAGTTCACTGATTCGGGGAGGCAGATTTACGTTGTTTACGGGTCGCACGATTACTCGCCCACGGAAACCAGCATGATTGACGTGTTGAACAGCGCTGGCGTGCTCACGAAAATCGCTTACGGCGAACGCGTCCAGGGAAAGCTGCGGCCCGGATTCGTGGAAGACGAGCGCACGGGAGTCAAACTGGCTGGGTTGAACGCGCGGCGCGGCGGCATGGAACTGGATTCCTTCAAGGAACTGGACCAAGAAGCCCTGGAAAAGGAGGCCGGCAGGAAGATATTCGTTTTTCATTCGGCAATAGAAGAATACAAGCCGGATTACCTGAAAGGAGTTGCAGGCGTCCCAAAATCCCTGCTCCCGAAGGGGTTCGATTATTACGCGTCGGGCCACGTGCACGAGCGCCGCATTGAAAAAAACGGGGACGGATGGCTTGCATTCCCGGGCCAGTTGTGGGCCGCTGACTTCCGCGACCTGGAGTCGCTGTCACTGCGGCGCTCTGGTTTCTACTTGTTCAAAGGCGGCGAACCAGAATTCGTGGAAGTGGACGCGGGATCGGTGTGCGCCTACGAATTGGACGCGAAGGGGATGAGCGCTACGCGCGTTGAAGAGGAACTGAAAGCGCTCCAAAAAACGGAGTGCGACGTTTCCCTGGTCCGGGTTTTCGGCGAAATGAATGGCAACCCGGGCGAAGTTGACTGGGAAGCCGTGAAGGCGTCCTTTCCCTCGGAAACCGTTTACCTCAACAAGAACTCGCTGGAACGCGAAAGCGCGGAACGCGTGCGCGTCAAGTCGCGCGAGCGCTCGGAAATAGAGGAAGAATTGCTGGGAGAGGCGTTTGGCGACCCGTCAAAGGCATTGTCCTTGCTGGCGGTCCTGAAAGCCGAACAGGCATCCGGGGAAAGGAAAACAGATTTTGAAGCGCGCGTTTGCAGGGAAGCGGAGGCGGCGTTGAAGTGAGGATTACGCGCGTCAAACTGGAAAACTTCCGCTCTTACAAGGAAGCCGACTTCTCCCTACCCGACGGAGTAATCCTGTTCGAGGGGGACATCGGCTCCGGGAAAAGCTCCATTCTCTACGCAATTGAATTCGCGTTGTTCGGCCTCGGCGAATTGAAGGCATCCCACCTCCTCCGCCACGGCGCGGACAAGGCGTCGGCGGAGGTATTCCTGGAAGTCAACGGCTCCCGGGTGCGCGTAAAACGCTTCATTGAAAAGAAGAATTCGCGCGCAACCCAGTTGCCGGGCGTGGTTGAAGTGGACGGCGTCGAAGCAACTTATTCCCCCGCTGAAATGAAGCCCGCAATACTGCGAATACTCGGCTTCAACGAGCCGGGCGACCCCAAGAGCACGAGCGTGATTTACCGTTACGCAGTTTTCACGCCGCAGGAAGAAATGAAGGCCGTGCTGAACGAGAAGCCCGACAATCGCCTGCAGACGCTGCGCAAGGTGTTCGGCGTGGAGGAATACAAGAACGCGCGCGACAACGCGAAAACGTATTCGTCCCACCTCAAGAAGCGCTGCGAGTACTTGAGGGGCTCCACGCGGGACCTGGAGAGCGAGGAGAAACGCGTCCAGGAACTCCTGAAGGAAGCAGGGGAAAAAGAGCGCGCACTTGAGTCCGCGCAGCAAAAGGGGGATGCCTTGAAAAAGGCGTTGGCCGAAGCACTCAAAAAAGAGGAGGAATTGGGGGAAAAAAAATCGCTTGTTGCAACGCTGAAAGCTGAAATCGCTTCCCTTGAAGGCCTCGCCAAGAGGATGGAAGCGTTCATTGAAAGAAGCAAAAAGGAGTTGGAGGAAAACCAGGAAAAAGCAATTCAGGAAACCAAGGAACCAGAGAAACCCAAACGCCTTGCCAGGCAAGTGGAAGAAGAGCTCAGGGAGGCGCGGGCAAAGGCGGACGACGCGCGCGAAAAGGAGGCGGTCGCGCGCGCCGAAGTTGAACGGGTAAGAAAACTCGTTGAACAGGGGAGGTGCCCGACGTGCGGCCAGGAAATAGGCAGGGAAATACACGAACACGCCGAACAAGGAAAGCGAAGCGCGGACGAATTGTCAAAGCATTCCCTTGAATTGAACGCGCGCGTGAAC
>Ga0210057_1007837_pt1 | contig 12796 bp, 13 predicted proteins | sample CryGeyCG2114_010_2_FD_183968 | JGI IMG/M metagenome (GOLD analysis project Ga0210057, IMG submission 183968) | Groundwater microbial communities from aquifer - Crystal Geyser CG10_big_fil_rev_8/21/14_0.10 (SPAdes) (version 2) | ecosystem: Environmental > Aquatic > Deep subsurface > Groundwater ... | reverse complement strand
TAAATATTCAGGGGTTTTAAAACAAATGATGAAAAGGGCAGTGTTTGTATACTTGTTTGTAGCTATTATACTCTCATCTTTTGTTAGTGCTCAGGCAGTTAATAGTGCTCAGGATTTTATTAATGATGTTGCTGATGTTCTTGAGCCTGTAGCTAAGTGGGTAGTTGGTCCTCTTGATCCTACCGCTTCTTTTGATTCTTCACAATTGCTTTTTGCCAAGTTCCTTTTACTTATCTTGATATTTGCTATTGTCTGGGTTGCTTTAAGCCAGGTTGAGATATTAAGATCTAATAATTTCATTTTAATTATAGTTTCAGCCGTTGTTTCTCTTCTTGCTACAAGATGGCTGGGAGATACAAGTCTTGTTCAGGCTATTTTACTTCCTTATTCTACTTTAGGAATCGCCTTATCTGTTGCTGTTCCTTTTTTGGTTTGGTTCTTCATAGTTAATCTAGCTGTTGGACAAGATAAACCAGCCATATTTAGAAGACTTGCATGGGCTTTGTTTGGAATTATCTTTTTTGTATTGCTTATTGCGCGTTGGTCTCAGATTAGTGCTGTGGGAATATGGATTTACGCGTTAACCTTGGGTGCCGCGATACTAATGGCTTCTTTGGATGGTACTATCCAAAAGTTTATGGCCTCATATAGTGCAGAAAAAGTTATTAATGAAGCTGCATGGGAAGAGGTTAAGAGCTTGAGAAGAAAGCTTAAACAGCTTGAGAGTGATTTGGCTGGAGGAGTAATAGATGCTAGGAAGTATGGAAGAGATAAGAAGAGATATATGGATAGGTTGAAAGAACTTTCAGGATCTTAAAATGATTTCCGGAATTACCAAAGGTTTAGTGTTTGTTTTATTTATTTCTTTAATTCCTATGGTTTCTGCTCAGTATTCTTCTTTTGCTGATACGGAGAGGACTGTTGATAGTGTTGTTTTATTTTTTGAACCTGTTGTAAGGGCTTTACTTGGACCTGTTGATGGAGTTGGGAACTTTCCTCCAGGGGAAGTTTTATTTGTTAAATTATTAGTATTTATTTTACTTATAGGAGTTATTTTTATTGCTTTCAAAAGAGTTCCTCAGTTTAAGGATAAACCCAATATAAGTATGCTGGTTGCAGTAATAGTTTCACTTATTGCTGTGAGGTATATGACTGTTGCAGGACTCATTAACTTTATTTGGCTTCCTTATGGAGTTTTGGGAGTTGTCTTATCTTCGGCAATACCTTTCATAGTTGGATTTTTCTTTGTTCAGGGTTTTGATAATTCAGTGATAAGAAGGATATTCTGGACAGCTTTCTTTGTCATATTTGCATTTTTAGGAATATTAAGATGGCCTGAGTTAACTACAACTGGGGCATGGTATTCTAATCTTGCTTTTGCTTATATTTTCATAGCCATTATTTCCTTGATATTGATTCTTAATGATAGAAAAATTCATAGCTTAATTGAATTTAGCGAAATAGAAAGCAGATTAAGTGGAGATAGAAGGATAAGAGCAGCAGATGTTCATAGTGAGATTGAAAATCTTCAGAGACGGCTTACTCAAGATATTAGTTCTGATGCTAGAAGAGAGATTGAGAAGAGAATAAAAGAGAAGAAGAAAGTGCTTAAATCTTTACTCAGAGGTTAATGTCTTCTGTAACCTACTATTTCTTTACCGTGATAAATAGGGACTTCTGGAGATTGTTTTTTTCTTCCGCCTTTTTTATTGAATATAAAGAAAGCACCGACTAAGGCCAAAACTATTCCACTTATTAACAGATAAGTTTCAGTTATTGGTTCAGGAAGAACTATTCCTGCCTGAGTTCTTACTTGTTCATATGAAAGAACTAGAAATATAATTCCTGCTGCTCCTAAAATATAACCAATTATTTTTTTTGCTATCATCTCTTTTGAATTTAAATGGATATTTGTATATAAATCTTTCTTGGAAAAGTAATATAAACGCTTTTTGATATTTTTGTTAATGGGAATTGGATATGATGTTTTTGGGAATGTGGCCATGATTAAGTTTGATAGAAGTGTTTCTGCTAAAGATAAAAAGAAGTTCGCTTGTGAGTTTCTTAAAAATCATAGGAATATAACTACTGTTTTGGAGAAAGTAGGAGGATTTTCTGGAAGACTTCGAACTCAGAAGACTAAGTGGTTAGCAGGAGATAAAACTAAAGAGGCGCTTTACAGAGAGAATGGTTGTGTTTTTAGGTTGAATGTAGATACTTGTTACTTTTCTCCGAGATTGTCTGAGGAAAGGAAGGAAATGGCTAAAGTTGTTAAGAAAAATGAGGATGTTTTAGTAATGTTTGGAGGGGTTGCTCCTTTTGCGATTGTTATTGCTAAAAATTCTAAGGCTGGAAAAGTAGTTAGTGTGGAAATAAGTCGAGAATGTAGTAAATATGCACTTACTAATGTTAAGAGGAATAAATTAGATAATGTGGAAATTGTTCAGGGAGATGTAAGGAAGGTTGTAGGTAAGGGTAAGAAAGTTGATGAAAAGTTTGATAGAATTGTAATGGCAAGGCCTAATTTGAAGGATAGTTTTTTAGATGTTGCTTTTCAGGTTGTAAGGAAAAATGGGTTTATTCATTATTATGGTTTTTACGAGGATGATAAGGTTGACGAGATGAAAGAAATGATTAAAGAAGAAGCTGTTAAGGCTAAGAAGAAGATTAAGATTCTAAAGGTTAAGAAAGCTGGAGATGTGGGTGTTAGGAAGTTTAGGTTTAGAGTAGATTTTAAAGTTTTGAATTAAGGAGATAATCCATATCTTTCTCTTAATGATCTTATGTTTAACTCACCATTCATTACACATTTTACCCTTGTTCTAAGTCTTGGAATGTCTTGTTGTGAAAGAACTCCGTCAAAGGTGTAGATGTATATTCCTCTCTTTTTGTTTATTTTTTCGTCATGTTGATATATTTCTATTTCTGTTTCCCCAGCACTTATTTCTCCATAAAATTCACTATCCATTTCTCTATTTGCCCCCATGAATTCTTCCCCTTTAGTGTTGAGCTCTTTAAGGAAATCTAGCAATGTTGAAGGTACTAAAGATACTCCATGAGCGAATGAAACCTTTCTTTCAATTGGAGATTCTTCTTTTAGGTGCTTGTAGAAATCTCTGACTGAATCTGGATCTATCATCCTTAGCTCCCTATATACAAGATTATTTTCATCATATTGAGGTATTTCTGGTAAATTCTGTGAGAATCTTGATTCTAATTCTACATGGACACTATCTCCTTTTTCAGCTACTATTTTTGTAGTTAATTCTCTTTCGTTAAATTCTATCCCATCAAATCTCCATTTGGGTTTTCTAATTCCTCCTGGATACACAGGTTTTCTAAATATTACCTTTTGCCCCACATAATTCATTCCAGGATTTTCTTGCCTTACAGTTTCTAAGAATTCTCTGGATAGTCTACCTCCTATGGCTGCTAGATGAACTCCCATTATGGGAGTATCTTCAAAACCCATTTTTTTGGCAGCTTTAGTACTTCTATGGATTGGGCTATGGTCTCCAACAATATCTCCAAATTTCTCTATGTCTTCTTGAGTTAAAGTAATGGAATTAATATCTTCTTCTATTTTTTCTGTCCCTACAAGCCTTAAGGAGAGGGGTTGAATTTCTTCAGCGTCTGTCATTTTACCAAGGTATAAACATGAAATCTTTCTGGGAGTCTTCCATGTACTTAATTGTCTCATCAATTACCATATTTAAATTATACTCTGTATCTCTAAAGATTTCTTCAGTTACATCTGGCCCGCTTGCTAATTTAGCTCTTCTTAGCTCATAACCTTTTCCTATAGATCTTGCAATAAGAAATATACTATCATCCACACCTTCTATCCTTTTTACAAGAGTTCCTTCTGAAAATCCCATCTTTGGGCCTTCTCTAAAATCAGCTTCTTTTAGCGATTCATAGTCTATTATTACCATTATTTAACTACTAATTAGTGGTTTTTAAACTTAACTATTTTCTTTCAGAAAATCTGAATCTGCTTTTATTGCTGTTGGAGCTTCTCCTCCGTGCCAGGTGAATCTTGGTTTTATTCTTACAGGATAAATTCTCTCAGAATTGTCGTCTAATATTATTGCTGAACCTTTTAGACTTGGCAGATTGTTCATTGATTTGTTTATGCTTTCTAATAGGTATGATTGCATCATTGTGTTTAGTGCTTTTATATCTGGTTCTGAAGTAACTCTGTGTGAGATTACTATATCTGATTGAGTTAGAACGTCCTTATGGATTTCTCCTGGTTGCTGTGTTGCTAGAACTAATGATAATCCAGGTTGTCTACCTTCTCTTAGTATTTGAACTAATGCTTCAGTTGCAGGAGTTTTTCCTTCTTTTGGAAGAAATTCATGTGCTTCATCTATAAACATCCAGACTAGAGGAGTATCTCTTTTTGGAGTGTATGATAAATAGTCTATTCCATGATTTATTGACTGGATTTCTTCTTTTTTTCTTGCATCTATTCTTTCTTTGAATAGTTTCTTGGAGATTAAACCTATTGCTAAACCTCTTACGTTAAACGCTCCTAAGGAAGAATATACTGAGAGATCTATTATTGTTGTTTTTCCTGGTTCGATTAAATCTGTAATTTCAGTTCCTTCTTTTTCTGTTGAGAATATTCCCCAGCTTTCTGCCGCTTCAAAAAGTGAAATTGCTGTATTTTTGTGTTCGTTAGATACTTTTTCTTCTTTTTCTATTTGGGAAATAATTTCTTTTATTGTAAAGTTTGTATCTTTTAATTTTGTAATTGCTTTTTGAATTGCAACTGCTGCGGGTGAAGTCATTTCTAAATTGAAGGCTATAATCCAGTCTTCTGCTTCTAATTCTGAAGGTTTTAGGGCGAAAGCGCTATCTACTGGAATATTTTTATCTTTGTATTCTTTCATTTTCCCAAAAGGAGCATATATTTTTACGGGTAGGTTTTTTGTTTCTAATCCCCAGTCTTTCAGCAGATATTTGTCTTTATCGTTTTTGAATTTCATTGTCCAGAATATTCCCATTGTGTCGAAGATTAATGAAGCAATATTTCCAGATGTCTCAGGAGGAAGGTTTGATAGTTCTTCAGCTAAGACTCCTAATGTATATGACTTTCCTGAGTTATGAGATATTATTCCGTTGGCAATAAATGAATGGTTTTTATCTACTGATAGATCATAGACTTCTTTAATTCCACTTATTTCAGTGATATTTCTTATCTCTATGGGGGTTATGTTTTTATCTTTTTCTTTTACTGAGAGAAGATTATCTCCTTCTTTTAAGTTTCGCGCTTCAATCCAGGATAGTGATAATAGTCCTTTTCCTGTCGTAACCAGTAATGGATGTTCTTTGGTTAAGTTAATTATTCTTCCGTCTTTTAATTCTATTTTGAGCAAGTTTTCATTTTTTACAGGATATTTTAATAATTCTGCTTTTTCCCACTCAAACTCTTTTTTTTCTTTATTAAAGGACAATATTTTATCTTCTTTTTCCTTGAAGTCTTCTATTTTTTTGTATCCTTTATTTGTAAAGACGAGAGTATCCCCAGTTAAACAGCCTCTTTTTCCGGCTACAAGAATTACATGGCTTCTTGCTATATCCATATAGATATTATTTGATAATGAGGTATAAGCCCCCATTGTTACGTAGGTTTTACCTAAATGAACAAGGCCTCTTTTTCCGAATTTTTCTTTGTCAGATTTATCTCTGCCAATTATTATATCATACGACATTGTAAAATGAATTAATGCAAGTATATAATTTTTAGTGTTAGAAACTGGTTTTCATGACTTCGCCTATTTTATGAAAGAAATCATGGTGAGACTCAACAGCCTCTTTGGTTAGTGTTTTGAGTTCTTCGTTTTCTATTTTTTCTGCCATTCCTTCGACTAGTTTTAAATGAACTATTGCTGCCCCTTCAAAAAAGCCAAGCCATTCTAATAATTCCGCGGGATTATCCCATTCATCTCCAATGTATTTGTCCTGCATTTGGATTAGCTTTTGAATAGTTTTTTCGGATTTAGGTATCGTAATTTCTGAGGCGTTATTTATTTCTGAGATTTCCTTTATTTTTGCTGTTCTGAGAGTATTTTTTTCTATAATCTCATTTAGTGATTCTTCTGAAAATTTCTCTTTTAGGGTTCCTTTTGTTTTTTCGAAGAATTGTGCACTGAGTGTTTCAAATGCCAGTATTTCTCCTAATTTTTTAGCCTGAAATTCGTTCATGCAGTAGTTTAGAGCTCTTGTTATTTAAGTGTTTACTTATTTAATAAAAAATCTACTTCGCTGTCATCTAGTCTTATCTGTTCTCTTATTTTTGGATTGCTTTCTATTATTTTCTTTATTAATTGAAAGTCTCTCATTGCTCTTTTTGTTGAGCAGTGGACGTATTTTGCGTATTTTTTTGCTATATCTTTCTTTTTTGCACTTTTTTGATTTGAAAGCCAGATTTTTAGTATTCTTTTTGGTCTTTCGTATTTAGTAAATCCGTATTTTGGTTTGTCTTTGGCATAAGATATTCCTGCGCTTTGGAAGGCATTTTGATATGTCAGGAAATGCCAATGCTGTTGTCTGTAAATTCTTCCTCTGAATCTGTCTGCGTGTGCTAAAGCGATATATGCTCTTGCTAGTGCTTCGTCTTTGTATTCTTTTGGAATGTTTTCTTCAATCCATAACATTATTTCGTCTAGAGACATGTCTACATTGTCGAAAATATCTAAGAAATCGTTTCTTTCTTGCAAGATTAGTTTTAGAACATTGAATATGTTTTCTTCTTTTTCTCTTTTTTCTAAACCATCTGTGTTTAGGTTTTCTTTATCTATTGAGTATGCTTGTAAATCGTTTAGTGCTGCTCTAACGTCTCCCTGGGATTTTAGGGCAATCTGATTAAGGAAGTGGATATTTTCATTTATTTTTTCTTTTTCACATACTTTTTTTAGCAAGGCTGCTACTTCCTGGGATTTAAGAGGTTTCATTTCAACCATTTTGCATTTTGGCCTTAGTGAGGAGAGTTTGCTTTGCCAGACATCGTTTCCGGTTATTATTATTGGGTATGATGTTTTGTCTATTATTCTGACTAGTTCTGGGATTCCTCCTATGTCTGTTCCGGTTACTCCGTCTACTTCATCTACTAAGATTATCTTCTTTTTTTTGAATAAGCTTGTCTGTTGAGTTGCGGGTTTAAGGATTTCTTCCAGTCTTGCTCTGTTTCTTAGGTCTGATGAGTTTAGTTCGAATATTTCGTAGTCGTTTTCTTTTGCAGCTGCTAAGACTAGTGTTGTTTTTCCTGTTCCTGCTGGCCCGTGTAGGAGTAATGCTTTTTTTCTTGGAAATTCCTTTAAGAATATTTTTACTTCTAATTTTGCCTTGTCCTGCCCGATTATTTCTGAATAATCTTTAGGACGATATTTTTCTGCTAAGCTTGCGTGTCTCATTCTCTTTTAAATTTTAAAGTCTTCCGGATTATAAAGATTATTGTGGTTTGGAAAGGGTTATAAATTATATTTTAGGTTTATTTTGATGGCAATTACTCAGAAAGAATTAGATAGAAGAGAACAGCTAAGAGCATATGCTAAAAACAAGGGAATGAGATTAGCCCCTAAAATAGTAGGCAATGTTGAGATTATAAATAGAGAGAGACTTGATTCTCTATCTGATGATGATATTTACTTGATATCCTCGAATCATGTAAGTCAGGGAGACTATTTCTTGGCTCCTTTTCTTTTTATGATTAATGATAAACCTTTCTTAAGGACCGTAGCAGGGAAGAATCTGAATCACCCAATTATAAAGAGATTGGTTTGGGATTTTGAAAAGTGGGGAGCTTTATGGCATGACAGAAGTAAAAAAGCAAGCAAGGTATTAATGGAGTACGGTCGGACTGTCCAGGAAGCTTTACAGGAAGGGGAATCTGTTTTGGTTTTCCCTGAAGGCAGGAGAAATAGACATCCAGAGACAGGTCCTGAAGATTTTTCTAAATCTTTTTATCGGTTTGTGGTTAGGGCTCAGGAGGAGATTAGGGAAAAACCAATAAAACTTGTAACTATGGCAAGTGTTTATGACCGAAGAATGGAAGATGGTTTTTTTGAAAAGATAGATAATAGTAGGGGAATAGGATATTTTGCATGGGATGTCTGGGCACATGCTAGGTGGAGGTATTTTACTCCTTTGGCTGCAAAAGGAAAAATAACTGTCAATTTCTCTGAACCTAGAAATCTATCAGATGTTCAGGGAGAAGGTGATGAAAAAACTAAAGCAACTAGGATTTCAGATTATACGATCCAAAATATGGAAAAATTACTTGGAGAGATTCGGGAATCTAGGTTGACTTCCCGTGACCTGCAAGAACAAAGGATGCCAAGAGGGCTTGTAACTGGATAAATTCATCACTTCCTTCAACCATTCTGAATTCTGCCTCTCCTGTTTTTTCTGTTAGTTTTACTTTTATTTCCGGCTCTATTTGCAGATTCCAGATTTCTTTTTGTATTGCTTTTACTATATCCTGGCCGGAAATACTCTCTTTAAGCATTACGTCTAATAGTTTTTCTCTTGATTTTACGAAGTCTCCGGCCATTGCATAGTCTAAGACAACCCTTACTTCTGCAGGCTTATTGCTTGATGCAATTATGTTTACCATTTCGGCATTTATGTTTAGGGAGATGGCAGCTGTCGCTTGTAATAGGTTTATGGCTCTTCTACAGTCTCCTTCGCTTGATTCATATAATGCATCTACTGCACTCTCTTCTAATTTTAGGTCTTCTTTTTCTGCAATTCTTTTTATTATTTGGGCTATATCTTTTTTTTCTAGTAATTTGAATCTAAATGATACACATCTGGATTGGATTGGATCTATTAGTTTACTTAGGTAGTTGCAGGACATTATAAATCGACAGGTGTTTGTGTAGTTTTCCATAGTTCTTCTTAGGGCTTGTTGTGCTTCTTTTGTTAGGGCGTCTGCTTCATCCAGGAAGATTACTTTGAATGGAACGGTTCCTAATGCTCTTGTTCTTGCGAAGTCTTTTACTTTCTGTCTTACTACGTCAATTCCTCTTTCATCGGAGGCGTTCAGTTCCAGGTAGTTTTCTCTCCAGGTTTTTCCAAATAGTTCTTTTACTATTATTAGAGCTAATGTTGATTTTCCTGTTCCTGCCGGTCCTGCGAATAGAAGGTGTGGTATGTTTTGCGCTACAACAAGCGATTTTACTCTTTTTACTATTTCTTGTTGTCCGACCATTTCGTCGAATAGCACAGGTCTGTATTTTTCTGTCCAGATATCGCTTTGACTCATTTTGCCTCTTGTTATACAGCTTAGGGCATATAGGGTAATTTAAAGATTTGTATTCTGGAGTTATCTTTAACTTTCGCTTTAAGAGGTAAAGCTTCAAGTTTAAAGATTTGCGTGCTCTAGTGTAAATCTTTAGTCTTCATCTAATGAGGTTAGATTTCAGGTTTAAAGATTTGTGTGTTATACTGTAAATCTTTATTTAGACTTTGAAAAGTATTTATCTCTTAAAGATTTCAAACGAGATTCATAGTGTTTTCCGTCAAGCCATGTTTTGACTAAAATCCTAGATCTAACGGGTTTTCCATGATATATATCGTTGACAGATTTGACTATCTTGGAGAGGTCCCTTCTTTTGGAGTGATAATTTCCAATTTGATATGCAGTAGATTTTGATAAGATGTGTGCGAGAAGAAGTTCTCCATCTTCAACGCGATTTTTTCTGCTAAATTCTAAGGAAGTGTCCTCAATTTCTATTCCAAGTTCTTCTCGCAAGCTCATTATAGCATCTCTTTTAATTTGATGTACTCTAGAAGGGCTAAGATTTAGGATCTGCCCTATTTCTTTCAACTCTTTTCCCTTTCTAATCTCAGATAAAACATATCTTCCTCTTTCGGATAAGGTGTCTAGAACTTCGTCTAGTGTCTGTTTTTGTTCTTCTCTGGCTTCCTGGCATCTTCCGCCTCCTTCTGTGACATCTAGCAAATTATCCAAGGGAAGTAGTTTTATGCTTTCCTCGAATTTTCTCTGCTTCTTATTGAGTCTATTTCTTTCATTTTTTCTTAATACTTGGCGAACGGCATTATAATGGCTAAAATCTTCATAACCTTTTTTTCTTGCTTGGAAGTCCTGATGTTCTCTCAGGTCTTGAAAGTTTTCTCCTGTTTCTGGATTAATTTTTTTGGATATTATATGAACTGAATATTCTCTAATGGAATCAAATCCATTTCTAATGGCGGAAAATGTCCATCAGACAGTTCCTGGTTTAATTCTTAGTACTCTCGCTATATCTTCAATACTTCTTCCTTGTTCTTTAAGTCTTTTTATTTGCTTAAAGCTTTCTCTGGCCGCTTTAGAGCTCTTTCTCATGTAACTACTAAAAAGTAACCCTTTTTAAGCTTTTTTATTGTAAAAAAATTACTAAACGCTTGAAGTTTTCTAAGATATAGCTTTAATGAATAGAATTACTTACTTCTTTCTCTGTGCAGACGTCTCTTTCTCTTTTCTTTCTTAAGTCTTTTTCTCTGCCATTTCCAACGCATCTGGCCTTTCTTTTTCCAACGTCTTGAGCTTCTTTTCATTTTATCCAAACACCTGATCCCTTATAGCTTCTTCAACATTTATGTCAACGCTATCTTCTCCTGAATAGAATTTATCTGTAATTCTATATTTTCTTTTTTCAGTTTTTTCAACTAATCCTTCTGCCTCTAGAGTTCTTAAATCACTTATTGCCAAATTCTCACTGTATCCTCTTGTTAAAGATCCCCCTCTTGCGTGAGATTGATATACTCTTTCTCCTCCTGCCAGTTCGGATAGTTGTCTGGCAGTGAACTCATCTCCATCATCTCCTGAAAGCTCAACTATGGCGTTTAGTAAATCTGCCCTAGGAATGTCTCCTGTCTTTTTTTCTCTTGATTTTACTCCGTTTATTCGCATGAGTTCTTAAGAAAATATGGGTTTTTAAATGTTTATGGAAGTAATTATCTGAAAATTAATTATTTTCGATAGGGTTATAATGGCGTTTTTCCTGCTTGATTTATGAAGTTTTGGAATGATGTGAGAAATGCTATAAGAAATTCAGATATAGTTATTGAAGTTATAGATGCTAGAATGCCCGAACTTACAAGGAATCATGAGATAGAGAGAATGGTGGGTGATAAGAAGTTGATATTTGCAATAAATAAATCTGATTTGATTCCAAAGGATTCTGCTGAAAAGATAAAGAATAAGCTGGGCGTAAACGATGCTCTTTTTGTTTCAGGTAAGAAAAATCTTGGGATGTCTGTTCTTAAGAAGAAGATAATGATGGAAGCCAAGAGGATGGGGATCGATGAGCCAAGAGTTAGTTTTGTTGGCTATCCAAATGTTGGGAAGTCTTCCATTATTAACGCTCTGGCTAAGAGGGCTAAAGCGATGACTTCCGTGAAACCGGGGACAACTAGAGGGATACAATGGATAAAAGCAGGAAGTATAAGAGTTTTGGATAGTCCGGGAGTTATTCCAATTGAAGATAAGGATATTATAAGGCTGGTTTTAATCGGGGCTAAAAGTGCTTCCAAAGTTAAAGAACCCTATAAGATAGTTTATAGAATTATTGATATGTTTAAAGAAACTAATGTTGAAGCGTTTGAGAGTTTTTATGGTGTGAAAATTGAAGGGAGGGAAAATGATGAGATAATTGAGGATATAGGCAAGAAGAAGGGATATTTGTTAAAGGGCGGAATTGTTGATGAGAACAGGGCTTATACTGCAATTATTAATGATTGGAGAGAGGGAAAGCTTTCTAGCTGATGTTTACTTTTAATTTTGCTATTTCTTCTTTGAATAATTTTGATTTTTCTTCATTTAATACTTCAGAGATGTCTTTTATATTTGAATGGATCGCTCTTCCTAGTGATTTCATGTTTTTTACTATGCTTTCTATGTCGTTCTCAGGGAGTCCTGTTCTTGAGAGTATTCTCCAGCCTTTTGCTAAAGTTTGAGTTGATATTTTGTCGTAAGCTAACAGCTTTAGAATATTGTCTTCATCTGTGATTCCTTCGTAAGATAAACTCTCTAAAATAACTCTTGATTTTTTTAGGTCTAGTTTGGTATAATCTTTTATTAACAGATCTGTTTCTTTTGCTACTCCGTGAATTAGTTCCCTTAGTCTGGTTTTGATTAGAGTTCCTTCGTTTCCTAATTCTATTGTTTGCCTTCTTAGTTCTTCAGATATTTTTTCTATAAGTCTCCCTTTTTGTATGGCTGCTACTGCCTGACTTAGGCTTGGATGGTTTCTCATTTCCATATGATTCAACTTTTCGATATGTTTGTCAAATAGTTCTCTTTGTTTTTCTAGAAGTTGAATGTTCTCGTTTGCTTTTCTGAGTAAATGATCTGTTGGTTTTAGTATGTATCTTTTGTCTTTATAGAATAATGTTACTTCATGCCTTCTTTCTGATATTGCGACTACCAGGCTTCCTGTTTGTTTAGCTGTCCTTTCTGCCGCTTTATGCCTTGTCCCGGTCTCTGAAGATTCTATTTTGCTGTTTGGGGTTAATAATGAGTTGGCTTGAATTATTTTTTTCATGTCTCTTGACATTATTATTGCTCCGTCCATTTTTGACAGCTCTACTATTCCTTGAGGTGTGAATTTACAGTTTACTTTGAATCCCCCCTCTATTAATGAAGAGGTGTTATCGTTTTCTACGACTATTAAAGCTCCCTTTCCTGCGCTTAATGCTCCTTCTATTGCTGCTCTAAAACTTGTTCCAGGAGCTATTATTCTTAATACGTTTAGAAATTCTTCTTCAGTAGTTTTATTATTAT
>Ga0210057_1007836_pt1 | contig 12797 bp, 15 predicted proteins | sample CryGeyCG2114_010_2_FD_183968 | JGI IMG/M metagenome (GOLD analysis project Ga0210057, IMG submission 183968) | Groundwater microbial communities from aquifer - Crystal Geyser CG10_big_fil_rev_8/21/14_0.10 (SPAdes) (version 2) | ecosystem: Environmental > Aquatic > Deep subsurface > Groundwater ... | reverse complement strand
CTTCAATTTTCTAAACATTTTATATCTATATTTTGTGCACCATTCTAAGTGCAACATTACAGCTCCGACGCCGTGAGTTGTTTTTTGATATTGATTTATTTGCGTTTGCATTTTTTCTTTATAGCAATCGTTCGAAGCAGTCTTGCAAGAAAAGAGACATGCGCCTGTCATTTTAGAGAAGATTTTCCTAAAGAAAACAATAAAGATTACAACGGAGTCACCATTTTTAATAAAGACAATGAAATTATTTTTAAAAACTAAAATAATTCTATTTTTACCCCTTCTTAAAGAAACTTAAATTATTTATACCTCTTTTTTCTAATTTAATATATGGAAGAGGAAAATTATCTTAAAAATATAAAAAAGGGGCAGAAAGTTGAGATTCTGACCAAGTCAAAAAAATTGGTGACTGGTTACGTTGAAGAATTAGCTTCTAGAACAGAGTTTCATCGTCATGGAATAATGGTAATGTTGACAAATCGTCAAGTCGGTCGTGTTCAAAGAATATTATCAGATTTACCAGAAAGTAAATTGATTCCGATTATAAAAAAAGGCGAAACTTACAACATAGAATTCAAAAAAGATATTTTATGGAGCATCAATTATACTGAAATACAAATTAAAGAAAGTAAATCTTACGAACTCCACACTTTCCGCCATAAGGCCTCAAAAATAATTATCGCAAAATCAATTTGCGCTCTCCTAAATTCTCAAGGCGGGAATTTATTGATCGGAATTCAAGAAAATAGATCTCAAAATAAGGAAGATGAAATAATTGGTATAGAACCAGATTTAGAAAGACTTAAACTTCAAGGAAAGGCTGAAGGACTCGATGCTTACAAAAGAATGATAATTGATGATATAATCCGCCCTTACTTTCCTCCTAAAATTTATAATCATTTAATAGATTTCATAAAATTCGAGTTCGAAGAAATTGATAAAAAAATAATTCTTAATATTTCAGTCTCAAGAAGCGCAAGCCCAATTTTTCTAAACCTTGAAGGAAAAAAAATGTTCATGATCCGCACTGACACTCAAAGTCGTCAAATTGAAAACGAAGAACTAGTTGATTATTGTATGAAGAGGTTTAGGAGTTAAGTTTATAATATAATAAATATTAATCATTGTATGCAAATCTACAAAAAGTGGTGGTTATGGATACTAATTATAATGATTGCAGGAATATTACTTTATATTATATTCAAAGTAAGTCCTGTATCTTGTTTGGTCGACTACTCTTCAATTGATAAAGAAATTAAATCTGCAAATTATTGTGAAGTTGATTCTGATTGTAAAGTTTTAGGTTTAGGTGGAAGTTATATAGAATTTGGTTGTTACCATTTTATTAACAAAAATGTCGATGAAGAAAGCCTCATCAATAAAATTGATAAATATTCCAATAAATGTACAAGAATAATAGATGATTGTATGCCTGCTCCCAAACCGATATGCATAAACAATAAATGTACTTCAAATAATTAATATAACCAGCATATCTCCCCACAACAATCCTTATAAATAATTTTTATTATTAATGTTTATGACGAATAATTCTGAAATGATCGCAAAAGCGGCATTAGATATAAATGCAATCATAATACGACCTTCCGATCCATTCACATGGGCTTCAGGATATAGAATGCCAATTTACAACGACGATAGATTGTTTTTAGGATATCCTCATCATAGAAAGATGATTGCTAAACAATTTTACCAAATTATGATTGAAAATGGAATAGATTATGAAGTAATTGCTGGAACATCGACCGCTGGAATTCCTCACGCGACAACACTCGCAGACATGTTGTCGGTTCCGATGGTTTACGTCAGAGACAAACCTAAAGAACACGGACTAAGAAATCAGATTGAAGGAATCGATGCAAATTCCAATCTGGATGGAAGAGATGTTGTATTAATTGAAGATTTAATTTCTACGGGAGGTAGTTCAGTTAAAGCAGTTCAAGCAATTCGAAACGCAAAAGGTCATTGCAATTATTGTTTATCAATTTTTAACTATGGATTTGATAAAGCATTTGATATGTTTGCAGGTAGTGAACCTTTTGACCAAGACGGAAGATCTCTCACCTCAAGATGTTCAGTTCGTTCATTATTAACGTACGATGTGCTTCTAAAAGTAGCGAAAGAAACTGGTTATATCTCACCAGATCAAGTGAAAATACTTAAAGAGTGGAGAGAAAATCCTTTTGGATGGGGAGAAAAACACGGCTTTCCTAAAATAGAAAAATAAAATGGAATTACAATTAACGCCTAAAGAAAAATTAGCAAGATCTAAAGTTTGTCTGCCTTTAGACGGAATTAACTTCTTACAACGAAAAGATGCGCCTACTGGAGAAAAAAGTGTAGAATCTCAAGTCATAGAATTATCTCAAGTCGTCGGATTATTCAAAGTAGGAAAAGAAACGTACACTCGTTTCGGTCCAGAATCTCTTCTAGTTGTTCAAAATTATGGGGTGGATGTATTCTTAGATTTAAAATTTCACGATATACCTAACACCGTTCAAGGTGCGGCTCGTGCAGCTGCAGAACAGCAAGTCTACATGTTCAACGTGCATGCTTCAGGCGGCTACGAAATGATGAAGGCAGCCGTCGAAGGGGCGAATAGTATTAATATTTCTAGTGCAATCGTTCCAAGAATCGTCGGAGTAACCGTTTTAACAAGCCTTGATAACTTAAGATATATCCAAAATTCTTTGCCGGTAATAAAATCTCTCCCTATATCCGAAGAAAATAGAAATAATATTACCCAATTATTATCGTTTCCATATCATGATGCTATTGATGCTCAAATAGAATTGAGTAAAGAAAAAGACCAAGCTAATAAAATTGGTATAGAAAAATTTTATAATACAAAATTCGGACATCCATTTGAAAACCTTCTTAGAAAATTAGGTCTTGAAAATATAGTTCCAGATTCTGTACTTAATTTAGCAAGAATGTCTTACAGGGCGGGTCTAGATGGAATTGTTTGTTCAGCAGCAGATCTTTCATATGTTAGAGATAAAATCCCGAGCGGTTTTCTCTACGTTACTCCAGGTATTCAAGGAATTAGTACCTCTGCGGGCGCAGACTAAAAAAGAGTTTTCTCTCCCGGAAATGCTATCGAGGACGGCGCAAGTATTCTTGTTGTAGGTCGTGCAATAACTTCCCCAAAAACTTCTGAGGAAAGAATTAAAGCGGGTTACGAAATCTTACAAGACATGGCAAAAAGATTGTAAATAATAACTAAGATTAGTTTATCACACAAATTTTTATATACAATAAATTTCTAGACATAAAATGTCAAAAGCAAAAATACTTATTGTTGGTTCAGGCGGAAGAGAACATGCTTTAGGTTGGAAACTCTCACAGAGCGACGAAGTTTCAGAAATTATTTATTCTCCAGGAAATGGTGGAACAGAAGAAGATAAAGGAAGAAACATATCACTAGACGGAACAAAGAAAGAAAATTTTCCGACATTGCTTAACTTTGTTGAAACAGAAGGTATAGATATGGTGGTTGTTGGTCCTGAAGCACCTCTGACAAATGGAATTGTAGATTACTTTAACTATAATGGATATGATAGAATTTTTGGACCAACACAAAATGCTTCCCAACTTGAATCAGACAAATTTTTTTCTTTTGACTTAATGCAGGAAACTGGAATTCCTCAGGCAGATGGAGTTAAATGTTATTCAACTGATGAAGCAATAAGAGCAATTAATAGAAGAACAACAAAGCGAGGCATAGTGATTAAAGCTAGAGGTCTTACTGAAGGTAAAGGTGTCACAGTATGCAATTCTAGAGAAGAAGCATTAATTGAATTAAAAAAACACTCAGAAAAATACGGACCTGAAGTTTTAATTGCGCAAAGACTCTTCGGGCAAGAATTCTCTGCATTTGGAATCTCCGACGGAAATAAAGTTTCTCCTTTAGAAATTTCATTACAAGATCATAAACTCCAATTTGATGGAGATAAAGGTCTTAATACGGGAGGAATGGGTGCATATGGTCCAGTTCCAGTTGCTTCAGCAGAAGTTGTAAGATATGTTGCAGATTATATTATGACTCCTATTATTCAAAGAATGAAAAACCTAGGAGAATACAAAGGATTTCTATATGCTGGAATGATGATGACAAAAAATGGTGTGAAAGTTATTGAATTCAACATTAGATTTGGCGATCCTGAGTGTCAACCAGCGATGATGATGTTAAAAAGTGATTTGTATGAATCCTTATCATTAAGTTTAGAAGGAAAATTGGATCAAGTTAAAATGGAATTTAATCCAGGTGCATCTTGCTGTGTTGTCTTAGCTTCTCCAGGTTATCCAGAAAGCTATCAAAAAGGCCGACCAATAACTGGTTTAGAAGACGCATCTTCTATAGAGGGGATAAAAGTTTTTCATGCTGGAACAAAAAAAGAAAATGGACAAATAGTAAACTCTGGTGGAAGAGTTCTTGGAGTAACTTCATATTCTCCTTTAGGAATTAGAGATGCACAAATAAAAGCGTATGAAGGAGCTTCTTATTTAAGATTAGGTAATGAAAGTTTCCACTATAGAAGAGATATTGCAAATAAAGCGTTAAAATAATATTTATTTTACATAAATCACACGTATCTTTAATAAAAACCTCTATTCTATTATCACATGTTAATTTCAATAGAAAACATAATAAAACCAGAAAATCCCCTCGAATACGAAATATCCCGTAATGAAGATTTCATAAAAGGTTGTTATTGGGGAGTTCCGCGTTCTGGTCATGACGAAGGAAAAGTAATTTATCATATAAGAGATGTTTTAAGAAACGTTGAAAAATATTCTTCATCTCAAACTCGAGTAGATCTAAGACTGATTGCAATGATCCATGACACGTTCAAATACAAACAAACTAGGCCTATTCTGCCTTCAAGAGAAAATCATCACGCCGTTATCGCACGACGTTTCGCTGAACAATTTATAACAAATCCGCAAATTCTTGAGATTATCGAACTTCACGACGAAGCGTACAACTCATGGCAAAACATTGAATTTAAAGGAAATCATCAAAAAGCAGAAGAGCGAGCAAAAAAACTTATCGATAGACTTGGAAATAATTTAGATTTATACTTAACCTTCTATAAATGTGATAATAAAACATCAAGTAAAAGTCCAGTTAATTACAATTGGTTTTCTTTATTAGCGCAAAATGTTTTGGCGAGTAGAAATAATGACTTTTCAAATCAAAACCCTCTTCCTCTTCACACTTTCATAAGCTAAAATATACATTCCCGCATTCCACGCCTGATTTCCTTCTTTAGCCATTGAATGTCTTATATTTGCTCCCCCAACTCTTCCAGTCCTTCCATGAAGCCATTCAGTAAAATAAGGAATTTTCAAATTCGCTTCAGCAAGTTTGTCAAGCTGTTCTCTTGCTTCCTCGAATTTTTTTTGTTTTAATAAGGCAAGAACATAAAACCCTCCAATATAAGTCCAAATTCCAGCATTCGAATAATGATATGCCTGCCCCGCCTCACAATCCGAAAAATAAGAATACCACTCTTTACTATATCTATGGATTGGCGGATAGATTGTTTTAATCGGATATGGTTGCGCAATTTTATATCGCTTTATATGTTCAAGAATACTCTCCGCTTGATCATGTTCAGCAAGTCCGTAAACAATTGCCATCAAATTTCCAAGTGAATCAAAAAACTCTGAATGTTCTTGGTAATTGTTGTGATTTTTCCATCTCCATGAATAATAAAACTCTCCATTCCAAAGCCCTTTATCTTCATTATGATTAACTATATGCTTCAAAATCCCCGCTTCTTTTTCTTTTCCAGCCATAAGAAGTGCTTTGTAATAAAGCGCTTGCGTATTTATTGTATGTCCATATCGATGAGGAAAAGCGTCAAACCAGTCCGACGTAGGTTGTTGTTCAGGCATACCGTCCTCTCCTGAATCTTGATAATTAATCCAATTAAAAGCTTTTGAAATATTTTTTTCGTGTTTACTCATAAGTGAATTATCTTTATACCTAGCCTTAAACAAATACTCTCCAATAATAAACCATAGACTAGAATCAATTGACATATAATCGACATGCGGTTTTCTTTCTTTAGAAAAAATATCTACCGCGTTAGGAATCTGTCCCTTTTTACTTTGATGATCCGCAAGGTTAACAATAGAACTCTTAAAAGATTCTTTAAACTTTTTTCCAAGAAGCGAAGCTCCAAGAGAAGTAATCATACTGTCCCTACTCCAAACCGCATCATAACCTGGATAAGCTGCATGAAATCCGTGAGGCGTCGCACATCGCTTCAAAACATCAATAGCTTCAACATAGGCCTGCTCAACAAGTCCAATCTTTTCCTCTTTTTTCATAAATTAAAATATATAATGTATTATAAAAAGGTTTTTGTTAATTGGTATTTAATAATATTCAAAATAATATAGCGTCAATTATTATCATGGATAAAATATTCAAAAAGGATGTCAATAATAATCCAGAAAGAAATAACTTTATCTTTAACTTATACATTCTAATTATCTGATCATCAAAATCCTGCTTCCCAAAATAAAAATTCCATAAGATTTTATTTCCTATTATTGGTTTTCTTTTGCTAAGATATAATTTCTTCCAATATTTAGGTTCTTTATAACAGATATAGTAAATTAATTTACTCCACGAATATAACAATGAAATCCCGAATAATGCCCATAACAAGAATATTAGAAAAAAGTAAAGCTCAATTATGTTTATTATATACAATCTAGTTACTTAGAAATTTTAAATCTATCTCTTCAAAAATAGTTTTCTTCTCATTTTCGTCAAGCGAACATATTATGAAAAAGTCTAATATGTGAGCAACCAATAACTGGGCGACTTTGGAGCGAAGCAAATTCAAATATCCGTTCAATGTGAAATTCGTCCAAATTTTTCAAAATGATCTTCGCGAAGCGAAGCATCTCATTTCCCAACAACACTATAATCATCAAACTCAACATCCATAAAATCAGTTCTTATTCCAGTTCTTCCACGAGAGGTTATGGGAGTTCCTTGCGAAGACTTAGTATCATTAACATTCAAAAGTAATTTCCAAATCCCTTTTTTTCCTTCATCCATATAGAGTTTAATGTTTGTAATTCCATTGGAAGTATTTATTTCACTTCTCAGACCAATCCATTTATTCTTAGGAAGAAGTGAAGGATTTTTTGTTCTATCATAAGTTCCATTGTAAACTTTCGATGAAGCAAGAGTATAATAGATTCCGTTTTGCTTTTTCTTTATAATCGCTTGTCCGTCAACTCTTATTCCAGAATAATAAAGATTATTGCCGTCCTGAATTCTATTCATTAAAAGTAAGCCGTTATGACCATCTCGATTTGGACTTAAGCTTAATTGATCTTTATTTATTTTAAAATACGCAGTCTGTTTATAATTTGTCCATAAGCTTCTTCCATAAAGTCTAAAAATATTTTGCGGATGATAACCCTTATCTGTGTCAAGAGGATTTGAATTTGCATAAATTAATCTCCATTTATCGCTTGAAATTAAATTTCCTTGAATCGTTTTTCCACTTCCGTTCTCTATTATTAATTCAGCTCCAGAGTTTAACCACCAATACGGACTTGTTGTTTTAGAGTCGCTTCCAGCTTCATATAAAATCCCACTTGAAGAAAACGAGTAAGAATATGGTGACGTAACATTCGTCGCTTCTTTAGCAGATATTATCACAAGTAAAGTCATAGCTAATATAAATGCCGTCACTAAAACGATTCCTCTTTTCATTAAAACGAATCGCTCATATCCTTTATAATTAATTATGAACCTCATTATATACGTTAACGAAGATATTTATTGTATTCACTCTAGAATTAATTATTATTATACTAAGCAATTACCCTTAACAAACAAGTAAATCATCAAAATTCTTGAACTCTGCGTTTTCGTTTTGTCGTAGCTTTTCAAGTTTATCAAGAGTCTCAAGATAGTTATTATATCTCACAGAATCAAATTCATCCATGATTTTATCATTAGAATCTCTTTTCAAATAATCTTGGGGATGTATCATCACAACACAAAGATTCTGCGAATTAAGACTATTTTTACAATCACTTATGACTTCTTCAACATCAACAAATCCACTTCCAGAATTTTCATTTCTGTATTCGTCTTGACCATAAATATAAGTTCTTGAAGTATATCCCATCTCTCCAAAATTTTCATCAGTCAAGTTAGTTGATCCTGATCCAGACGATAAAATTTTATATCCAGATTCTTTAAGAGCTAATTCCGTATCTTTGCTATTAACATTATATGGTGGAATAAAAGTTACTGGAATAATTCCTAAATAATAACCAATAATTTTTTTCCCTTCTTCAATTTTCATAGAAGCTGATTCTTCATCCAATGCTTTAAATTCTTCATAGCTATGATCATATCCATGCTGGGCAATTTCTATACGAATATCTTTTTTTAATATATTGAGCCACTTTATTGTAGATTTATCGTTTGCTAACCCTTCAGGAATTAAACCCAATGTTACAGATATATCTCTATCCAAAATATCTTTAACCAAAACTCTAGACGATTTTTTATATTGGAAAGCAGATATATCATCCATTCTCAAAATAATTATCTTACTCTCATTGGTAGGATATTGAACTTTACATGTACTCGAGTTGTAGTTTTCTTTAAGATTTTCATATCGATGGTCATAATATACTCTATCAACTTTTTTAAATACATTAACATCATCAGAATATTTATCATACACTGTTCCAACAATTAAGATTAGCGCAATGAGAAATATAATCATAGTAAATTTCAATCTAATTTTTGTTTCTTCTTCCATTACCTTGTCCCCCACGCCATATTTCTTAAATCAAAAAGCGCATAAACTAAAACGTAAGATAAAATTGTCAAATTTAGAATTGCCCAAGCAATCATATACTTTCCATATTTCCCGCCCTCAAAATAATTATAATGCATAAACATTAGAATAGCAACGAGGAAAATTCCTAGTAAATAAAATAAAGGTGAAATTCCGAGGAAAAACGGATTTATGATCAATGCTTTAAATGCGATTATAGGAGTTAATAAAGTTAATAGAATAAGAGGCAGGAAGTAAGTGAAAGCAACAAATTTATCTTGTCTTACAACCTCCGGAGCAATTCTAATTGAATTTATGAACCATCCTTTTTCCATCTAACTTGTTGTTTTAAGAAAATTTTTAACGATTCAGGAACAACTGTAGTGGCTTTAGCTTCAGCAACATAAACGGTTTTATGGCCTTGTCTTATTATCCAATTTGTTAACGCCCTATCATCCCCAAATGTAACTACCTTTCCTAAAAATTTTTCTTCAAGCCATTTATCTAAAACGGGTAAAACGTAATCTTTTCTATAAGCAGAAAAACATCCACTGCAGCAAAAGACCATGTCAAAATTACTTTCTGTTGCTTTGAGTGCCCTAAATGACATGAAATAATATGCATTCTGCATTTTTGTCAAGACGTTAACATCAGAATTATCTGGATCCGTATGTCCCACTGTCGCACCAACTCTAGGATCAACAAACGGTTTTATGATCTCTCTAACTGAGTCTCTTAGAGGAAAACTGTCTGAATCTAATTGAATAACAATCTCGCCGGTTGCTTGTTTAAATCCGACCTCCATACCATGTCTTTTGCCTTTATTCACTTTGAAATTTATAATTTTAATATCATAATGAGAAAAATCTTCTTTAGCTCTATTCATCTCAGCAAGAGTATTATCTGTACTTCCGTCATTTATAGCAATAATCTCAATCTTTTTCTGGGGATAATCAACATAGACACATGAAGCAATAGTTCGATAAATCGACTTATCTTCGTTTTTACAAGGTACTACAAATGTTACAGTCGGTTCATAATTTTTTATGAGTTCTTCCTTTCCTTTTGCAAAATCTCTTTGTTCATACGGCTTATACATAAATGATCCGATGACTCTGCTGAACATAAAAGTCGTTATAAAAATACTATAAACAAATAGGTGATTAGTGCATTTTAGCACCAAAAAAGCTTAAAAATTAGCTAAACTACGACGGTGTTAATGATACAAGGTGTTGCACGCAAGTTTTTTGAAGGTAAATCTTGCATATTTTGTGGTAAATATAGATTGTATAAACTTAAAGATAAACGTGTTAAATGTAAACATTGTAAAAAATATTATCATTAAATAAATTGAGAAAAGATTTGTTAATTCTTTATTATTTTTACTTAGAAATCTCTGCCCGCAGGGCAGCAAATGAATTGAATTTAGATTACGGAGTAATCCATAGAAAATTCACGAATTATAGAAAATCAATTGCGAATTATTGCAATCAAGAAGCAAAGAAGTTGAATGGAGAAATAGAAATTGATGAATCTTATTTTGGTGGAAAAAGAAAAGACAATAGGGGAAGAGGAGCAAAGAACAAAGAGATAGTCTTTGGAATCCTCGAGAGAAAAGGCAAGATTTATACAAATATTGTTGAAAATGTTTCAGCGGAAACATTAATGAATGAAATTAAAAATAAAACAAATAAAGGTTCTGTTTTTTACACCGATGGATGGAAAAGTTATGCAAGTTTAGAGCAATATGGAAAACACAATATCATTGATCACGATAAAAAACTAGTTGAAAATCACAATCACATAAATGGCATTGAAGGATTCTGGAGTTTTGCAAAAGAAAGATTCCATAAGTATCGTGGAATAAGCAAAACAAACTATCCATTTTACATAAAAGAAATGGAATTTAGATTCAATCATAGAAATGAAAATGTATTTAATCTGTTAATTGATATATGTATAACAAGGAGGGAGTTTAGTGCGGATTTGCACTAATCACCAACAAATATTATATTCCATCCGCTAAAAGTATAAAGTTTAAGCGAAATTATTAGTAAAACTACAACTATGAAAATTGACAAATATATCAATCCGAGTATCAAATTTCTCTTCATTTTACTCATTTGTTTGACCATAATTCACTACCTGTATGTAGCTATTTAAACCTTTCTCATGTTATCATTACAAAGGCGTGACATATATGCATTTGTTAGAGTATAAAACTCAATTCATTCCAATATGAATTAAAGAACAAAAGACACATGTGTAATTTTTTGATAAATAGTTAGAAATTTGAATCTTTCAGTCAGATTTAATTTAATTGTCATACCTCGTAGCTCTGCTGCGACTGGGTCGTTGATTTAAATAAATCAGGTGAAATTTTAAATATACATAAAATATTGTGAAATCATCTTTAAATTTATTTAAATATGAAATTAATATATAATCATAAATATATAATCATTTGATAAAAGGCTTATAAATAACAATTTCTATTATTGTTTATGAAAATTGCAAAGATTTCAAAAGAGGATACAAAAGTCTCTCGCAAACTGATCGCAAAGTTTGGAGAATCTATATATCATTGCAATGAAGTTGAATCTGTTTTTATTAAGGTCAACTTCAAAGATGGAAGCAGTATTGGTTTCAAAAGAGATGAGGGCGAAGACGACTTTGAAAGATTGTTCATTGCTGACGAAGAAGAAGAAAGATAAGATTGGTATCCATAAGCATCCTTAGAATAAACTTTTGAGATAATTATATCTAAGAAAATTAATATAAATAAATATAAATGAAATAATCTTTGCTTATCGATGGATGAATTAAATAGTTTTATAATGAACGATTTATGGAAGATAATTATATTAAAAATTCCAAAAGAAAAAAAGTTAGATAAAGTAATTGAAGCAATTGCTAATTATTTCAAAATTGAAAAATGTTCTTTATTGATTAAAAATCAGGATAGTTATGTTATTGTTGCTTCAACTGGAATTTCCAAAAAAATTATTGATCTTACAAATATCAAAGTAGGTGATGGGATTTCTGGTATGGCAGTGAAGGAAAAGAAAGCGATCTTCATGAGAAAAATGAGCATTACAAGTAATAGGGATTTATGGACCGATTATAAAACGGACAATTTTATCTCATATCCAATCGAATCAAACGGAGAGATCATTGGGATATTAAACTTAACAGATAGACGGGATGATAGAGGTTTTTCTGATAGAGACATTGAAGCTATAACTCCAATTATTGAAAGAATAAAATATATTTTAGAAGGCAACTGATACAAGATAATTAAAAGTTTAAAGAATAATTTGGGTCAATAATACTTTTCGTACTCAAAATCATACAAATTTATTTTATCTATATAAAAATTTTCTTAGAAAGGGCAAGATGAAGGAACTTCGCTTTTCATAGCTTCTATATCTCTCTTGACCGATTCGTAAACTTTCGGCAGCTCTCTTCTTAATATTTCTAACGGAACATAACCAATTTCTTGCTCAAGTATACTAGAGCTTCTAAAACTTACATTCCTGTTTATACCATAAAGGAAACTATTATACTCTCCTATTACTGCATAAACACTAACGAGTTGTGAATCCCCTAAACGTCTAAATTCTTCGCTTGCCGTATCTTCAATCATTGTTTCATGTATACTAACCAAGCTTGACAATTTCTAAAAGACTTAGTATTAACCGCATAGCGAGTTAAATCTTTTCTTCCAATCAATAGAAATGGTGATACAATCTCTCTCCCCGTTTGGTGATCTTCAAGTGACATAGCAATAAAACAATTTAAGGATTAATAAATATGACTCTTCTCCAATTCCTGAACAATTTTAATGGCAGCTTTGCAGTATCTTCAGTTTAAAATATTCGAGGTCTCTAAATCCATAAGCTCTTCTTTTTATCACACTTATCTTTGTGTTGTATCCTTCAG
>Ga0210057_1007834_pt1 | contig 12802 bp, 17 predicted proteins | sample CryGeyCG2114_010_2_FD_183968 | JGI IMG/M metagenome (GOLD analysis project Ga0210057, IMG submission 183968) | Groundwater microbial communities from aquifer - Crystal Geyser CG10_big_fil_rev_8/21/14_0.10 (SPAdes) (version 2) | ecosystem: Environmental > Aquatic > Deep subsurface > Groundwater ... | reverse complement strand
GGTTTGCTTCGTTCTGGTCATAGAGGAGGAGATTATCAGGTCGATATCAAAATCCTTCATCTTCTTCCCCAGTTCGTGAGCCTGGTCAATTCCCGTTTCATTCAGTTCAACGTCTTTTTGACCCAGCAACATACCCACACGATTTTTTTCAGTTTCTCCGTGACGAGCTAGATATAAAATTCCCATAGTCCGATTTTACTGAGCAGGCCGGTCTATGATCATGGGGTGTGCCATTAGATTAAAACATTGTTTTTAACAATTTTTCAATTTCTTCTTTTTTATATAATTTATGGATATTTTGATTTTCCCATTCAATTGCCTTTTGATACTCTTCTTTAGCATAGGGAACTAAGTTTAATTTCTTGGCCAGCAAATTGGGGTCGGCTATCGAAGATTCTATCTCAAATGTATAGTAATCATCGGTATATTTTGAGAGTTTAATTTCATAATCCCGGTAATCAAATTCCCAGCTTTCCCAGCCATAGACCATGCCCGATTTATAACCCATTACTTCAAATAAACTCAAGGCGTTTAGAAATTCGCCGGGAAGAAGTTTAACTTCGATTTCTTGCCTTTCTTTTTTATCATATGACCCAACTTTCATGGTAATTTTCTCTTTGTCATTGCTCTTTTTAATCCTTAAATCAAACAAAGAAGAATAATCCCAACTTTTGGTTGCCTCGTTGAAGCCGGAAGAAATATCGACGGACAGTCGGTGATAATGGTCTTTTATTCTTCCGTTCTTTTCGAGAAAGGCAAAAAGTTCTTCAAAATTAACTTTTGATAATTTCCCCCTGATTTCAATCTCGGTCATGATTGTATATTAGCATAATCATTTCGGCGGTTTTTGAATAAGACAAATGAAAATGGAATTCGATATATCAGTTTACTAACTGCTATAGCGAATGGAATTCGATATATCAGTTTACTAACTGCTATAGATACTTTTCGAAGTAGATAAATTTCCTATATCTCCTGCATTGAGTAGCTCTGGTTATTCGTGAATCAGTCGGCAAATCTGCAAAAAAAGTGCAGGCGTCACTCAAACAGGAAAAGCAAATCCATTGGTATAAATTTTTATCAGGGGATATTTTTTGAGGGGCAGATTTATTGTAACCTTCCAAAAAAGACATAAATATCTCTTCCCAATGATGTTCTAAGCCGTCGGGAAGTGACCATTCGGCCAAAGCAATTCCTAAATCTTTAATAAGAGGTCCCTTACATGACCAATCAAAATCAACAACGGCCGAAACGGAAAACTTGTCAAATAATATATTACTAGGGATAAAATCATTATGGATAATACCCATGTCGCCTTGATATTGCCGAGCCCATTTCAAATATGATTCAATTATAGTTAGAAACTCGGAACCCCCATCCAGTTTTACGATGGAATCTCTGCGCAAAAGCGCTCTTTCATATTCGGTAAAAATAGTGCGTCGTTTATGATTTTCGTACGTAAAAGAAAGGCCCGCTACGTGTAATCGCGCTAATGCTTCCCCTGCGGCGCAAGCATATCGGATATCGGGCTTAGTATCATGTTCAACCGCTATAGTTGTACCTGATATAAAACGAAAAGCTACTGTTGTGACCCCATTGATTACTACCCAGAGATTTCTCTTCGTCGTCATTAAAATTTCAGGCACTGGAGCCCGGTGTTCAAATAGGAAATTTAAAAGCGTAGCTTCGAAGTCGACAGTTTCGGTGATGTTACGTTTACTGAGGCGCAAAACACCCTTGCTACCATTAGCCATCGTAAACACATACATATCATTATCAACTCCCTCTTGGAGTAGTAAAAGAGGATAGGAGGGATCGAATCCATATAAAGGTAAAATCTTACGCGCGAACTTTTGGATATCCATAATCTCTAAATACATTGTAAGAGAACGAGGAAATTTGAGCAATAGAGAAATCGAAAGTCAGAAGAAGTTTATCTTGAGGGATTTGGGTCGCAAAACTGGACAATTTTCCGTGAGAATTGTTTGATTTTACTTTCGGACTTACCCTCTATTTCCAATCTGTCGCCCAGCTCTTCTACATTCCATTCATCAAGAGTGATATCTAATCCGTCAATCTTAAAATAATGACGAATTTTCTGTTTACTGCCGTCAGATTTCATTCCAACTATAAGTAGGAAGTCAATATATTGTTGAGTGTCTTCAGTTATGGGTATGGAAACCTCTTTTTTTTTATTAATTTCATTCTCACTCCTGAATCCACCCTTGGCCGTTAAGAACCTTCTCTCTCTATCGTTTTCTTTTATCTCTTCGATCCTAATATAGAAACTATCGTCATTTTTACGATCAAAGTAGATCATTTTGATTTCCGAAACCTTTTCATCAGCCCATCTTCTGAGGAAAGTCAGGAGACCCTTTTTATTGGTAACTTTGAAATTCATTTCGATTTCTTGAGTCATGAGTGCATTATACAATAGAAAAAATAGAAGATATGATATAGAAGGAAACTCCTAGAAAAACTATCAGAGAATATCTGGCGCTATATTATTTCTCAATAAGTTTTTGGATTTGAGGCAAATCTGGTTGGTAGTGGCCGCGAGGGACACGTAACTCAAAATTTGGGGTCTTGAGTTCCACCCACAGACTTTCTCAGATTAGATTCTTATTACCCGTCCTTGACCTTTAATCGGTACAATCCCCAAGGTAGTATCGATATCAACAATTACTTCTTTATTTCCTCCAGTCATCATTGATGGGTATTATAACATTTCTGCCTCAGGCAGTGTCTCTTATTATGCTAGGTTAACGAACCGGTTTTGAAATAGGTTTTTGTAATGCTGAAGGTATTTGATTAATAAGCCAGGCATAACCTTCAAGAAAACTATTTTTAGACCAGGCTCCGGTTTGGTTTTCACCACGGGCGTATCGTGCCTGAAAAACCAGATGGCGAGTATCATAATAATCCCAGTTTGTCTCTTGAATCCTGCCCTGGTCTGTCAATAGCCTGGCAGTTTTTGTCCCAGGAAGGGGAGTTAAAATTGAAAGATAGACACCGTTTGGCTGGATGCCTTTAATAAAGCTCAACATTTGTGGAAAGATTTCTCTTGGTTCGAAATCAAAACCAACCATCAGAGCGACTAAGGTTTGGATATTAGGATATTCTTTGACTTTTTCAAATACTCTGAGTGGGTCTTTTCCTTTTATGCCTTTTTTAACTTCAGCCAAGCTCTCACGGAAAGGAGATTCTAAGCCTACAGCAAGCGTGGCATGACCGACAGAATTAGCTAATTCGAGAAATTTATCGTTATCGAGTGTGCTAATTCCAACTTGGGCAAACCAATCTAGATCCCGACCCTGAAGTTCTTGTCTAATTCTTTCTAAGAGTCTTAAGTCTGGGGATCCCAATCCAAAACTGTCGCAGGTAAAAAAAGAGTAGAGATCTTTTCTTCCTTCTAATAAATTTCGTCTTCGGAGCTCGGCAATAGTTTCGTTTAAGGGTCGGTGTCTAATTGTTTCGCCTGCGACCAAATGAACGGTACAATAATCGCAATTCATTGGACAACCACGGGCGTGCGAAAGTTGTTGCATATGGCTTTTCTGGGCGTATTCATAAATATCTCTAGAAGCCAAGGGAAGGTTTTGTAAGGAAACAATCGGCGTATAGTAAGTTTTTGATAAAGGACGGCCGTTTTTATAATCAGAAAGAACTTGCGTCCAGCTTCCACCTTCGACCTCACCGCTTAAAACAACCCCATAATTAGACATTTCTTGGGTGCATACCGTGGGGTGGATACCGCCAAAAACAACGCCATAAGCGCCAGCTTTTTGTGCTTCTTGAGCAATTTCTTTAGCTCTTTGGGCTGCTGAGGTCATGACTGTTATTCCAACCAAAGCCCCCTGCATCTGGCGATAGTCAATTTGTTCAAAAGCTTCATCAATAATGGCAACTTTTATGTCTGGAAAATGGTGGTTGGTTTCCGCCGCAACGGCCAATAATCCCGAAGGTGTACCCCGATCGGCAAGATTTGACAGGTGAGGCTTGGGATTAACCAAAACAATCTCTTTTGTCATGGCCGAGCAAAGTATACCATATGGTATAATATTATAGGTGGTTGGTAGAAATAATTATCTAAGTCTCGTTTCGACTGCCCGTGGAATTATTGGGCAGTTGTTAAAAGATAAGAAAACAATTGCTATCCTCATTAATGGTTCTGCAGTTTGGGGATCTGAGTCTCTTTTGAATAAAAGTTCCGACGTTGATCTGGATATTATTATTTCGGGAAATTCCATCCCAAGTTTAAGAAATAGCAAAACTCCTGCTTTTGATTCTTTTAGAAAAAATTTTACCCGGTTATTCAGTAATTGTAAGTTAGATTATGCTAGCTGGAAGCTAATTACACCAAATGGATGCGCCGGTCTTCACTTCGTTCCAGTGGATATCTTTAAACTGGTATGTAACTATCCGTACGTAAAATCTACCCACACGCTTTGTTTAAGGGAATATAGAATGTATCCTAAAGAAAAGCCCCCGGTTTATCTACAAAGAAATTTTGGAGGGCAACTTTATGAATATGTTTGTGGGGTCGATAAAATCAAAGAGGGTTATATAACACAAATACCGTTGGTAATAATAAAAAACGGACAATATTTCAATGGCCTTCTTGCTGATAAATATCTGACATATCCCGTTATTGTTGATCGTTATCAAAACGTAAAAATAAGATTATATTTAGCAAATCTAAAGAAAAACTTATTTTTAAGGCTTAAAAAGGAGCAGTCTCTGGGTCTTGTCGGCAAAACTGCGAATCTGGGAAACTTGCCTCATGCTAAAGATCGGATGCCTAGATATGAGTTAAGACATCTAAGATTAGAAACGAAAATGATGGAGTATTTTTATTAAAATGAAGGTTATTTGCCTTGCTGATACCCAGGCGTCATCCGATATTTTAAAACAGTACTTTTTAAGTTGTAGGTTTTATCTAGACCAGGCAGACATGATTGTTCATTTGGGAGATGGTTATGAAGAGGCAAGGCCATACCTAAAAGCGTATAAAAATGTTACCTGCCTTAAGGGAAATCATGATTCAAAAAATCTTGGCTTACCGACTGAGTCTAGGCAAAACATCTATGGTTTGCGGATATTGTTTATCCACGGAGAAAGTCAAAACCGTCTCAAGGAGCAGTTGAATATTTGGGAAAACAAATTGCGCTGGTTTTTGGGAAGACCGCCCAATCTAACGGACTATTATGCAGAATTATATCGCCGTTATAAAAATAAGTATGATATCGTGGTCTACGGGCATATCCACATCCCTAGAATCGAGAGAATAGGCAAGACTTACTTCTTTTGTCCCGGCGGATTTCCACCCAAAAGACTACTTTTTGGCCATAAACCCTCTTTTGGAATGATAAAATTGATCGGGACGAAAAAGAGCGTTTTGCCGAGGTTTTATACGTTTAATGTCTAAACTTGCTGAATTTGAAACACAATTAAGCGAGCCGATTTATGAACCAAGTGTCCGGCGGGTTTTTGCTGCTTTTAAAGAATTTAGTCATTTTGTACTCGAAGTAAAATTCATCTCTGCAGGGTAAACCCCAAAAACCCAGTTCTTCTTTTCCATGTCTTTTGTTAGGAAGGCCAATGTCTACGCCCGCGAGTTTAAATCCATTTTTATGATAAAAAACATAGCTCGCTAGATCGTCATTGCTCATCGGTACGAAAATTTTTGGCAACTTTAATTCTTTTGCGATATTCTTGATTTTGTTTAATAGTTTGGTAGCTATTCCCTGCCTGAAATATTTTGGAACTGTCAATATAGCCAAGAGAAACAATCTATCCTTTTGTTTTTCCCACGTAGCACAACCGAGAAACTTGCTTCCATCCACCGCAATTAGGTTTTTCATTTTTTGTACATCGTACCAAGTGTCTTTTTCAAGAAAATCAACCTCCCCATATGTGTCCATATAAAGTTTTGTTATTTGTGCCATTTCCCTTGGATCCCCAGCTTCTTTTATTACAACTGATCTTGAAGCCAGAGGTTTAGACGTATTTACATACCCAATGTAAAATCTTTTTTGCAGATTTTCCTTTAAACTCATGACCGGATTATAGTAAAATATCGGAAGAATTAGTGATTAACAAAACCTTTATTCAATCAAACCTGAAGCTTGTATGTTTCTATCGCATTTTTACTAAAAATTCTTTCCCGTTCTTCTCCGTCTATCCTTAAAGACTTGACTAAATCAATTTGCCTTTTTACATCGCACATCGGCCAGTCAGTGCCGAAAATGACCTGATTTGGCCTATCCCTCACGGTCTTTTCCAGTATTTCTCTCATTTTTTCGATCCCGCCGCTTTTCTCCAAGACGTTCGGGTCAGCCGTCCCCGCCAACTCAAAATAAATATTGGCAACGTCTTTAGTAATTTCGTAGCAATATTCAATCTTGGGCCAGAAATAGTGAGTAATAATAACCTTTAATTTTGGATACCTTCCGGCCACCTCAATAATATATTTGGGGTCGTTGTATCTAGACACCTCAGGATCGTCTGAATTCTCTCCGGTATGAAAAACCACAGGAAGGCTCAGACCTTCACAAAGGGAGTAATATGGGAAGCATCTTTCGTCTGTCGGGTAATACGGGTCGTGGCCCGGGAAGAATTTTAGGCCTTTGATGACGCCTTCATCTAACAATTTCCTATATTTCTGCGCCTCGCTGCTTCCCCTTTGAATTATTCGAGGGCTGCCCAGGAGAAAGAATTCTTTATGCCCTCTGATAAGTTTAATTGCTTTTTCAAGATCGGCGATGTGCGGATCATCTTCAACATTATCCGGAATAACAATGGCGTAATCCACATGATTTCTCTTCATCTCTTGTCGCAGCAAATCCCTGCTTTCCTCAAGAGATTTTGCGTTATTCCCATAAAGAGAAAGATGGACGTGTGAATCAATAATCATAGCTTTACCAACCCCAGTCTTTTTCCTAAAGTCCGGCGCCAAAAATAGGATGGCAATTTGTCTAAGGGAATGGGGAAACGGTGGCTAGTTCGCAGCTTAATTTGTTGGTTGGTAGCAAGAGCATCTTGGAATCTTTGGTAGAATCTCGGTAATAGGAATTTAGCCGCGTCTTGCTTTTTTACCCACCGGATCTGCAAAACTTCTCCCTTTTGCCTTTGGGGCTTACCCCCGATTTTTTCCGCCAGAAAAAAGAAATTAATGGTTTTTTTCAGAAAATGATCGTTAACATAAACGGCGACCAAGCGCACAATCTTAACTTTTAGACCGGTTTCTTCTTCAGCCTCGCGAATGGCGGCCCTTTCCGGTGATTCATTTTGGGCGATCATTCCACCCGGGAAAACCCAGGTTCGCAGATCATGTCTTTGGGTTAGTAAAATCTCACCTTTTTTATTTATCACCAAAGCCGAAGCGCCAACCGCAATCGCCATATGATTATTGTAACCCAACGTGTCTAGGCAAAGAATAGCAGCGTTATTCTTAATATCCCAGAGTCTTTTTCGCCAGGATTTGACAGGAGTGAGATTGTATCAGTTGAGAGGAACTTGGGGCATTAAATAAATCTTTCTGCTTCTCGTTTTAATGTCTCCCTAAAGTTTCTGATAATAGCCCAATGACTTTTGGGTAAAAATTGCTTTAATTCAACCTCAAAGTTAATACCCGCACCTTTGAGTGTTTTGAGAGTTCGAGGCAAGATGTCTTTTTTTTCTGCCGATAAAAGATTTGAGCGGAGAATAAAGTATAAGTCATAAAAATCTCGGGGCTTTTTTCTTGCAAGCAAGGCCTGGACTTTCTCATCAATCAACTGCTCTTGTGATAATATTATAATGATATAAGGGGGAACAAAATCGTTTGCAACAGTGACAACCTCACCTTTTTTATCACCTTCCCGAAGCGAAATATGCAGGAGAATTAATATGGTTTGCTCAAAAGCCTGAAAGATAATCTTTGCCAAATACCCACCGCTTGTCTGTTTTGCCTCTTGTAAGTTAGCCTTGATGCCTTCTTTCTCAATTGCCTCTAATGTTTGCAGGATTGCTTGCTCAATTGGTTTAATATCCTCAAGGGTCGTTGAAAAATCCAAATCTTCTGAAAAACGAGGACTTTGGTAGACCATTCTTAATGCCGTTCCTCCCTTAAAATAAATAACATCAGCTTGAGGCTGTTGATAAAAATATGAGAGGAACAAATGCTGAAAATATTCACGCCTAGTATTTAGCTCTGTGGTTTGATATTTATTTGCAAGTATTTTAATTTGTTCTTTGGTAATCATTGCAGTTTTTCTATCAGCTTAATGAGCTTATCTCTGCCATATAAAGAAGCGTACTCAAAAAGCTTTCCCTTTTTCAAAGATGAGGTATTTAGGCGGTCATTATTTGCTTTCTTGCCTAAAACTACAAAATATAGGTAATCAACCAACGCTTTCTCCGGTTCGGCCATAAGAAATGATCTTCCCTCTCGCTTGATAAGGGCATACCCCGTATACGCCTCTTTCTTAATGGTGAAGTAAGAGAACACCTTATCCTCGATCGTAAATGTTCTCGTTGGTTTAGTAGTAGCAGAAGTTACTGAATAAGTCATTTCAGGAAGGACGTTAAAGCCAGCCAAGGCATACTCAAATGAAATATAGGAAGGCTGATAGAGGCGGTTAGCAAGCTCTTCCTCGCTTGGCAAATCAGTTTTTAAGCCATACAATCCCTTTTTGAGCCGTAAAAATAACCCACCCTCGCTTTCTTTCTCCAAAAAATACTTAGCTTTGTACTTTGGCAGGTGAAAAGTCCGCTCGAAATCCCTAGATGTAAAAATAAGCAGCCTCTTTTTAAGCAACTCCTCTCTTATTGATAACGGTTTCAGTAAAGTATACATATTTGCTCTTTTATGAAATAAATATAATCAATCTTGCTCTGTTTGTCAAGGGTTAAGAAGAGCATCCCAGAGTCTTTTTCGCCAGGGCCTGCCTCACTCGCCTCGCTGCGAAGTGGGCCGATAAGGCGGGATTTGACAGGGGAGGGAAAATTTGGAATCACTTCTTGCCCCTTCTTGCCAGTTTGTGACCGGCGCCAAAAGAGCCGCTCTTTATGATCTTGAAAATGAGGCTAGTTGTTTAGAACTAATTTAATGGAAGCTTAAACAATAAAATAGTTCCGCTCCGGTATCAGAAAATAAATCACCGAGCTCTGCAACAAATTTAAAACCATGTTTTTCATATAAACCCCTGGCGGCCTTGTTTTCCTTGTCTACAAAAAGGAAGATTCTTCTTGGTTTAATATCAATTTTGGCAAAATAACTTTTGACTGATTGGATAGCCTGTTTTACTATCAAAGAACCAATGCCTTTTCCTCTATAATTTTCTAAAACAACTACTTCCTCAAACTCAACCACTCCTGCATTCGGGTTTTCTTTTACAGACCACTGCAATATTCCGACAATCTTTTCTTTATCCTTGGCGATAACGGTAAAATTGTGAGAAAGATAACAATCAACTCTATTTTGAGCAATGCCTTTGACTTTGTAATGTTTAAACCAGCCCAACAATTGTTCTTTGTCTTTTTTAGATGCCCGAATTACTTTTATGTCTCTCATTTTCTTATTTTATCAAAAAATAAAACCTAAATGGTGAGCCTGAGGATTTTAGGGGAAGTTAAAATTTGAGGCCAGGTTTTGGGATAGCGATTGAGAATTATTTTGCCGAAAACAAAAGCAAGATCATGGGGATTTCGGCTTGGTTCCAACACCGAATCCTCTCGCTCAAGATCTTTCTTCTTTTCGTCTTTAATTAGTTCCTTTAGTCGATATTTAATAAAGATATTCAGGTTTTGTTGGTGATTTGGCCAAAAAATGGAAGAGGCTTCATATTCGACGCAGAAGGCGTAAAGTTCATGGATTCCATAGGGTGTTGGAAACTTAAGCCTTAGGCGAGGAATTTTTTTGCCCTGGTAAAGCTTTAGCGCCGAGTTAAGATAATGGAGATTTTCCTTTTTATTTGAATACCACCACAGCTTATATTGGTCCCAGTATATATGTCCGAATTCATGGACAATGGTGGCTAAAAAACTTTCTCTAGTATTATAAGCATCAAGCGGATACGGACTTTCTTGATGTATTTTTATAAATGGGGCCAGCAAGCCGCCGCTAATTACTGGATAAGCGAATTGACTTTCGGTGACGAAAAGCTTGGGAAGAAGTCGATAAAAGTCGTTTCTAAAAAGAGAAGCGCGCCAGCCGGCATAGTCTTCGTCAACAAAAGAAAGTTGATGAGGGATTTTGGAGAAATAATATTCGGGAAGAGAAGCGGGTTTTCGCTTCAGTCCAGAAAATTTGTGCTTACTCCAAAGATAAATAAACTGAGAGTCAAAGCTGATGATTGAAGTGCGGTCAAAAACCTCTTTCTCTTTAAAGACAAAATCCAATTCTTTTCGCCAGACGGCGCTAATTCCTTCCTCAATCGCTTCAAGGTCTTTCTTAGTGGCCTTATAATTTTCAAACACATCCTTATTATACCCCATCCCTAGTTATCTATCCCAGAGTCTTTTTCGCCAGGGCCTGCCTCGCCGCCGCCTGCGGATTCCAACCCCCCTCGCTGCTTCAGGATAGATTTTAGAGGAATTTTGTGGTAAACTATTTTTGTTTGGAGGATTTATGACATTTAAAGCAATTGTTCGGAAAGGAGAAGACGGTTGGTATGTTGTAAGCGTGCCCTCTCTTCCCGGTTGTCATTCTCAGGGAAAAACTTTTGAGGAGGCGATGAAAAATATAGAGGAAGCCGTAAGGGCTTATATTAAAGTGTGCAAAAAATTCGGTGATTCCTTTTTGACAGATGACGAGAATGTTTATGAAGCAACCCTAAGGTTATCTGATTTGGTTTCTCCTTTTTTTCCAAAACAACGCTACGCGGCGTAAAAAGTTATGAAATTGCCCGTTGTTTCCGGCAAAGATTTTGTTAAAAGACTTAAAAAGATTGGGTATGAGTTAGTCAGCCAAGAAGGAAGTCACATGATAATCCGATTGTCTTCTTTGCCCTTCACAAAACTTTCAGTGCCGAATCATAAAGAATTGGACAGGGGACTTTTGAGGAGTTTGATTAGAGATGCAAATTTGACGGTAGAGGTGTTTGGTAATCAAGAGACTCATGAGGACGGTAGTTGTTGTACTCGATCAGCCAGTTTGTCAGATCCTTGTTAGCCAGATTAATATCATCCAACCCTTCCTCAGCAGAAAGATCAAGCCATTCATCTTGTCACACCTCCTCACACCCCGAGCATGAAAGCAAAACAAGAATCAAGTTGAATGTAGAGAAAAGAAGTCAAGGATAAACTACTTTACAATTATTTCACCAGTCAATGAAGCGTTAAGTCCGGTAATTGTATAACTATATTTTTCTGCTCTATCAAATAATTGTTTCTTATTTGTTCCGGAAGCAAGAGAAAAATTCCCCCATTTTTCGCCAACAATTTCTATTGCTTTGCCTGATTTATTGTTAAACTGCACCAAGGTAAAAGGCACTACTTCTAAACTGGACGGAACAATTTCTGTATTGGTAATGTCAACTGTCGCAGTTATTAATTTATTAGGAGAACCCTTTGCCCTAACCCCTTCCGTAGTCTTTGTCGGAATGGCAACCTCACTAGAGGGAGGAACGACCTCTTCAACCCTTGTTTCCGGTTGGGCTGGTAATTTTGTAGATTTATTGAAAAATAACTTATAGACAAAAAAAACAGCTACAATAATACAAACACCCAAAAAGATTGACAAAAAATATTTTTTAAGATTTTGCATAAGAATATGATTGCACATTAAAAAAACCTTGTCAAGCCCCCGTTTAGTGTCACGACATTTAATACATCTTCACAGCTTCAAAAGGAGTAATGTAGTTTAGCGGCTGGTGTGGCCTAACTGTGTTGTATTGATTGATAAATTTCTGGAGCCATTCGTTTAGTTCTCCGATGTGTTCTGGCTCCTTTTCCAGCCAATAATAGAACTCATCTTGATCAGTTCTAAAACTTCTTTGGTATTCCAACCCATTGTCGGTTTGGACATATAAAACCTTGAAAGGGAACCATTTAAGGAAAAATTCTAGCGCTAAAGAAGCTGATTCTGAATCAATTTCAGGTAAAAGTACGGCCACTTTGTATCTTGAGACAATATCAATGGCGGCATACTCATAAACCGTAAAAGGGGGCCCTGAAAGCTCGGGGGTAACGTGTTTGGTATCTATTTGCAGATACCCCCAAGCCCGGTGGTGTTTCTCGGTCTCATGGCCTTGCCATTTTGAAATAAGGGTCTTCGGAAACTCTGTCGAAAATATCTCGTAACCAGTTTTGGACCTCTTTACCCAGCGATACACCGTCATTCTGGAAACACCAAACATTTTGGCGACTTGAGAAACATTGCCCAGTTCTTTGAAGGAAAAGATAAGCTCTCTCGGTGAAATTCGCATGCATTCATTTTAGTGTAACAAATGTCATGCTACCCTACGAGGGATTGTCTAGGACCCGATACATACAGAACGGTTGAGAAGTAGTGACAGGTAGGTACAATGGCTGCTATATGCGCAGCTTCAAGATCCTTCCGGTGGTTTCATTGTCTCGTGTGGGAGATTTGTCCAAAGACGCTTTACGCAGACTGGAATGGATGGATTGGTATTTTACTCATGGCCGGAATGCCGAGGGTACTTGCCGTCATTTCAGTCTCTCTAAATCAGTTTTCTATCGCTGGTTAAACCGCTTTGACAAACATCGCCTCTCCACTTTGGAGTTTAACCCTAAATCCCGACGGCCAAAGAGAGTCAGGGAAATGACCACCCCGACTCACATTATCCGGCGCATATAT
>Ga0210057_1007833_pt1 | contig 12802 bp, 10 predicted proteins | sample CryGeyCG2114_010_2_FD_183968 | JGI IMG/M metagenome (GOLD analysis project Ga0210057, IMG submission 183968) | Groundwater microbial communities from aquifer - Crystal Geyser CG10_big_fil_rev_8/21/14_0.10 (SPAdes) (version 2) | ecosystem: Environmental > Aquatic > Deep subsurface > Groundwater ... | reverse complement strand
AAAATTTTGAATCTCAATTCAAAAATCAGGATAGATTGCTCGGCGGAACCATTAAAGCAGGTACAGCATTTGATATTGAAGTAGAAATATTATATTGGATATACGGTCCACATATGATGGGCAAATCATAGACACCGCGCCTCGAAGAGGCGCTCTGCGCGTGGAAATAATGACACAAAAAAACAGAAACAACATACACTCCCTCTCCCGAAGGGAGAGGGCTGGGGTGAGGGGTAACAAAACAAAACATTGTTTGTTGTATGTTTTACCCCTCATCCCTAACCCTTCTCCCTATGGGAGAAGGGGATGTTTTGTTTTTGTTTAAATCTTCGACCCCACAAGTTCCGCCAACTCCACCAATCGATTGCTGTACCCCCACTCGTTATCGTACCAACCAAGAACTTTCACGAGAGTCTCACCTTTTTCCGTCCGTACGCTCGTAAGCGCGGCATCAATGATGCAACTCCTAGAATCACCCACAAAATCCTTGAGAACAAGCGGGCGTTCCTCATACCCCAAAATGCCTTTCAGTGACCCTGTGGATGCTTTTTTATATGCTGCGTTCACTTCTTCCACTGTCGCCTCCTTCTCCACAATCACTGTGAGATCCGTCATGGAGCCTGTTGGCGTTGGTACCCGGATCGCTAACCCATCCAATTTGCCCTTCAGTGCGGGCAGTACGAGGCCAACTGCCTTGGCGGCTCCCGTCGTCGTCGGGACGATATTTTCCGCCGCTGCGCGCGCTCTGCGCAAATCCTTATGCGGGAGATCGAGGAGGTTCTGATCGTTGGTGTAACTATGAATCGTTGTCATGAATCCCTGTTTGATACCAAAATTCTCATGAAGCACCATCGCCATGGGCGCTAAGCAGTTTGTGGTACAGGAAGCATTCGAAACCACATGCATGGTTTTCGGATCATAGGATTTCTCGTTCACGCCGATGCAGAATGTTCCATCAATATCGCCTTTTGCAGGAGCCGAGAGGATGACCTTCTTCGCCCCTGCCTCCAGATGCTTTGCGGCATCCTCGCGCTTCGTGAATACGCCGGTACATTCGAGAACGACATCCGCCTTCAGCTCGCGATGGGGAAGCGTTGCGGGATCTTTACAAGCGGTCACGCGGATCGCGCCGTGCTTCGTGGAGAGAAGGCCGTCTTTGTAACAAGAATCCCCACAATCAAAGTGGCCGTACGTGGAATCAAATTCGAAGAGATGCGCAAGCGTGTGCCCATCCGTTACATCATTAATGAGGACGACATGAATTTCCGGATACGAGGATTGAATGATCCGAAGCGCCTGTCGCCCAATGCGGCCGAAGCCGTTCATCGCGAGGTTCATGAAGATACTGTAACACAACCTCCAACATTATTGGCGCATCCTACCATTCGGAGGAAGGGAGAGGAGATCCTCAACAACATCTTCCTTCCATGAGGGAAGAAATTGAGGAGGATCCCCGCCGGCTGCAGCCACTGCAGTGGCACCAATGCGCGTCGATTGTATTGGATTCTCAAGAACGTCTCCGTTCCTGGGGTTGTAAGAACCGTATTTTCCCGGCTTAAATCTTCCGCCTCTCGCCACCCATGCAAATCGAGGGTCATGATCTCTCCCAGGAACTGCATAGTCATTCATTGAACCTCTCCCAAATTCTTGAGTAACCACAGTAACAACGCCTTCGTCAGGCGCGACTCGGAGAAGACCAGAATGAAGCGCGTCCATTTCTGCGGCTACCATATTCATTCCTTCAACAATGCCGGGGTTTCCGGACTTACCAGCCTCTTCTCTGCCATGCATATCCAATCCAGGTGCCGGAGAGTAATTAAAAACGACAACACCAGAACCTGCTTTCGCCAGATTCAATGAGAGGAGTGCAGCACGGGTTCCCCGTGTAACCGTGCCAAAAATTTTTCTTTGATCTTCGTCCGTAATCTCCAAAGATTTTTTAAATCCATCACCTGTGAGTGCACGAAAAGCATCCTCCCTTATATGCTCAAATTCATGAAGAGCATCACCAGATAGTGTCTTCTGAGCCGCCTCTAGATCATGGAGCAATAATCGCCGTGTTGGAAGTGTCGGATGACTTTGTTTCATTTCAGGCGCATCAAAATCACCTGTTACTGGATTCACTTTGATGAACAAATTTGGCGGATGCTTGCTGAGAAATTCAGGAGTGGAAAGCACATCAAGAACGACAGCAGAATCAGGTGGCAGACCATTTTTCGCCAGATTTGGGCCAGCCATACCGTAAAGAGATTTACTCTTGCCTTTACGATTTTGACGAGTGAACAATGCTTTCCGTCCCCGCTCATGATCTGCGTGATCTGCAACAGCAGAATGTATGATGGTGAGACGATCTGCTATAGCAGCGCACTGCGGAAATAACTCAGAAAATCGTACTCCATCCATTGTTGTGGGAATGGAGTCAAATGGACCGCGTATAGCACTCTCCCGTGGCGCTTCGTAATTCGGTCGAAACATTTCCTGCTGGGGTGGTGCTCCGCGTAAATTAATGAAAAGTATGGAGTGGGCTTCTTTCCGCACTTCATCACGACCCCATGAAAGACGAGGAAAGAGAGATGAGAGAGCTCCCAGAGCAATGATATGAGATGCCTCGCGTCTATTCATCTGCTTTACGCTATGCATACGCAATATGTACTCCACCCATTTTCACGTGTCAAAAATCACTCATCATAAAACCTTACCGAGTCACATTGAGCGCTTTCCAAAGGCGTTTTTCATGAGGAGTACATCCTCTTCCTGTGCGGGACTTTCGACCACAAGGACGCCTCTCACCTTCCTCATGTTCAGTACTCCTAAAAATTCTCTCCACTTGGCATCGCTTTCGCGGAGGGGGAGATGATGTTTTTCTCCCTTTGGACCGTACGCAATGCCCGAAAAATGAAGATGCATATGAGATTTCTTCCCAAGATGTTCCTCGTAGAGATCAAGCATGGCATTCCACTCCTTTGCACTATTCCACGCACCATTGGATCGCGCGTGCATGTGCGCAGAATCCACGCAGGGGTAGATGCCGAATTCCTTGCTGAGCTTTAATACTTCTTCCAATGTTCCAAATTGCGTCGGCTTACCCATGGTTTCGTATGCCAAATTCACATCCGGAAAGAGTGTTGATTGGTGCTTCATGATGTCGTCCGTAGCTCTGCGCACGTTTTCGAATACTTTTGTGGGATCCATGCCAAGGTAAAACGCAGGATGAACGCAGACGGACTTCGCTTTGCAGATCTGGCCCATCGTGAGTGCTGCGAGAATGCGTTTCTTGCTGGCGATACGTACGGATCGATCCTTCGCATTAAGATTCACATAGTACGGAGCGTGAATGGTGAGTGTGATACCGAGATCGACAGCCTTTTGGCCTATCGCTTCCACATGCTCCACATTCTTCGGCACAGACTGGACCCACTCGAGCTCCATGGCAGTAATACCGAGCTCTTTGCAGCGATCAAGACCCCGCAATGTCCCGGCAGATGCCGGTGTAGAGGCGGGAGTACCGGGGGAGGAGAAATGGAGCATTGATCGTGTCATGCTGAGCGTAGACGAAGCATGGCACGGCTTGCATGGTCTGTCACCCTTCGACAAATTCTATACTGACGACAGTCGAAGTACACAGAATGACACGCTACAATTCCATCAATGCCAATAGCGAAACCCATCATCGATCGTACGCTCCAGACCCCTCATGGGACGCAGTCCTACAGAATTGTGGAGACACTCACCGATGCCGGATTTGATGCCTGGTGGGTAGGGGGAGGGGTGCGGGATATGCTGCTTAGCAACATTCCTGAAGATATCGACATTGGAACGGATGCCAAACCTGAAGAAATGAAGAAACTCTTCCCGAGGAACGATGATGCATCTGCACATCTTGGAAGCATGCGAGTGACTCTGGAAGGACAGACATTCGAAGTGACAACCTTTCGTGAAGATGACGAAGTAAGTGATGGAAGGCGTCCCGAATCAATTCGGTTTTCTACGCGCGAAAAAGATGCTCTCCGTCGCGATATCACGATCAACGCACTTTACTATCATCCCATTTCACGCGAGCTCTACGACCCGACTGGCGGGGAAGGGGATTTGCACGAGCGGCTCATTCGCATCATTGGAGATCCAGACACCAGAATCCGGCACGATGCGCTCAGGCTCCTGCGCATCATACGCTTCCGCGCACTCATCAACGGACAGTACCATCCGGAGACCTACCAAGCACTCCACCGAAATGCAAAGTCGATCACCATCCTTTCTGGTTCCAGAGTATTCGAAGAACTCGAAAAGATGCTCATGGGACCACACTGCGATCTTGCATTCGAGGATGTATGGGAGACGGATATTTTGGAGTACATGCTGCCGGAGCTCCATGCATGCAAAGGTGTGGCCCAGCCAAAGGATTACCACAAGGAGGGTGATGTTTGGCAACATATGATGAGGCTTTTGCGGTCATTGAACGCTGATCACGGCATCGACGTTAGAATCGCCGCACTGTTCCACGATTGCGGCAAAGCAAAGACATTTGATCGTAAAGAGCGCATCCGTTTTGATGAACATGCATCAATGTCCGCCGATTTGACAAAGGAGGCACTGGAGCGACTGCAGATGGGCTCTAAACGCCGCGATAAGATCTGCTGGCTGATTCGCCATCATATGATGATGGGAGCGTTTTATGATCCTCAAGGGAAGCAGGAGATCGCAGAGGAACGCAAGGCGCACTGGTACTACCACCCTTGGTTCCCGGAGCTTCTTCAACTTTTTTGGCTGGATATTGCCGGAACTGAGCCCTCGGATTTTTCGTTCTATAAGGTGATCGAACGTGACTATCATCGTTTTCTCGATTCTCAACCGCGTCCGCCAAAACCACTTTGTACGGGTGAAGAGATTATGGAGATTCTCGGCATTGGTCCTGGGGCAAAAGTAGGGGAAATACTGAATAATGTCTATGATGCGCAGATCAGGAAACTCGTGACAACGAAAGAAGAGGCAAAACAATGGTTAAAGGAACAGGCTCAATAAATTCTCTCAGAGGATCACGGAAGAAGAATCATGATTCTTCCTATTCATCTTCATCAGGCACATCGCGGATGTACTGAGCCTTGGTATCGGGAATCATCGTGGTGATCATGGAATCATTCAACATCGTTTCCATCGCCTGAGACTCCGCAATGTGCATATTCAGTACCTCCTCCGTGAGAAGAAGCTGCGATCTCTCTCGTTCGAGGGTCCTGAGTTTGTATCCCTTCGTTGCATTATAGTTCTCGTTGAAGAGAATGAGCATCGCGAGAAGGACAATAAGCGCACCGGTAACGAAAAGGAGTGTTGCAGTACTTGTCGAAACCATTCTCCCAAGCGATGTGCGACGAGTAGGGAGGGACGATGTGGGAGTAAACAATGGAAACATCACTGTTTTTGAAGGATGCGAAACACCGCGCTCCGTGCGCGGGGATTGTGGCTGATCTCCTGCATACTCGGTCGGACGGGCTTCTTCGTCAAGAGAGTGTACGGCGCTATCGCAGCCCCTTCCGCAGAGAGCGATCGAAATCTCTGCTTTACCATGCGGTCCTCCAGAGAGTGGTAGCTGATCATGCCGAACCTGCCGCCCTGTGTAAGGAACGAAGGGCCGGCATCGAGGAGTGAAGTCAGTGCCCCTCCTTCGTCGTTCACTGCCATGCGCATCGCCTGAAAAATCTGGGGGAGAACTTTCTTTGCCTCCCAACCAAAGACACTTTCGGCTGCAAACACAAGATCACTGCTTTGGAGAAACGGCTTTTTCACTCTGGTCGTTACGATAGAGCGTACCAGTTTCCGTACATGTTTGAGCTCTCCATACTCCGCAAAAATGCGTGCAAGCTCCCTCTCGCTCGCATTTTGGAGAAGTACCGATGCGGGCTCACCGCGGGATTGATCAAAACGGCAATCGAGCGGACTTTCTTCGCGGAAGGTAAATCCGCGCTTCGGATCATCAATATGGGGAGAGCTTACACCCAGATCCGCAAAGAGGATATCGCACTGCGGAAGATTGAGTGACGAAATCTCGCGAAAGTTTGCATGCAGGAACTCAACATTTTTACCGGATATATTTTTCCGGGATTCCGAAAGATTCTCCTCATCTGCATCAAGACAGATCAGCTTTCCCCTTGGACCGATTCTTTCGATGAATGCCTTGGCGTGTCCGCCGAGACCGGTCGTAAGATCAACAACTGTTTCTCCGGGCTTTGGATCAAGCAGATCTATAACTTCGTTGAGGAGAACGGGCGTGTGGAGCACGTAGTAGATGTTAACAATGGCGGAGAGGGAGGGATTCGAACCCTCGATACGGTATGACCCGTATACCGCATTAGCAGTGCGGTGCGTTCGGCCACTCTGCCACCTCTCCGCAGGGGGTTAGGCCACGGATAGTGTACACAAGACCCGAAGAATCGTCTGCTACAAACATATTGCATGAAAGAACAGAACAGTGCAGCAATGCGCCGGAACGTAGTAGAATAGCATTGGAGGGATGGCCGAGTGGTCTATGGCGACGGTCTTGAAAACCGTTATCCCGTTCTACGGGATCGTGAGTTCGAATCTCACTCCCTCCGCCACCGATAGCTATAAAGAGCCATCCTTTATGATAGTGATGGTGAGATGAGAAGTTTACCCTGAGCGAAGGCGCGAAGCGTCTGAGTCGAAGGGAATCTCACTCTCTCCGCCAAAATTCGGAACGCTACACAGCCTCACCAACCAGAACCTCCTGCACCGGTGACTGCGCCGCTCTTCGCTGGTAACGCGTCACGACTTCGGACATGCGGGCAGCTACGTCCGCAGCATCGGGTATATACTGAAGCATAATCAACTCACCGCCTTCACCCTCTTTCAGTCGAATGGTGATGCGACCAAAGGGGAACAGGTTCCAAAATTGCGTCTCCGAGCTCACCGATGCGATATTTTCGTGGTGTACCGGCATAATGCGCTGCTTCAGAATCGTCGTTTGATCGATGAGTATGATGCGATCTGTTGTTACCAAGATGAAATCGTACTGCCAATCAATGAATGCACGGAACATCGCATAGAAAACAAAAACAAACCATATCACAGCAAGCATACTGACGACGTACTCCATGGGCGCACTCATCACCCACGCAAGTACGCCGATTCCAAAGAGGAGAAGCGTGTAGAAAAATTCACGGAGGCTCACGAAGAAAAACGCTGCCCCATGGTAAAAAATCGTCGCTACCTCGGATTCCCCCTCGCAATGGAACCTGTTTTTAATCTTGTCGATATCGGTTTCGAGTGCGAGAATTTTCATGGTAAAGAAAGTGTAACACATTTCCCGATGGCATCAGGCTGCGGTTTATACGGTCCAGTCCGTGTGGAAAACGCCTTGCGTATCGGTACGTTCGTATCCATGCGCCCCAAAATAATCACGCTGCGCCTGTGTGAGGTTCTGCGGGAGGCGATCCCATGACATGCTTTCGAAGTATGCAAGTGATGCACTCATAGCGGGCAAGGGAAGTCCCGCAAGAATTCCCTTACTCAATACATGAGTCCATACGCTAAGCTTTTCCCTGAAGAGTTGAATGAATGGTGAAGCAAACAGAAGGTTCGAAAGCTGTGCATCATGTGTGTATGCCTCGGCAATGGTACGCAAAAGAGATGAGCGAATAATGCATCCACCCTGCCAGATACGACTTGTCTCCAAAAGATTCAGGTTCCATCCGTGCTCCTCACCTGCCTTGCGAAGGAGTGCCATTCCCTGTGCATAGGCACATATTCTACTGAGGTGCAGTGCTGAGCGGACTTCCTCCGGTTCAATCGAAGGCGTTTCCACTGCCACGCCTTGCATTGCCTCGCATGCCGCTTCCCGCTCTGTCTTGAACGAAGAAAGAAGCCGTGCATCCACGGCAGCACTCATCGTGGGAACAGGTACTCCGAGTTCAAGTGCCACCTGCATCGTCCACTTCCCTGTGCCCTTCTGTTGTGCGGCATCCTGAATAACATCAATCAAGTACTCACTTGTTTCCGTGTCCTTTTTTTGAAATATTTTTGCTGTAATTTCGAGAAGAAAACTCTGGAGATCGCTTCCGCTGTTCCACTCATCAAACGTTGCGGCAAGCTCTGGGTTCGTAAGACCGGGATGGAGATACGAAAGGAGATGATACGCCTCCGCAATGAGTTGCATATCCGCGTATTCGATTCCGTTATGAACCATTTTAACGAAATGCCCCGAGCCACCGGGACCGATGAATGTGACGCACTTTCCACCCTGCCCATCATCCGCAGCCATTTTCTTTAGGAGTGACTCAAGCTCCGTGTACGCAGATTGATTGCCTCCCGGCATCATACTGGGACCATGGAGCGCTCCTTCTTCCCCGCCCGAAACTCCCATACCAAGAAAACGAATGCCATTTCCCTTGAGGAATGTCTCACGTCGTTCGGTATCAAGGTAATGGCTATTGCCGGCATCAATGAGAGTATCCCCCTTTTGGAGGAAGGGAATGATGGATTCGATCACTTCATCCACCGGCTTCCCCGCGTTTACCATGAGAAGAATCGATCTCGGCACTTGGAGATTTTTTACCAATTCCTCGAGAGTTTTGCACGGTACAAAATTTCCTTCGCCCCCAAACTCCTTCATATATGCATCGACCTTCTCCGCGGTACGATTAAAGAGGGCAACTTGCGCACCACTCCTCGCAGCGTTTCTCGCAAGGTTTGCTCCCATTGTCCCAAGTCCGATCACACCGAGTTGCATGGCAAAAGAGTACCACACTTACGATTCCCAAATGAAAGCTACGTATCCCCTACAGGGGGACGGAACACAAAAAAAGATACAGAAGGGGTTTTAGTGAGCGACATTCTTCCAGTCACTTAAAAACTTCTCCAGACCGATTTTGGACAGAGGATGGTCCGGAAGCTTCTTGAATACATCGTATGGAATAGTGCAAATATGAGCGCCAAGGATCGCCGCATCGGTAATATGGCGCGGGTGGCGCGTGGATGCCACGAGCACTTCGGTTGCAAATCCATAGTTGCTCCATGCAGCCATAATTTCGGCAATGAGTTCCATACCATCTTCTCCCGCATCATCCAGTCTTCCGATAAACGGGGAAATGATCGTTGCACCGGCCTTGGCAGCCAGCATCGCCTGATTCACCGAAAAAACGAGTGTCACATTTGTTTTGATTCCCTTCTTCGAAAAATGCGTAAGCGCCTTCAGCCACTCTCCATCACTCCCTGTAACCGGGACCTTCACCACAACATGTGTATGCCACTTGGCATACTCTTCGCCCTGTTTGATCATACCTGCTGCATCCGTTGCCGTTACCTGAGCGGAAACACAGGGAACAAGATCGCACATGGCAAGAACGGTCTGCATGAAGTCCTTTCCTTCCTTAAGGACGAGTGAAGGGTTTGTTGTGACGCCATCCAAAATGCCCCACGCAGCTATCTCCTGCACCTGATCAACATTTGCCGTATCGAGGAAGAGCTTCATCGGTACAATTATACCGCACATGGAGCAGAAAATCATCACACTCCTCCGGCAGTTCATCGCCTTCCGAACGGTTGCGGGAGAAAACGAGGTGAAGAAAAAGTGTTTGGAGTGGGTTGAAAGCGTTTTCTTCGAGCGAGTCGCGCAAAGCGCGACGAGTCGAGAAGCCCTTCGACTAAGCTCCCTCCTTCGGACCACTCCGGAAGGGCAAGCAGGACAGACTTCTCGACTCGCTCACTCCGCTCGCTCGCTCGAAGAAAACGAAACTGGGAGAGCCAAAAAGTACTATGGCGCAATCGACGGCGCTCCCTATCTCTATCTTCCGCACCCCAATCCAAAACTCCTCTGGTTTGCACACATCGATGTTGTCCCTGCGGACGATCATCAATTCTCACTCATACAAAAAGAAGACAATCTGATCGGACGAGGGACAGCGGATATGAAGGGGAACCAACTGCCGTTCCTCATGGCATTGCGCGACGCGTTTGAACGCGGTGATGATCCCCCTATCAGCGTCCTCCTGACGAGTGATGAGGAAACCGCAGGACAGACAATTCCAAAACTCCTCGAAGAGGGAATTATCAAAAATATTCCCGTCGCATTCACACCGGATTGCGGACCGAAGATCGTCTGCGAACACAAAGGAGTCGTATGGGCGGATCTCCTCTGCCATGGCAAGGGGTGCCATGCAGCATATCCTTGGGCGGGTGAAAACCCCCTCTTCATTCTCGCAGAGGCTCTTTTAAAGATCCGGAAGGCATTTCCCCCCGAAGACGAGGAGGAGTGGCGCATGACTGTCACACCCACTGATATAACAGGGAGCGATGCGAGGAATCAAATTCCGGAAAGTGCATCGGCAAAAATCGATATCAGATTTACGCCTGATTCTGCCACATCTGCAGATGCGGCTTTGGATCTCGTGAAGAACATTCTTCCCCCACACTGCACACTCACCACTCATCTTGCAGCGTCACATCTTCGTACGGATCCACAACACCCGATGGTTCAAATCGTTAAAAAAATCGCGGAGGAGGTAACTGGAGAAGCAGTGCCAATATGCCGGGAGCCCGGTGGCACGGATGCCAGATACTTTGGCGAGAAGGGGATTGCTGCATTCCTCTATGGTGTAGAAGGAGGAGGGATACACGGAAAGGACGAATGGGTGAGCCTGCAATCACTGATGCTCAATTATGAAATCAGCAATAGACTGATTCATGCATTATTGTAGTTCTTATCGCTTCTTGCCCTTCTGCATTGCCATCGATACCCTAGTGCCAATGCATCGTCCTGACCTCAAAACACTCATCGGCAAAAATTCAGGAAAAGTACCGATGTCCTTACAGCGGATAATGAAGGAATCCTCCACAGTGGATTCGGTATGGATCGGTCCCAAAGATTCTGCGAAGCTCACAAAAGAAGAACAGGAAGCCTACGACTGTGCTCATACGATTATCCGGCACATGGCGGTAAAAATGCCGCGCTCACATAGCTCTGGGCACCCCGGGGGGCCGCTCTCCGCATTCACATTCGCGTATTTTCTCATAAAACTCCGTGATCCTGCGGTGGATCAGCCACTGCGCTACTCCGCCGGACATCTTTCGGTACTCGCATACACGCTCCAATACCTCTTTGGACGCGAGGGGAACGATCAGCGTCTCCAAACACCTCAGACGCTGATTGAGGTGTTTCGCGTACCGAACGGCCTGCCTGGCCATGTGGAGGCCGGTATCGGCGACATTCCGTTTGGCACGGGACCGCTCGGAAAAGGCGTGAGTAATGCTCTTGGAGTCGCATTTGGTCTTAAGCACCAGAAAAAGAGCGGCCTCGTGGACGTTATCCTCGCAGATGGCGATGCGCAGGAGGGTCAGGTAATGGAAGCATTTCGCCTCGCCGCGCACTTGAAGCTCGATAACTTGATCGTGCATGGTGATTGGAACGACATCCAACTCTCCGGTATTCCATCGAACACGTTCGCACCCGATTTTGCCTCCATCGCGGCAGCCGCAGGATGGCAAGTGATCGAAGTGCAAAACGGAAACGATCCCGCAGAGGTAAAAGCGGCGATCGAACTCGCGAATACATTCACAACACAAGGGCGACCGATCTTCATCTGCTACTACACGACAATGGGCTCCGGCATTCCGCTCATGGAAGAGGGGAGCAATTCCGGTAAGAAGAATTTTCATGGCGCACCATTGAGTGATGCAGAAGCGGAAGAAGCGCTCCGATTTCTTCCAGATCTCAATAATGCAGTACAAACCTATGCCCCCTACCGCAAAGCCGAAAAAAAACGGTACGAAAAGGGTGCGGTGCTCACCGATCTTCCGCTCGAACTTTCGTTCCATGGATACAAGCGAACAGTAACAAAGGAAAAAGGATCCGCAAGGAAGGATCTTGGAGCAACGCACATTCTCAATCTTATGAAGACGGATGAAAGGATCATTGTGCTTCATGCAGACCTTGCAGGATCCGGAGGGTTTGAAAAAGTAGAAAAGGAATTTCCCCATCGCTGCATCAACGTGGGAGTAGCCGAAGCGAATATGTATATGATGGCATCAGGTCTGCGACAAACTGGACTCCTTCCTGTCACATACACGTTCGCGGCATTCGGTACGAACGAGGCGAGAGCGAATGCGCGACTCATCGATGTGAACTGCGGTCATACGCGCTGCGCCGTACTCCACGATTGCACACACACAGGCCTCTCTGTTGGGGAGGATGGAGAAACGCATCAGGAACGGCACTATATGAACATACCGTTCGATCATACGGAGGTCTGGATGCCAGCGGACAGTAACCAGGCGGGTGCCATGGCGGAGAAAGCGATGGAGCGTATCGCCGAGGGGCACACGAGCGTCTATATTTTCTCTCCAAGAAGCGGTCATGCACAGCTTCTTGATGCGAAGGGAGAGCCAGTCTATGGGGCTTCCTACACATTCGATCGCAAGGCGACAATCGTGTACGGCAAGGGCGATTCCTCCGATGCCGCAACCATTCTCGCTGTCGGTATCTGCGTTCATGATGCCATCGAAGCGGCAAAACGTATCGAGGAGCGGGAGAAAAAATCCGTCCGCGTCCTCAACATTGCATCCGTACGACCGATTGATGCCGGTGCCATCATACAAGCTGCGCTCGAAACGCTCCATCTTGTCGTCGTAGAGGATCATTCTTCGGAAGGGGGATTAAGTTCGCAAGTTGCGGATGTGATCGCGGATTTTTTCCTCCCGTGTTCACTACGACGTCTGGGAGTGAATAGGTACTACCCATCGGGATCCGCAGAAGCTCTCAAAATTATTGCAGGACTGGATGCCGAGAGTATTGCCGATG
>Ga0210057_1007831_pt1 | contig 12803 bp, 14 predicted proteins | sample CryGeyCG2114_010_2_FD_183968 | JGI IMG/M metagenome (GOLD analysis project Ga0210057, IMG submission 183968) | Groundwater microbial communities from aquifer - Crystal Geyser CG10_big_fil_rev_8/21/14_0.10 (SPAdes) (version 2) | ecosystem: Environmental > Aquatic > Deep subsurface > Groundwater ... | reverse complement strand
ACTGGGCGATGATAATATTGGCGACTACGTCGGTGATCTGCTCGCCCAAAAAAATAATCCGGTCTTTAAGCAAGCGCGAATAAATATCATAGGCGCGCTCGCCGAATTGTGATTTTTCAATGACTGTAGGAATGAGTGGCATAAGCGTTAGAATTATCAACCCAAGGCTAATTTACCTGGGGCAGAAAAGTTAAAAAATAATAAATTGCTAAATTGTTGCATTGTTAAATTGCTAATGCTTTTTTAACGCGTTGCGTAACAACAGAGCAATGTAACAATTTAACAATTTTTCACATAACACTCTAAAATAAATTTTCTATTCAATTCTCCAGCTATTATTATATTGAACAAGTCTTCCTTCAACCTCAAACCCCGCCGCTTTCTTGTGTCCGCCGCCGCCAAAAACTTGCGCGAGTTTGGCAACATCAACCTCGTTTCGGTTCGTCCGCAAACTGCCTTTTATCCGTCCGTCGCCCAGTTCATGGAGAACTAATATTATTTTAGCATCTTTTAAATTATTAAGAAAACTGGCTAAACCCTCAAGCTCCTGTTTATTAACGCCAAATTCCGCCAAATCCGCTTGCGTTAAAACGGTATAGGCGATGTCATGGCGCGCGTTATATTGCAAGCGGCTCAAGGCAAAACCCCAGGCTTTTAGCATCGCTAAATTTTTATTTTTAGCGGTGCAATTAATGATTTCGCGCGCGTTCGCCCCTTGCGCCAGCATTTCGCTCGCCACGCTAAAGGTATGGGAATTGGCGGCGGTATAAGCAAAATTTCCCGAATCAGTGATAATGCCCGTTAAAATGCAATTGGCGAGCTGGCGGCTGATGTTTACTTTGCCGCGCTTAAACAATTCGTACAGCAGCTGGGTGGTGGAAGCGGCTTCGGCGTCCACTAGATTGATATCGCCGAACCGGCCGTTGGAAATATGATGGTCAATGTTAATGATCGGCAGACGGCTTTCTCTGATGGCGGTTTCTATTTTCGTCCGGCGCAAAGCGCCGCAGTCCAGCACGATAACGGCGTCAAAATTTTTAAAATCAACTGCGCCGATATCTCGGCTTATCTTTTCTATTTGCGGCAAAAAACGCAAACCTGCCTCCGGCTCGTCCGCGCAGAAAAGATAATACTTTTTTCCTAAAAATTTAAGCCACTCGGCCAGGGCGCAAATTGAGGCGGCCGCGTCGCCGTCCGGGTGCTCGTGCGTGGTTAAAAAAATACTGCGGGCGGAGGTTATTTTATCCAAAATTTCGTTGTAGCGGGAATCGTTAGCCATTGTTTTCTTTTATCCCCACACCTTCCTAGATTACCCCCCCCTATTTATATATAAAACGTGGGAGTAAATATCCTTTTTGCGGAGTTAATGCCTCACGGGCAGGTGTGGAGATTTATTTCTTTGAAGATGTCTTCCAGTTTCGCGGCCTGCTTTTCCGTATCGTCAAACAGAAAAATCAATCTGGGCAATTTGCGCCATAAAATCTTTTTAGCCATTGCTTGGCGAATTAAGCCCTGTTGTTTGCGCAAACCCCGCAGAGCCGAGCCGGCTTTATTATCCGGCAGCACCGATACCCAAACTTTGGCTGAATCCAGTTTGCGCGCGCAGTCAACTTTGGTGACAGTTATCAGCATTCCCGGCAAATCCAAATCGCGCGCGGCCGCTAAAGCGATTTCCGAGCGCAAAACTTCGTTGACTTGTTCTATCCGACGAGACATAATAATAAAATTATTCCCTGTACACCCTCAACACATCTCCCCCTTTTATCACCGGCTCTCCCTTAAACTCCACGCCGCATTCCTGCCCGCTTAAAACGTTAGTAACGTTTTGTCGGCCGGACTGCAAGCCGGTAAGTTCGCCGCGAGCGATAATAATTTCATCGCGCACCGCCTCAATTTTGGAGTTAAGCTCAACTGAGCCGGTTTCTACCTTGCCGCCGACGATTTGGCCAGTAGCGGTTGTCTTAAAAATAGCGAGCACTTTAATAGTCCCTAATTCTTTTCTTACTATTTTTTTGGAAAACAGGCCGGCCATTTTTTGTTTGATAAAATCCACCAGTTCGTAAATAATGTTAAAATTTTTCACTTCCACGTTTTTTTCGCGCGCGAGCAGGCTTACCGCCTGGCTGGTCTGCGCGTTAAAGCCTAAAACAATCGCTTTGCCCGCAAAAGCCGTATGAACGTCGCTTTCCGTAAAATTACCCAAGCCCTTTTTTACCATTTTTATTTTAACTTCATCGGTGCCTAATTTTTCCAGCGCTTCTTCAATCGCCTCAATTGACCCGAAAACATCCGTGCGAATAACGATATTAACGAACTTAACGTTCGCGCCCGCTTCAACTTGAGAAACGCGCGGCGCGGTTGAGGGCTTAAAGCTGCCTTTTTTAATTTTACCCAAGCGCATTTTCTTGCCCGCGCCAGCCGCCTTATCATTGGCGCAAACCACTTCCACGATGTCGCCGATGCTGGGGCTGGTTTTTAAGCCCGATATCCTTACCGGCATCGCGGGCATCGCTTTGACCACGATTTCTCCTTTATAATCTTTCATGATTCTTACCCGGCCCAAGGGCTCGTTATTAAAACAAAGGATGTCGCCGGCGCGCAAAGTGCCGTTCTGGATTAAAATAGTCGCGACCGGCCCCTCGCCCTTGTCCACTTTTGATTCCACGACCGTCCCGACCGCGGGCGCGTTCGGGTTTGCCAAAATTTTTTCTTTTTCCAGTTCGGTTAAAAATAAAACCGCATCCAATAATTTATCAATGCCGGTTTTTTCTTTGGCGGAAATCGGCACGCACATTATTTTGCCGCCCCAATCGTCGGGCGTTATGTTTAACTGATTCGCCAGTTCGCTTTTGACGCGGTCAATGTCCGCTTCCGGCTTGTCAATTTTATTGATGGCGACCGCGAACGGCAATTTAGATTGTTCAATAATGTGATAAGCTTCCACCGTCTGCGGTTTGACTCCGTCGTCAGCCGCCACCACCAGAATCGCGATGTCCGCGACTTTCGCTCCCCGGCTGCGCATCGCGGTAAACACTTCGTGGCCGGGCGTGTCAATAAAAGTAATCAATTGCCCCCGCCGTTCAATTTGGTACGCGCCGATGTGCTGGGTTATGCCGCCCGCTTCTCCCTCCACCACGTGCGTTTCGCGAATCGCGTCCAAAAGTTTTGTTTTGCCGTGGTCAACGTGCCCCATTACGACCACTACCGGCGGACGAATCCGCAAATGCGCTTTATCCTGCCGCTCCATGATGTTTTTTAATTTGTCGTCGCTTTGGCCGGCAACGCCCGCGTCTTGGTCTAAAATTATTTCCAAATTCAAATCCGCGCCCACAATGGAGGCGGCGTCAAAATCTATTTTCTCGTTCATGGAAATAAAAATGCCGTTGCGCATCAATTCGCTTAAAATTTTACTCACGTTAAGACCGGCTAAAGCGGCCAAATCCCGCACGGTGACGTTTGGCGGAATTTTGATCGCCTTTCTTTTGGCAGGATCATTAACCGGCGCGGACATCTCGCCCGCGGCGATTTTTTTCGCGTCCAGCTGTTTTTTGTAGATTGACCAGTTGGCGATAATTTTATAGGCGACGCGATCGTCAATTTTTATCGCCCGCCGGCCAATGTCAAAACCAAGCTGCGGCAAGGAGTCAAACAGCTCGCTGGTGGTCATTCTTATTCTTCTGGCTAATTCGGTTGCGTTCATAATATTTTTACTTTAATTGAAAACCGGTTTAAAGTCAAGAAAATTTTGATTTTTTACTATATTAGGATACAATTAAAATACCTTATTAATAATAATTCTTTATGTCAACTGACGGCATCCGCGAACTAATCATTATCGGCTCCGGCCCGGCCGGCTTTACCGCCGCGATTTACGCCGGCCGCGCGGGTTTTAAACCGCTGATTTTTGCCGGTCCGCAACCCGGCGGACAACCGACGACAACTACCGTGATGGAAAACTTTCCCGGTTTTCCGGAAGGCATCCCCGGCCCGCAATTAATGCAAAACATGCAAAAGCAAGCCGAACGGTTCGGCGCGGAAATAAAATTTTCCGCCGTAACCAAAGTTGAGCTGGCAAGCGAACCCAAAAAAATATTTGCCGGGGATGAAACCTATCAAGCGCGAGCGGTCATTATCGCGACCGGTTCAAGCTATCGCACTTTAGGCCTGCCTAAAGAGAAAGAATTGCTGGCGCGCGGCCTGCATACCTGCGCGACTTGCGACGGATTTTTTTACCGCGGCAAAACGGTGGCGGTTATCGGCGGCGGCGACAGCGCGATGGAGGAAAGTAATTTCCTGACCAAATTCGCCGACCAAGTTTATTTGATACATCGCCGCGCCGAATTCCGCGCGAGCGAGATTATGAAGCAGCGCACCCTAGCGAATAAAAAAATTAAAATTATTTTAAACAGCGAAGTAATTGAATATTTGGTAGAAAATAAATTAACGGGCGTAAAAATAAAAAATATTTTGGCTGGCGAAATAACCGAATTGAAAATTGACGGCTTATTCTTCGCCATCGGTCATATTCCCAATACCGACATTTTTAAAGGACAAATTGCTTTAAACGAAAAAGAAGGCCATATCACCACTACTAATAATGTCTATACAAGTATTGAAGGCGTATTGGCCGCGGGCGATTGCGCTGATTTTACCTACCGCCAATCAATTACGGCCGCGGCTTTGGGAGCGATGGCGGCGATGGCGGCGAGGAAATGGCTGGAGAAAAATTAAAATGTTAAATGCAAAGGAGTCCGACTCCTTATAAAGAGTCGGGCTCCTAAACTAAAACTATGAAAATAAATTATCAAAAAATTGTTAATTCGTTTTATGAATGGGGCCTCCTGCGCCGTGAAGCGCATAAAGGATGGATGTACGCCGGCGTGGATAATCCGGAAAGCGTAGCGGAGCATACGGCGCGAGCGGCTTTAATCGCTTACGTGCTCGCGGAATTGGAAGGAGAAAATCCTGAACATTGCGCCATGCTTTTATTAATCCATGATTTGGGAGAGATTAGGATTGGCGACCACCATAAAGTAGCGGCGCGCTATTTAGATACCAATGAAGGCGAACGCCGCGCCTTTATTGAACAAGTACAAAATTTTCCCGAACAAATGAGAGAAAAATGGCTTTCTATGTTTGATGAAATTGAACAACGTAATACTAAAACAGGCGTTATCGCAAAAGACGCAGACTGGCTGGAACAGGCGATCTGTGGTTTGGAATATATAAATTTGGGTTATCCAAAAGCAAAGGGATGGGTGGATAATGTTTTAGCTGCGTTGGAAACCGATTCGGCAAAAAAATTATTGAAAGAGGCTATCAAAACTGACCCGATGGAATGGTGGCAGGGACTGAAAAAAATGACCTATACTAAACTATCATAAATAATGAAATTAACTATTAATAAAAATCAACTTCAAGAACAACCGGCAAATTTTTTGCGCCGCGCCGGTTACGCGTACATTCACGACCGCCACAGCGGGCGGGACAGTTTTGCGCGCCGGCTGACGCGCGATTTTTACCCGCGCTTTCATTGCTATGTTTTTGAGCAAGGCGGCCAAATAACTTTTAATCTGCATTTGGACCAGCGCCAAACCCGTTATGCCGGACAAACCGCGCACGCGGGCGAATACGACGGCCCGCTGGTGCAGGAAGAGCTTGATCGCCTGCAAGCGATGGCGGAACAGCAAATCTCTAAAGATGAAACCTTTGCCGAAATAACTAAAGAGCGGCCTAAGAAAAAGAGCTGGTGGCCATTCTAAAAATACAGAAATACATTGAAATACAATAGATATGCATAGAAATATTTCTATTAATTTCTATGTATTTCGCGGCGACCCGCCGACCTTGGCGGGGAGACGCATATTTCTACTGTATTTCTCTTATCCCATGCGCTATGCTTAATTTGTCTTATGAGCTTAAACTTCGCGACCAAGGTTTTACTCATATTGCCGGTGTTGATGAAGCCGGTCGCGGACCGCTCGCCGGACCGGTGGTCGCCGCGGCGGTGATTTTTGATTTTCAGGAAATTCCGGCGGAATTAAGCGCCGTTGCCGATTCAAAAAAATTAAGCGCGAATAAGCGCGCCGATTTCGCCAAAATTATTATGGAGCGCGCCGCGGGCTGGGGCATCGGCATTTGCAACCATGAAACTATTGACCGGATAAATATTTTACAGGCAAGTTTTTTAGCGATGAAAAAAGCGCTCTCTCTCTTAAAAACTAAACCCAATATCATTTTAGTGGACGGGAAATTGCCGCTCCCCAATTACTCTTCGCCCCAGCAGGCGATAATTGACGGCGATAATTTGATTTTTTCCATCGCCGCCGCGTCAATACTGGCAAAAGTAACGCGCGACGCGATAATGGAGCAAATGCACGGCCTGTACCCGCAATATTTTTTTAACAAGCATAAGGGCTACGGCACCAAGCTGCATCTGGACGCGTTGAAGTTGTATGGGCCGTGCGAGATACACCGAAAAAGTTTTAGACCGGTAAAACAACTGCTGTAAATTATTAATTTTTCAATTTTTTTAAAGTTGCCTACTCTTATAAATTATTGTATACTATAATCAGCATTAACTGTCATTTATGGCAAAAATAACCGGCGGCAACACTTTAATAGACCCGCAAATAGTAATAGAGAAAGCCCAAATAGGCGAACGGATGCGGGTCGGCGACCTTGGCTGCGGCCGCACCGGCCATTTTGTTTTTCCCATCGCTTTCGCCGTGGGAGAGCGAGGTCTGGTGTACGCCGTGGATATTTTAAAAGACGTGCTGTCTAACATTGAACGCCGGGCGCAACAGGAAAACATTAAACAAATAAAAATCGTCTGGTCAAATTTGGAAATGTTTAAAGCGACTAGCATAGAAAGCTCCTCGCTTGACGTCACCCTGCTGATTAATATATTATACCAGTCAAACAAGCGGACCGAGATAATTCGGGAAGCGGTGCGGCTAATGAAACGGGGCGGCAAGCTGATAATCATTGACTGGAAGCGCATCGCGACTCCGTTTGGACCCTCAATTGAGGAACGGCTGAATAAGGAAAATTTGCTCGCGGTTTGCCAGCGGCTGGGGCTGGAGCTAACGGAAGAATTTTCCGCCGGCGCGTACCATTTTGGGATGGTATTTCTTAAACACTAATCAGTAACTAGTATTTAGTATCTGGTATTTAGTATAATTTCCTAAATACTGGATACTACATACTAAATACCAAATACTATGATCAATTGGCTTACTTTCAAGATGTGGTTCGGCCTGTATCCGGGGCCGCTCACTAAATTTTGGCAATACGCGCTATTAATTATCGTTATAATTTTTCTCGCGTCTATCGCCGTTACTTGGAAATTTTACAACCAAAATAAAAAAACGCTCTACGCGAAACTTTGGCTGTCCGGCTATAACTTCGCGTTAACCGGAACGATAATTGGCGCGCTATTGTTATTTTTCTGCTACGAATCCGTGCCGTTTTTATCCGCCCGCTTTTGGTTTTTGCTTTGGGTAATCGGCCAGGGCGTTTGGGGTTATGTAATTTTTAAGCGGCTTAAGCGACTGCCAAAAATAAAAGAACAAATCGCGGCGAAAAAAGAGTTTAACAAATATGTGCCATAAGTATTGACAAAAATATTACGATTTGATATTATTAAAATGTAATATTAAAATATGCAAACCACAAAAACAACTCGTATTTCAGCGCTTTTGCCTATTTCCTTAGTTGAAGAGGTAAAAAAAGAATCGCAATTAAAAAACATCGCTCAAAGCCATGTCGTTAAAAAAGCTTTGGAATTTTGGCTGGAACATAAGTTAGCGAGAGACGCAAAAGAGCTGTCGGAAATGAATTTTTATGATTTGCCGTCAGAAAATGATTGGCTGTCCATTCAATCAAAAATTGAATAATATTAAGGCAGTATGGATATTAAACAAGGAGACATATTTTTAGCAAACTTAAATCCAGTAGCCGGGCACGAACAAGCTGATTTTCGTCCTGTTTTAATAATGCAAAATAATATTCTTAATAATAATTTAAGCACGATAATCATTGCACCTATTACGGCAAATATAAAGACAAAGGGTAAATTAACAACATATTTTTTGCCTAAAAACAGTTCGTCTTTGGATAAAAATTCAATAGTATTATTGTTTCAAATGCGCACACTTGATAAAGGCCGGCTGGAGAAAAAAATAGCAAAAGTGGCTAAAGAAGATTTTATAAAAATTAAAGAACAACTAAAATTTATATTTTAATAATTTAAAATAGCTAATTTTAGCATAAAAATATGTCATTTCTTGACATATTTTTTTATTTATGCTATGATGTTATGTTATTAGAACCTTACAAACAAGGCATATAAGCTGCTTGCCTCGCCGTATCCCGCAGTAATGCGGGAGAAGGCGGGCTTTGCCCCCACATCATTACGGGTGCTTTCCCTATTATAAAAACAAAAATAAACATTTTTTACGTTAAAAATTACGCATTTTATTTGGCCTAATCGCTAAAAAATTTGCCCAATTATTAGCGTCTGGGAAACAAGCAGCGGCACCCGTAGCGGTGTGGGGGTATTAGTTTATAACGCCTTCATAAAAACTAAATTGCCTCTTTATGTTCCTGATTTACCCCCACATTTATTTATAAGTGTGGGCGGATCTTCGGCCGGCAAGTTTTCTTGTTTGGTTGAGGAACGCGCCCCCACACTCATTGTGAGTGTAGGGGAAATGTCAGGGACAGAACGAGGCAATTTAGAAAAAAATAAAATCTAAAAGAGAAGAGAGGGACAAAATCATGGCTGAAAATCAGAATAACCAAAAAAATGACGAGGGTGGCAAAAAAAAGAAGCCACAGCCGCCAAAAAGGATTGAGTTGGCACTTGGTACAGATATTAAAATTAATTACCAAGCCAACCAGTATGAAATTCCGTTTGCTGTTTATACTAAAGCAACGGATAGCAAACCGGAGGGGGGTATCGCCTTTTATCTGCAAGATGAAAATCTGCAGGCGCTGACAACCAATTTAGACGCATTACAAACGGATGCGACCAGCGTCGCGCAGGGAATTATTATTATTCCGTGCGATAGTAATGTCGGCCGTACCGTGCGTGTCACTGCCCGACGTAGCGATACGCTGACTGAATCCAGTGCACAAATTTCTTCTCCTTTGCCAGTTTTGTCTGGGCAAAGCTGGCTAGAAAGAGCAAAAGCCAGGCGGCAAAATAGTAAAACTAAAAAAACAATACTGTGGCATGCCGCTACCAGGTTTATTGTTTGTATGTTGATAGTAGCGGCCACATTGTTATTTGGATCGGCTATAAAAATCGGCGTTTTGTTGTTATGCGCCGGTTTAATTTTAACCGGCTTAAGTAGTAATAATAAATGGACTATGGCTGGCGCGATTATTGCTGGTATTAGTCTATGGCGGCCGGACATTTTAGATAATGCAATTATCTATGCGGCGATGATAGGCGCCATCATAATTCCTCTTAGTTTTTCTTTTGAGGAATTGGTGGCAAAGAAACAAAAAATTGAAAAAGATGGTGACATTGTGGATGAGCATATGTTTAATCCTCATCCGAAAGTAATCGCTACTATTAGTTTGTTGGCGGTAACTTTCTACGGATTATGCCTATTAAAAACCATTGTATTTGGACACGAGTTAAATCCGCAAGAAAATGCCATAATTGATATTAGCTCACTGTCTGACAGTAGTAAAACTGATGTCATAGCAGAGATTATCAATGAGCCGAAAGAGCAGCCAACTATGACACGGCTGTATAATAGCGTAAAAAATACAACACCTAAATTTTTTACTACTATATGTATAATTTGGACAATGTTCTATCTCATAGTAACATTGCCATTTAATATCGCGCCGGTAATGAGTACTGTTGACGGCTGCCTACAAGGAATCTCGCAATATCTCCTGCTATTTCTATTAATTATTACTTTAGAAACGCCGCAGGAATTAGTTAGCTTCTGGAAAGGCGATCAAATTGCAAAACAAGGCGAACGGGGTAGTGGAAAAGTTGAAGGAGAAAAACTGACATTACAGTCAGTGTTATCTTTTAAAGAGCTTTTCGATGTTTTCCACTTTATCTGGAAATGGCTGAAAAGATCATGGAAGTAAAGGAGATTAAACCATGAAACAAAAAATCATCATCGGTATAATATTAATTGCGTTACTAATTGTTGTCCTAACTTATTGGTTTCTAGGTTTGGTGACTGCGGCTTTAATAGCTTTGGTAATGTTACTGGATGTCCCTATTTATAATAAGATGGGATGGATCGGTAATGCCATCGCTGGCGGAGTGGCTTTAGCAACTTTATTATGGTTACAGTCAATATTTTTTATGGGGATCGCGATAGTAATCTGCGAAATTGCGATGCTAGTAGGTTTTAGCATCGCAAATTCCATAATTTATGTTAGCATTGCCGCTGGACTGATTGGCGTGTTGGTGATGTTTGGATTATGGAAATGGCAAAATATGTCATGGCTTGATGTTTGGTATTTAACCAAACAGACAGCGACAACTGTCTTAGAAAGTCCGAACATTATTCCCGAGCTGGCAGTCGGCAGGCAACAAGACTTTGCCTTTGACTTTAATGGGCGACTGGATCCAAAAGTTTTTACTTTTCCAGCTCTAGCCGACAGCGCTTTTCAGTTTTCCGCGCAAAACAATGTGTGGATGCTGGTTGAGCCAAAAGCAGCCGGCCTAAAAATCGCCAGCTTCAAGTTAGATGAATTTTTATCTAACTTCGTCAGCGTTAATGATCGCGGCTGGCAAGTGCCCCCCGTTGAGGTAGTTAGTATAACTACTCCGGACGGCAAATATGCCTTGCCGGAGCCGGGGCAAACATTGCGAGTCAACAATAATGGCGCTATTACCATCGGATTGCACGCGCCAAAGTTAAATAGGCGTGATGTTCCCGGCTTGCTGTTCGCGAGCGTCTCTTCCAATGGACGCGGCGGGTATCAAGCCGCGCCTTTGATTATTTCTGTTACCAGAGTAATTATAGACGCGACCGCGGCCATCGTCAGTCCTGATAAAGTCAAATTAAAAACATTTATCGGGATTGACAAAAAAATATCCGACACTAGTTGGATACAAACATCTCTAGCAAATACGGATGCGGCCATAGCTAGCGGTACAACAGAGTACACTAAACCGTTAATGGATACGACTAGCGCCTTATGGAATTTAGCCAAAAAAATGGCTGGATTTCCTACGGCAACACCAACGCCGACATCTATGCCGATTCCAACCGTAACCCCCGCGTCGCAAGCAACAACCACGCCGACAATAGAATCGGCCACTAAATAAGGAGGGTTTTATCATGGCAAGATATATCATATTAGCGATTGCGTTTTTGCTCCCATTGTCTTTCGCGATTCTGTTAGTAAAAATCGCGATTAAAGACGGGGGGAAGAAAGCTTTCCAAGTGGGCATGGGCACACTTTTTTCCATCGGAGTTGCTTGGGCTTCGGCGTCTTACATAGCTGATTGGCTGAATGACGAGATAACAAAGTCTAGTTGTTCCGAAACCGATGCTATCATTCTTGGATCAATAGTGCTGGCGGTATTATTACTCATAAATTTTGTCAGCTTATTCTACAAAAGCGTTCAGCCAAAAATTGCAATATCTCTGACGTATTTAGCAAACATAGGTGTATGGATTTTTATGTCCAGGTACCTGGGGTGGGTTGATAAAGTTGTCAGTCAGGCGACGGTTTTCTTTTTCTTGTGCAACATTGTTCTAGTCTGCGCGGTTTTTGTTTTGAACCGTCCGCCTGAAAACTATCACAAGTCGTTATTTTACTGGCCGTTTAATATCTGGTCAGTAATTACGATTGTGGTTTTATTGACTTTTGCTTATTGGCACAACAGCGGAGCGATAACCAGCGTCAGCGTCGATACTAACAATCAAGTGAAAGATCTGGATGAGTTTAGGCAAAAAATAATGCAAGAAATTTTGTCTGAACAAATCGCACACCGTGAAAAAGATTATCGTGCTAAATTGGCCGAAGCGAAAGCAGCTGGCAGCATTGCGGATTGCACAGCGGCTGATAGTATTCTGCTGGAAATTAAAGAGAAAAGCCGACAACTGCAAGAAATTCAGCGAGAAAGCCAACTTCTCAAGCCAGTTGCCGATGTGGTTGATTCTGCCAGCCAAATGATGTCCGATACAAAATCCATGATTAATAAAGATGGTTTTGTTGTCGGGCCGATTAAAAAAATTTGGTATGGGGCGGTCGGACAGCCAGCGGCCAAACCAACTCCAAAAGTTGTGAATGTTTTTGTAAAAACAATCACCCTCACAGGACAGTTGCCGGCATCTCCCGACGACTGGGAGACCGGCGATACGGGATTGTTCTTTGAAGGGGGTGATTATATAATTATCACCTCTAATACTGATGTCTGGTATAATCAGAATCTTTCGGATGATTACAAGATACCAGCACGTCAAAAAAGATCGATTACTTTTCGACAAAATCCAGGCCCCCTTCTTCTCTATTCAAAAGAAGCTGGGTTCGCCCACCTTGAGATTCATTTAGGTGGGTGAGATGGTTCATTGATCTTATCAATTACAGGGGAGAATGTTGTTATGTTCTCCTCTTTTTTTTTATTTTATGGTAATATAAAATTATAAAGTATAAATGAACTACCCCGCAGCAAGCTGACGGGGTATCACACGCCCTCAAACAGCTTTAGCTGGGTAGAATAAACTTGTTCGTATGTTGAACCTTGGTTTTGAATGTATCGTTTGATGACGCCCTCGTTGCCCGCTGTGCCGACCGTGTTGATGTAATAT
>Ga0210057_1007829_pt1 | contig 12816 bp, 11 predicted proteins | sample CryGeyCG2114_010_2_FD_183968 | JGI IMG/M metagenome (GOLD analysis project Ga0210057, IMG submission 183968) | Groundwater microbial communities from aquifer - Crystal Geyser CG10_big_fil_rev_8/21/14_0.10 (SPAdes) (version 2) | ecosystem: Environmental > Aquatic > Deep subsurface > Groundwater ... | reverse complement strand
TTCGTCAAAATCGATATCGAGTAATCGATTTCGGTTGTTGAACGCCACAGCCACACGCGCACGGTTTGCGCGTGGCGTGCGCTCATTGCCTGTCCAGATCATATCTGTACCGCGTTTTCCACGCATAGACTTCATCGACTGTTCACCTAAGACAAAACGAAACGCCTCGGCGGCATTTGATTTGCCTGAACCATTTGGTCCTACAATGCCCGCAATGGGTGAGGTAAACTCAAGCGAGCTTTTTTTAGCGAATGATTTAAAGCCCGAAAGCTCAATCGATTTAAGATGCATACGGTCATTATATATCAAAGGTGACAATGACTCTCGTCATTCTAACGTTGACTTACCTGCCTAAGTTTGGATTACTGTATAGTAGGTCTCCTTACAGAAGGAATATCATCATGGGTATCACCGTCCCCGGAATTCATCTCAACGTACTGGGCTTTGCCTACCATTGGGTTCGCCGGATCGCACACTTCGTTACACTGACTATCTACAGCATACTATTGGCCGTGATGTTCATCGGCCTTCTCGTTCTTTTCGGCGACCACGACCGCAGTCACGTTCCTCCCGGCGTGTTAACTGTGAGTGTTCTCGCACTAGCGAGTGTGCTTGTGCTTATTCACGCAGTCACGGTGTGGGCGCATCTCAGCACGTTTTCCGTCAACGTACTCATTCAAAAGCCACTGTTCGACATAATCCTCGTCTTCGGGAGTGCAGCTGTTCTCTATGGGGGAAGTGACCTTATCCTCAGCTATGGAGACGGAAGTGGATTGCAATACTTCGCACCCGGAGTCGCAGCTATCCTATTCTGGTGGCTCTGGAGTCGCCCACCTAAATGATTCCATGTGTGAGGGCGCGGCTTCGGCCGCGCCCCTTCATTTACGCCCACCCTTTAACTTCTAAAGCTTTTCTTGCCGCTGCCTGTTCTGCTTCTTGTTTTGAGCGACCTTCGCCTTGCGCGACTGGTTCACCTTTAATAGTAGCTGCAGCGATGAATTTTTTATCGTGATCGGGGCCAGCCTCTTGTACCAACTCGTATGATGGCGTTGTCGAATACTCTTCTTGTGAACGTTCTTGGAAGTAGCTCTTGGCATCCTGCCAGAGACGATTCGCAACTATCTTATCTATCTTTCCAAAAAGAGTATTTTCGATAAATTTGTTTGCTGCTTCGAATCCTTGGTCAAGAAAGAGCGAGCCAATAAACGCCTCGAATGTGTTAGCGAGAATATACGCTCGTGCGCGGCCGGTATCTTTTGCTTCTCCACGAGAAAGTAGCAGGTAGTCGTTCATACCAAGCTCAGTTGCCGCCGCTGAAATACTTTGAGTATTCACTAACGCAGCACGAAACGCCGTAAGCTCTCCTTCAGGTCGCTCCGGATATTTGTTGTAAAGGAAGTCGGTGATCGCAAGCTCAAGAACAGCATCGCCTAAAAACTCCAGGCGCTCGTTGTGCTCCTTGACCGTTCCTCGATTCTCATTCAAATACGAGCGATGCGTAAATGCTGTTTGCAGCAACTGCTTGTCCTTGAATGAAAACCCAACCTTTTTCTCAAACTCTGCGAAATCTTTCATATGGGCTTCATTCACAACTTACCATTAAAAGCTTTTAAGTGCGATGCTGAGCCAAAATATTGACGGCTCGTGTAATCACCGGGAGAATGTCGTCGTAAAAGTTAAGCTCTACAATATCTGAGAGCTTAAACCACTGAGCATCGTCGAGACCTCCTTCGCTCTTAAGAACCAACTCGTCGAATGGGGTCTTAGCGAGGTAGTACTTACCATGGCGTTTTTTCTTCCCTTCTTCAGGATCAGAGGCAACGTAGGTGTTTTCTCCTAGTTCTGTTTCAATAGTTGAGTCGAGTCCGATTTCTTCTTTCACTTTGCGCTTCACTCCCACTTCTGGGTCTTCGTTCTCTTTTAGCTTTCCTTTGCAGAGGGTCCAGTGCCCGAAGACATCGTGCACAAGTGCTACGTATAGTACGCCTTCTTCTTCTGCGTACACAACAGCCCCTACGATTTCTTCAACACGGAGCGTTGGATCATCGGCTTTCTTTTTCTTGCTCCCATCGTCCTTGCCGGGCTCGCCCATTTCTTTGTACACCGCACCAAGTACACCGTTTACAAACCTGCCGGACGATTCACCGCCGAACTCTTTACCAAGCTCAATGGCTTCGTTAATTGCTACCTTAGGGGGGACTTGCTCGCGATCTGCGTATAGTAATTCCGACAACCCCATGCGCAAAATGTTTCGGTCGGCAACAGCTATTTTCTCAAGCGGCCACTCGGGAGCAGCCTTGGTTATAATCGCATCAATCTCTTGCTGCTTCGCAAGTGTGATGTCGAGCAGCTGCTTCATAAACGGAAAGAGATTCGAATTAGGAGCAAACTCATTCGCGTTGTTCATGAGGATGTCATCAGCGCGAGTCCGATCCATACCCTCCGAATCAAGTTCGAAAAGCGTTTGCAAAACAACGGATCGTGCGGTGTGACGATTTGACATAAGAACAGGTTCTTTACAGTTTACACGCTAGAGATAGCAAAATACACACCTCGGTGTGTATTGCGTTAGTCTTCTTTTTCTTCCTTGGTTGGTTTCTTTTTAGTTGCTTCTTTCTTCTCAGCTTTTGCAGTTTCTTCCTTTGCTTCCGCTTCTGCCTGAGGGTCTTCACCCATTGCTTTGAGGCGCGCATCTCGGCGTACCATACGAGCCGCTTTCGCTCCGGCAACATCTACCACCTCACGGCCGCGGTAAGTACCACACTCCGGGCACATGCGGTGACGAAGGTGCTGTGCACTACATTTTGCGCACGTCGAAAGACGCGGTTCTTTGAGCGCGTGGTGTGAACGGCGATTACCGGTATGTGAGCGGTTTACCCGCATTCGTACAGACATGGTGTGTGATTATACGTAAAAAGCTTAAAAAGGCAATGGTTGAGCAAGAGAAAGGGAGGCCCGCACGAATGCGACCCTCCCCTTGTGTGTCCGTTGAAATTCGATGTTCAGGCCACTTTTTGAATGACCCCAAGAGCTTTGAGGGCCTCGAGGTCGAAGGTGACCTGGCCACCCGTGATCGTTACTTTACCACATCGCAGGCGCAGTCCCGAACAAAAACCTTTCCTGGGAGGCTTGCCATGCTGTTGCAAATGGCAATATCCTCCGCAAGAGGTCTCCCCAAATTTTGCGCACGAGTCGCAAATGGGCAAACCCCGAGAATCCCGAACTCCCAGGTTGGCGGCGATAACTTCTTGGGCCGCGCAACCGACCTGATCTACTTCCTCAGGAGAAAGATCTCCCCTCTTTGTTTCTACTTTGAACAACTTTGATTCCTCCTCAAAATGTGAATTTCGGACACGGCTAGTGTAGCCTGTCTACCATAGGAACGTCAACAGTGTTCAGACTTTCGTCAAGAAGCTCCTTCGATGCGACTCGCACAACCCAAACTGCTTTATCGCCTTGTAGTGCTCTTTGGTGCCATAGCCTTTGTGTCCCTCAAACCCATACTGCGGATGTTGATAGCTTAACGTTCGCATTTTTTGGTCGCGCGATACTTTAGCCACCACTGAGGCAAGCGCAATGAGTGGTTCTTTTTCATCTCCCTTTACAATCGTCGCCTGATTTAAAAAGGTAGATGGCGCGCGAAGCCCACCGTCGAGCAACACGAGCACATCTTCTTTATTACAGTCATTGGGCAATACGCGCCGAAGCGCACGAGAGATAGCGGTCATCGTTGCAGCGGTGAGCCCTTCTCGGTCAACCACACGCGGGCCCACCATTGAAACAACGTGCCGAAGCTCACCATTTTTTCGTATCCATGCGAACAGCTCCTCTCGCTTACCTACCGTAAGCTTTTTAGAATCCCGAATCCCCTTCGCAAAAAATTCGTGCTCTATTGGAGTAGAGGCATGCGCAAGTACTGCCCCTACGGCAAGCGGCCCCGCCAGTGGCCCACGACCAGCTTCGTCAATACCAACAATATACTGCGCTCTCACTCTTCAATTTTAGCACAGCGCCTGCCAGTGCTGCCTATGGAATACCGACTCTGTTATACTTACCTCCAATATGAGTGCGGATTTTATACACCTTCATGTGCATAGCCATTTCTCGTTGCTTAATGCGCTCCCTAAAATCCCTACTCTCATAGAAGCTGCTAAGAAAGATGGGCAAACCGCAATTGCCCTCACCGACGATGGCAACCTCTACGGTGCCATCGAATTTTACAAAACTTGCAAAAAAGAAGAGTTAAAACCTATTATCGGCGTCGACTTTTTTGTAGCACCCCGCACGCGTAACGACAAAGAGCATCGCATCGATAACCAGACCTCACGCTTGGTACTTCTTGCAAAAAATAAAAATGGGTACGACAACCTCGTTAAGTTGGTCACCTACTCATTTGTGGAAGGTTTCTACTACCGTCCACGTATCGACCGCGAACTTATCGAAACCTATAAAGACGACCTTATCGCTATTTTGCCATCGTTTGCAGCTCCTACTTCGAAGGCGCTTCGCGACGACGATGCCGAAAAAGCGCAAGAGATACTCGAGTGGTACAAGGGTATTTTTGGTGACAACCTCTACCTCGAAATTACGCACCATCCAGAGATCGCCGAGCACGATGAACTCCAAGAAAAAATTGTAAAACTCAGCAAAGCAGGTTCGGTACCACTGGTAGCGGCACACGACGTGTACTACATGAAAAAAGAAGATAACCTTGCTCGCGAACTGGCACGCAGAATACAAAGCGGTACGCACTTAGCGGGTGACGAAGCAGACCGACAAGACGACTTTTCGTTTATCGATCAGAAAACCGCACAAAAGTATTTTAAAAAGTTCCCTGAAGCACTCGCCAACACAGTGAAGATTGCTGATGCATGTAATCTTGAGCTCACGCTTGGTGAGTGGATCTTTCCAGAATACCCAAAAGAGGAAGGGAAGACGTACGACGAAATGCTTCATGAAGCAGTAATGCAAGGAGTTGCGATGCGCAACATTACGCTTACTCCAGAGTCTCAGGAGCGCATTGAGTACGAATTGAAGATCATTGCCGACAAGAACTTCTCGCCATACTTCCTCACCGTTTCCGATCTTTTGCTCAACGCGAAGAAGATGGGCATTTACACAAACACGCGTGGTTCTGCCGCAGGTTCGTTTGTGTCATATCTCACGGGAATCACCACAGTGAACCCTCTCGACTACAACCTCCCGTTTGAACGTTTCCTTAACCCTGAGCGTCCTTCTGCACCGGACGTCGACATGGATATTGCAGACAACCGGCGTGATGACCTTATCGACTACGCACGAGAAAAGTACGGCACCGACCACGTGGCACAAATTGGAACGTTTGGAACCATGATGGCACGAGCTGTTGTGCGAGATGTCGCGCGCGCGCTTGGTCACTCGTACAGTGTTGGCGATCGCATTGCCAAACTTATTCCTTTTGGCGCACAAGGATTTCCCATGACGATAGAGCGAGCAATAGAAATGGAGCCAGAGCTTAAGCAAGCGTACAAAGAAGATTCGGAAACGCGAGAGATTATCGACCTCGCGAAAAAACTAGAAGGAAACGCACGGCACATTGGTGTGCACGCAGCCGGGGTGGTAATCGCACCTGAACCAGTGATTAAATACGCCCCACTACAACCCGACCCAAAGGGTGGCAAAACTATTACGCAGTACAACATGTACTCAATTGCTGACGAATACGGGGGAGTTGGTCTTCTTAAATTCGACTTCCTCGGTCTTAAAAACCTTGCGGTACTTGCCGACTCGATTAAACGAGTGAAGAAAATTCACAGTATAGAAATTGACGCCGACAACATGCCTCTTAACGACGAAAAAACGTTTAAGATGCTCGCCGATGGCCACACGATGGGAGTATTCCAAATGGCTTCGTCCGGTATGACCCGATACCTTACTGAGCTACGCCCTACTACCATCCATGATATTAACGCTATGGTGGCCTTGTATCGCCCTGGGCCGATGGAATTTATCCCCGACTACATCGCACGAAAACGCGATCCTTCCAAAGTGAAATATCTCGACCCTCGAATGGAGAAGTACCTGAAGCCGACGTTTGGAATTCTCATTTACCAAGACGACGTCATGCTTATCGCCGTTGAGCTCGCTGGATATTCGTGGGGTGAAGCCGACAAATTTCGTAAAGCCATGGGGAAGAAAATTCCCGAAGAAATGGCGAAGCAAAAAGGCAAGTTCCACGATGGATGTATCGAACATGGCATGGAACCAGACATTGCTCAAAAACTATGGGAGATGATTGAAACATTTGCAGCGTATGGGTTCAACAAAAGCCACTCGGTGAGCTACGGTAACCTCGCGTACAAAACGGCATACATGAAGGCCAATTACCCACTCGAGTTTATGTCGGCTCTTTTAACTGCCGACTCGGGTGACATCGATACTATCTCGGAAATTATTGAGGAGTGTAAATCAATGGGAGTTGAGATCCTTCCACCCGACGTTAATGAAAGCTTTCTCGAATTCTCGGTCGTTCCCGGAGAAAATCAGATCCGCTTTGGGCTTAGTTCTATAAAAAACTTTGGTACCAACGTTGGCCTCGCCATTGTCGAAGAAAGAAAGAAGAATGGTGAGTACACCGATATTGCCGACTTTCTTGAGCGTGTACGTGGCAACGGTATGAACCGTCGTGGTCTTGAGTCGCTCATTCAAAGCGGAGCGCTTGATCGTTTCGCTACACGCGGCCGATTGCTTAAAAACATCGAACTCCTTCTTGAGTTTCAGAAGGAGATGAACAAGAAACCGGAAGGGCAGGACTCACTATTTGGCGCAAGCGAAACTGCGAACGACCTCACGCTTGTTGATGCAGAGGACGTCGACATGAAGCAAAAGTTGATATGGGAAAAAGAACTCCTCGGCCTATATGTGTCTGGGCACCCACTCGAGTCGCACGCGAAGAAGCTTGAAGGAAAGCCGAGTATTGTTGATGTAAAAAAGCAGCACCGCGAAGGCACGGTAACCGTAATCGCCGGCATTATTTCTGAAAACAAAATAATTCTGACAAAAAATGGCGACAAGATGTCGTTCATACGACTCAGCGACATGGAAGACTCTATCGAGGCGGTGGCATTCCCTCGTATTCTCGCCGAGCACGGAGAACTTCTCGCACCCGATACGTGCGTGCTCCTTAAGGGTCGCGTTTCAAATCGCAACGACGAAAAGAGCTTCATCATCGAAGCGGTGCGTGCGTTGTAATGTCACTCAAATGATAGTTGTATGATATATCATACAACTATCACCAAGCACGAAGTGTAGACAAACTTATAGACGACTAGACAAAAAGTTTGAGGCCGCCGACGGTGTTACCCATCGGCGGCCTCTTCTTATTCAACTAAGTCGCATTCCTGCCCAAGACGTATCCCCCGCCTGGCGAAATGTGAGTCTCGAGTAATGTGGACGAAGTAAATATTGACCACGAATAGCCGTAGTGCTAGGATTCATTTCACATCAGAGATTGTTGCGTCTACCAAACGCGGGCGGTGAAAGTCGAGCTCCAGTTTAATTACCAGAGCCTAATCTGAGCAATGAGTGTCTAGCCCATAGTGGCTGGAAAACTAGGTGGGACCGCGGTTCAAAAGATCGTCCTAGTGAGTATACGACTTGTCGTGTACTCACTAGGACGTTTTTTATTTATCAAAAATAATTAATAAGAATATGGAAGAACAAAATACAGAGCGCGACCACAAAAAGCTTGGTAAGCAACTCGATCTTTTTGCATTTTCCGACACCGTCGGCAAAGGGCTGCCTCTCTTCTTGCCAAAAGGAGCTGCTATGCGCCGTGTACTCGAACGCTTCATTGTCGACGAAGAAATTCGTCGTGGCTACCAACACGTATACACACCAGACATTGCTAAGCTCGACTTGTACAAAAAGTCGGGACACTACCCACACTACAAAGATTCGATGTATGCGCCTATTGTCATCGACGATGAAGAATTTATGCTTCGCCCAATGACATGCCCACACCATTTTGAACTCTACCTTTCTCGACCTCACAGTTACCGCGAACTACCAATGCGTATCGGTGAACTAGCACAGCTGTACCGTTATGAACAATCCGGAGAACTTATGGGCCTACAGCGTGTACGTACGTTTTGCCTCGCCGACGCTCATATCATTTGCAAAGACGAAGAGCAGGCAATTGAAGAAATTAGCGGTGCGCTAGACCTCATCGAATACGTGGCAGGAGTATTCGGCCTCGAACTGGGTAAAGATTACTGGTACCGGCTCTCGCTCGGTGACCGAAAGAATACGGAAAAGTATTACGACAACCCAGATGCATGGGAAAAAAGCGAAGAGCTTATGCGTGAGCTCATGCAAAAACGTGGTTCGGAATTTGTGGAAGCGGAAGACGAAGCGGCGTTTTATGGCCCGAAGATCGATGTCCAAATGAAAAATGTAAACGGTAAGGAAGACACGGCCTTCACCGTCCAGTACGATTTCTGCATGCCAGACCATTTCGATATCACGTACACAGCTGAAGATGGTTCGCAGAAACGCGCCTTTGTGGTTCACCGTTCATCAATTGGTGCTATTGAGCGCATTATGGCGTTTCTTATCGAACACTACGGTGGAGCGTTCCCAACATGGCTCTCACCCGAGCAGGTGCGCGTACTCTCGGTTTCGGAGAAACACAATGACTACGCAGAGAAGGTGTACCAAGAGCTCAAGCAATCTGATATTCGTGTTGAACTCGACACCTCAGGCGATTCGCTCGGAAAGCGCATACGAAATACGAACATCGATAAGGTGCCATACTTTATCGTTTTGGGTGACCAGGAGATTGCCGATAGTAACATTACCGTCGAAAGCCGCGAGGAAGGCAAGCTCGGTGCGATGTCTGTTGAAGATCTCATTGATCGGATTCGAGGCGAATATCCAGCATAGTAAAAGCCCCGACCTTGTCGGGGCTTTTACGTTTATTTACAATGAATGTCCGCGGTAATAATCGTACGCAGCATTCCATTCGGCGATTCCTTGTGCGAAGTCACGTTGTAACTCGTTTTGATACACAGGACGCTTTCGTGGAGCGTACAAATACTGATACGACGTGTACGCTGGGTATGTTTGGTACGCCGGGTACTCGTAGTAATACGTAGGATAATAGGAGTATGCGTTCGGCTGTCCGTAGTTGTTGAATCCGAAGCCAACTCCATCATCAAAGTACAAACTTTCACCGTATGCATCTCCATGTGTGTAGGAATCACAGTACACGTTGGTACATGTCGACATATCTACACCGTTATAATAAGAAGACGCTTTTGCATGTGTCGGGATCGCGGCTACGGCAAACATGGCAAACGCACATGTAAGAACCACTACCGGGATTCCCTTCTTATTACTCATAAGTGCATAATAGCACATCCACATGCCTATGTCAATAGTACACGAAAGCCGCTTCTCTCCCCTCCCCTAACTCAAAAAGCGCCCATTTGAGCGCTCTTTTGCATATTTCGAAGCAGGAAAACCTCTAGATAACAGCGTATGGATACCACTGTCCGCTGTACCAGTAGCCTCCCTGATTGCCATAATTGTAGTCGCAATAACTACCGTTCCATGAGCAGTTTTGGTTCTGATTCCAATTGTAGTCGTACTGCCACGTATTTTGGTAATTTGGGTAGTACTGATATTGGTACTGAGTGTTATTGGGGTAGTACTGTTGATACTGGTATTGATTGTTGGAGCAATTCGAATTGTAGTTGTAACCAGAGTTCCATTGCCAATCGTAACTAGTAGTTTGCCAATTGTTTTGGCAAGAATCGTACGGCGGGTAGTAGTAGGCTGTGTCAGTATAGTACGTATTCGTGTACGGGTACCGATTGTAGTGCCAATAGCTAGTATTTTGATTCTGGTACTCGTATTGATATTGGTACTCGTACTGGTGCTGATACTGATAATTATTATTGTAATAGGCGCTCTGGTTATAGTAGGTTGGTTGTCCAACATACGAATAAGCGTGCGCAGTTACCGGCATACTAAGCGTAATCGCTACTGCCATTAGAGCGGCCGCAACAATCGCCACGAGTCCGGTTGTTGTGCGTATCGTGTTCATATACATACTATAATGCGCCTTCCTTACTGGTCTTGTCAACGACTCGCTACATAAGACCACACTTTTACTTTTGGTGAATATCAGCACGCAAAAGCCCCGACTTTGTCGAGGCTTTTGCTGTCTCTCAAACACGAGAAATATAGGAGTATATTTAGCGTTGTACAAATGAGAGCTTCGGTCCGTCCTCCCCTTTCTCAAGAGAAAGCACGTGGATTGCCTGTGCTGCTTCATTTGTTTCAAGTGCGTCTTCTGTTGCCTCATCTTCCTCTTCAACGATCTCGTTGTGAAGAATTGTTGGTGAAGCACTGCCAACTGCAAATGCTGGCACTAGGCTTGTGAGCATACCTCCTTTGTAGAGAACAAGTGCTACACCGCTACCAAGAAGTGTGGCGATCATCGCAAAGACGTATGCGACATCGTTGGTACCTGTGTACGGAATGCTACCCACGTTCACGTATCCGTAACTTCCGGTGACCCCGCTTGACGCAACCGTTACAGTTGGCTGTGAGGGCGCAATTGGACGATACGTTGGTGCCGGTGTTGGGTACGCGTACCCAACCTGGTTAGGGCGTGGTTGTGGTCGTGCAACAACGATTGGTTGTGCAACGGCCTGCTGAATAGTTGCAACCTGTGTCTGAATGTTGCGTACTTGCTCGTTAATACGGTTTACTTCGTTAACGCGGTTGACGTCGTTAACACGGTTTATGTTGTTAACGTTGTTTACGTTGTTAACGTTTGAAACGTTACGAACGTTTGAGCTACGAGCTACACTTGGGCGTGTTGAGCCTCCGAATCCGAAGCTAAACCCTCCATACGGCTCCTGATAATCATAGTGGTCATTTCCGCCAACAATGCGCACGTAACTAAGCTCTGGAAGCGGAGTTACGCTATCGTCGTAAACAGGGCCTTCGTCTACCCAATAACTCGAACTCGCAGGACCTTCGTCTACCCAATAGCTTTGCGCTGCTGACCCTTCGTCCACCCAGTAGCTTGCGGGGCCCTCATCTACCCAATAACTTTCTGTTAGATCTGTATAAAAGTCCGAGCTGTCAGTGTACCAATCCGAACTGTTAGTGTACCAGTCGCCAGAGTCTGTGTACCAATCTGAACTGTCAGTGTACCAGTCAGAGCTATCCGTGTACCAATCTCCGCTGTCTGTGTACCAATCCGACGAGTCGCTGTACCAGTCTGAAGCGTCTGAGTACCAATCGCTTGAATCCGTGTACCAGTCGGAAGAATCTGTATACCAGTCACTCGAGTCTGCATACCAATCAGACGAATCAGAGTACCAATCGCCTGAGTCGGTATACCAATCATTGTCGCTTCCAGAATACCAGTCTGAGCCATCAGTGTACCAATCTGTACCACTATCGGAGTACCAATCTAGGCCGCTCAAATCAGCGGCGTGTGTGAAAGTTGGGGTTAGACCAACAACACTAAGGAACATCAAACTCACCGCGAGCGCGACGCCGACGGTGTTGAGTGTATTCTGTGTTGACATGTTTTTCATAAAATTTGCTAAATTTTTAATTTCTAACCCCATTTACGTGGGTGTATCTGCATTCAAAAAGTGTTTGAATACACATAAACAAACGTTAAAAGAATTCCGGGGGTGTAATGCATGCACGAGAACGAATCTCTATGCATCACATCACACCCCGACAAACCCGACTCTCTCAGCTGCTGCCGAGCTTCGCGTCAGTTGACGCGAAGCTCGGCCGCCTCCATGCAGTCCTCGGCCGACTTGATGTCGGCGTTCGGCACGGATCCGAGAAAGAAGTCCCGGTAGAAACCGATACGCCACTGCTGGGCGCCGATCGCGGTCTGCCGCGGGCCCACGTAAAAGTGAGCCAGGCCGGCCTCCACATCGGTCGGGTGCTGACCGCGGATGAGCTGCGCCTCGCTAACGAGACACAGCGCAAGCTGCTCGTAACGCTCCTCATCCGGGTTGTCAGCAACCGCCGCGGAAGCGGTCGCCGCCATCATGACGGTCGCGGCGGCAAAGGTGGTGAGCTTTTTCATTTACGATCTCCCAAGTTGTTGGTGCCGTCGGTGACGGCCAGATAACGAAAAAATGGGCGAAACTAACCCGCTGGGAAAACCGCAAGGATTTCCCCAGCGGGTTAGTCTGTATGATCACCAAACGAAAAGTATGTCAGGTGTTAAAGAACGGAACTGCTGTCCGCTTACGCGAACGTATCCAGTGACGTATTCTACATACCACATCACGGCATACGTGTGCATTAACGCCGATAACGATAACATTAAATACTATATTTGTCAATACTTTTACAAAATAGGGTGGAGAGGAAGGGGTGTCATAAGAATGATCCCCTTCCCTCCTTTTGCTGTGTCCCCAGGACGAAATGCCCCTACTAGTTGCACTCGTACCGTCTGACGTTGCGGCCGTTGAGGACCTGCACGTCGTCAGTAGGCGTGCAGTTGGGACGACCAGCGAAGTCGTCCAGATCGTAGACCGGAGTCTCGCGAGTTTCGCCAGTCTGGCGATTTCGCTCGGTAAACGTCCAGGTCGGCGCCGGCTCCCAGGCGTCGTTTGCCTGACGGTTTTCGTTGTGGACCTGCTGGTCCACCGGCGGCGTTTCGGTCGTTGCCACGACGTTCGCCTCTTCCGACGAAATGGACTTGTAAGCCCACCATCCGCCCAAACCCAAACCACCGAGTGCCGCGAGGCCAAAAACAGCCACCGCGACGTATCCTGCAAGCCGACC